>ERZ501023.38-NODE-38-length-46977-cov-6.809620_pt1 | contig 46977 bp, 40 predicted proteins | sample MGYA00248839_ERZ501023 | MGnify/ENA primary metagenome ERZ501023 (study PRJEB25958, sample SAMN03398596) | human skin metagenome | study: EMG produced TPA metagenomics assembly of the Human Skin Microbiome Metagenome (human skin metagenome) data set.
GATTGCCTTAATTCACTAAACATTAAAACAAAAAATATTACAAAGAAAATAGCTCCTAGAGAAGCAAAGACTAGTGAAATTTCCGGAAAATCTTTTAGTAGTAATATAGATATAATAAAAAATCCAAAGCCTCCCAATTCAAAAAACAATATTTTCCTCCCTTTTGTTGAAACTTCTATACTTCGTAAACCTCTTACTTTTGAACTACGAGGTTTTGTTTTGGTAATTCTTTCCAAAGTTTCAAACAATTCATCTAAATCTCTATTATTTTTTTCCTGTGCTTCAATCAATTCTTGACGATGCTGGATGTGTTCGCGCAATACATTATTAATTAAGGTTTGATAATTGCCGCCACCTGCTGCGTGTACTTGGCTACGGAACCATTCTATGATGTCATTATCCAGCACAGTATTAATGCGTGTTTTACCATTTGCTATTGGGTCAATAGCACCTCGCTTACCTCGGCTGAAATCGTACTCTTCTTTCATGTTTTAACCCTGATATTGTTTACGTTCCATTCGGGTTGCTTTACGTGCTGAGATCATACGAATATTGTCACCGCGCCAGGTATATACCACTACAAGAATTTGCCCAAGCGCATCTATGCCAATGGTAACAAACCGCTCTTCTTCAGGATACTCGTCCAAAATAGTAATCGCTGTATCATCATTAAATACAGAAACTGCATCAGCAAAATCAATCCTGTGTTCTTGAAGATTGTATTTAGCTTTATTTACATCCCATTCATAGGTCATAAATGCAATATTTGCATAAATGTAATTTATAGCAAGGGGAAGATTTTAAATAACGGCTCCCTCATTTACTTATCTGTTATAAAAATCTCTAGATGACACTTAGGTAGTTCAATAGTCAATCACTTCTACTACAAATGTCACTCCCAATCAATACAAATTCAAAAATATCGCAATACCTACAGCCATTGACCACCCCGGAAGCGCCACCGAGGAAACAGTAACCGCATCACTACCCAAGCGGATAAAAAAGCAATAACTGAAACTAAGCTGTAATGGATCGCAAACCATACCAAATTGATATCTTTAGGGATATTAGGTAAGCCCACGAATTTAATTAATAAACCTAAAAGAATTCCCTCAGCGATCGCTGCAAAAAACTGAAACACACCTGGCCAATCGTGATCCCACATATACTGCTGTAGGTAGTTATATAAGATGTCCCAAGCTAACCCTAAAAGCCCTACATAAAAGACAACCCAAAAAAAGACCGAGTTAAACTGACCGCGTGTAGGTCCAAGATAGCCGAAAGCAAACGGTAAACTGACTAGCATTCCCACCGTCGCCAACAGAAATATGCGTGTTTGCCAGCGTCCAAATAAAACAGGTGTCATGGTGTTGTATTATTTGCCCATTTAATCCACTGTGATAGAGAACCTAAGCCGTTAAGACGACGTATCTTAGGGGCTCTTGCTCTTACTAAACCATCCGTAGCACTTTGAGCGGCGTACTGCAACCCTAAAAATGTATCAACAGGTGCATAAGGACCTCCCAGCGTCATTACGCCAGCCGCATAGATCCGAGAACGATCATTCCGCATCTCGACAATTTCAAAATCGTTAGCTACCTGTAGCCGTCCTAGTGGGTTGAGGGGCAAGTTGTAGTGAGTTACCAAATCATTCAAAAAAGGGCTTTCCGCAGGCTTGGCATCTAGACCTGTAGCATCAATAATAAAGTCAGCATCGAGCTTAATTTCGCCCTTGAAGTTGCTGTTGTCTAGGTATGTTACTAAGCGACCATTGTCTTGTTCAACTCTGTCTACTTTGCCAAAAGTAATTGTGTACCATCCCTCTTGTTGTCCTGTACTGATAATTTTGCGCCAATCACCTCTGTTTGCCGTAGTTGTACCGCCCCAATCTGTTAATAGCCGATAGCGTTCTGTAGGATTAGCAAGCTCTAATTTCGCCTTCATATCTCCCCCCCAAGTGCCTTTGGGCCAGTTATAAGGTTGAAATTCCCACTGGTTTTCTACATAGCGTTGAGCGCGTCCCATTTTGTTGCCTTGGGGTTTGGGCGATCGCATTAAATGCACAATCGAGATATTTCGGTTCTGCTGTCGTGTTTCATACAAGCGTTGGATAATCCGCGAAGCAACAATGCCTCTACCACGCACAATCACAGTACCACCGCGCTTAATTAACTGTTCGTAAATATGCTCATGGCTTTCATAAGCATTCACTACAGACTTAAAATCCCGATATTTTTCGCGGTATGCTTGCAAATCCGGTAAGAACTTAATTGCCGGATAGCCGGGAGCCATGTGAATGTAACGAGTGAGGATAAATCGATAATCTTGGCGATCGCCTGTAGTGCGTGAATAAGCAATTACATAGCGTCCATCTTCAGTTTTCCGAATCGCCCGAAACCGCCCATAGCGTAACATCTGATCCCAACCAATCCGCGCCGCTTCTCGATCAACAGAGGCAAATACATCCCCTGATTTCGGTGTGTAAGTATCTGCTAGTGCTGGTTCCGCAAACACTTGCCATAAATGCTTGATTGCCGATCCAACTTGACCAGAACCTAGTTCTCGCGCCGCTTCCCGCCACGCATACCCCGGAAAACCCCAAATATTATCTGGGCAAGAATCTGAGCCAGAACGCAGCCTTTCATGAGCTGGAATTTGAGAATTGCGACACAAGCGCTGGTAACGACCGTAGGGCTTTTTTTCAATGCCTAAAACTATAATTTGCTCGGTTCTAACGCCAAAGCACCGCAGCGTGTCTACCCAAACAAAGCTACCCATCCCGCCACCAAGGGCAACATAATCACTTTCTTCTATTGGTAGACCTGTAGCATTAATTGCGGCAATTGATACTTTTTGAGCTGCAAACGCTGCTGGGGGAAAGGAACTGCTAGAAGTAGCAGCTTGCGGAGCCGGAATTTGAGCTTCTAGAACGTCTGTATCTGGATTAAAAACAATTGTCGAAGATGGGGTAACAACTTCTGTCGCTTCTCTAGCAGCTGTATCACCTGTTGACGGTACAGTAATTGTAATTTCGTAAGGTCCTATGCGGACTGTATCGCCACTGTTTAAATTTTGGCTGCCTTGGATGCGTTGCCCATTGACAAAAGTACCGTTGGAACTATGATCAGCGATCGCTAATCCATTAGTTGCCGTAATCAGAGCATGGAAGCGCGAGATTTGTTTACTGGCAAGTACAATCGCGGAAACTTGCTCTTCTCCGACTGTTGGGGGAAGTTGGCTTGCTTCTCTGCCAAATGCGATCGGCACAGACAAACGCTGTTCTGACAATTCCCCAGAATTAGGATCTTCCCAGCTTAGTTGAATTTCCATAAATTTCTTCTATATAAAATTTATTTAAGATTCATCAGCAAAATACACAGCAGTTTCCGCAGCAGCTAAAGAAGTTCCACACCAACGGCAAACAAGGGACAAATCCGCTTGCGGGGAAACGTTGCCACAAACGTGACATTTCAGCCCATACACTTGCTTACTTCCAGAATTCGGCTCAATATTAACTCTCAAGCTCACTTTCCCTAGTTGAATCGTTGTCCCAGCTTTAAGCTCAATTTCTTGCTGAATAATTTTCTTGCCATCAACCCAGGCAGGATTTGGTCTATCTCGCTCTCTCGTAATATTACGTAGATAAAATGTATGATTTTGAGTATTAAAAAAGATTTCTATGTGTAGTCCAGAAACTGTTTTTGTAGAGTCTTTAAGGACGACATCGCACTGGCTTTGATCTCGCCCAATCCGGACTGGACGAGCAACAGAGGAGTCAAAAGAAAAGGCTTGCGAACGGCTCCGACCTTCTTCTACCCATTCCAAAGCCAGCCGATGCATAAATGTAAACTCCCAAAATTGTTTAGAGGATTTGCTGAAACATTAAAGACGTTATCAGAAAATTTTTTGCTTGAGAATCACATAAAACAAAAATATACAACTAGCTATCTGTATAAAATGTATATAACATTTAAGATCCAAGTAAGCAAATGATATTTAAAGTTGAAGTCGCTGTAGGGCTAATACAGTTTCTCCATAAACTTGCATCTTTTACGATCCCCCAACCCGCGCAATCTCCCTCCCGTCCCTCTTCACATGAGGGAAGCCAGAGGAGGCTACGCCATTAAGATCAACGGGGGCTAGGGGGATTTGATTTGTGACATCATCTAGGAAAATTGGTATAAAGAATAAAACTTCTATTAGAAGGGTTTTAACAAGCTTTCTCTGCTTATCCTCATAGACACGCTTAAAAATTAGGTAGCCCTAAATAATTAAAGATAGAGTAAAGATTTAATAGACAAATTACTGCTAGAAAAGCTGCCGTTAGCTGGCATGGCGCTTAGTTCCTGATGTATCAGCAGGATGGTTGCAGATATACGTCAATACGTTGGACACATCTATTCCCAAGAGCAGAGAAGTTCGCTCCAAAAAACAAGGCTCTAACTATGAGTAAGTGCTCAAATGTGGTCGTTTGGAGCGCCTAAAAACAACAAGCACCTGCTGTGATTGGCACGCTGAGCTAAAAACGCCGGAAATTGTCGGTGTTTATGTTGGCGAGCGTAGTTGCAACAACGGTGTAGTGTGGTTCTCTTAATTTGCCATCGCTGCAACTCCCACGACTAACATCACAGGACTAACAATAGAAGTGCCGGAGTGATGCCGACAATTAGACCACTGATGGCAATTATCAGCCCGTCTTTTTCAATCAAGCCAAGACAGATCAGAACGATGGCGATCGCTGGCAGCATATTTCCAAAAGGAATTGGCAGGGCGATAATGACTCCGAGAAGTAACAAAATCACGCCAACACACCGTTCAGCTTCAGGAGTGGTAAAAAACGACCATCGGGGTTCAAAAAAGTATTCCAGCTTTTCTAGAAGCGGGATAGCTCCAGAAATAACCTGCTCACAGTGCTCTTGTTTGAAGGGCTGATCTAGAAGCCAGTCTGGTAGCCAGGGTTGCTGGAATCCAAGCACTAACTGACCAGAAACTAGCAGCAAGGGGACGGCAACGAGAGCGGAAATTCCAGCGATTGGCAGAGGTAAGGCTTCAGGTAAGGCGCAGATCAGTAGGGTTGGACCAAACGCCCGATCTCCCATCTCATTAAACAGATCCCGCAGATGCACTTCATCACCTTGATGCTGCTCTAGAAATCGCTGTAAAAGTTCAGAGACTCGCAGAGTGTTGTTAGAAGTCTCAGGATTTTGAACGAAGGGTATTAGCAAATTGTTCAATTTATCCAACGACAGTACAAATTATGATAGTGATTATAACAGTTCCAGATAAAGGGATAAAAGTAGTTGTGCGATGAAGAAACTTGAGTGTTAAAGGATTAAATAAATCGGTAGTCCTGAATAAGTGCTAGATGTTATCTTAATTTTTGGGCAGCTGACCCTGAAGATTTTTCTACCTGCTAGGCATCGATCTGTTGGTAAAAAAAGTTGCAAAACTAACAATATTGGAGCTATATAGTATTTCTCCACTCACGACAACGAATAGCGTCTTTAGAACTATTATCCTTACTTATACAGGAGTACAGAAAATTAAAATTACAGTGAGATAAATAATAAATACTAATCGGTGATCTTAATGAAGCGAATTTGGATAAAGTACGTACCTGTAATTTTGGCAAGTATCTGTTTTACTGCTGTTGCGCCAGTTCAAGCTTATTCAGTAGAGCCTATTTACATTGCCCAGTCAGCAGCTAACTATAACAGATACATGAGGTTGGGCTATGCTGCTACCGCTAGAAGAGACTATCGAACAGCCTTGGTTAATTTCCGCCGTGCGCTGAGTATACGTCCTGGTAATCGCTATGCAACTAATGCTATTCGGAATGTGAGTAGATATGCTAGTCGAGGTAAAAAAGTTGCTTATCGTCGCACACCTACAGGAACTGGTTCACCTGGTAATCGGATCGGCGCAGGCACACGCGGAATTTGCTTAAGTGGCGAAAAACGTCTAACTGCTTTAGTACCAGAAACTCAATCAGCACAGGCTAAAACAGTTTTGGGATTGACTATAGCAGAGTATCCTACGCTTTTCTTTTATGTTCCCCAAAATTCTGGAAAAACGCTGGAGTTGGCTTTAGTAGATCCAGCCACTAATCAAAAATATGAAAAATTAATTGCTACTCCTTCAACTTCGGGGATAGTTAGCGTTGATCTTTCTAGCGTTAAAAATTTACCCCCATTAAAGGTTGGGAATAATTATCAATGGTACTTTTCATTAGTTTGTGATCCTAATGACCGATCGCAAGATGAAATTGTTGAAGGTTTTGTGCAAAGAGTTCAACCTGATGCAGAGTTAAAAAGTGACTTACAAACAGCAACGCCACGCGATCTCGTATCTGTTTACGTAGTAAATGACCTCTGGTACGATAGCTTTGCGACTTTGGCACAATTGCGTCAAGCTAGCCCTAATGATGCATCACTGACAGAAGAATGGGCAAATTTATTGAGTTCAATCGGACTAGATAATATTGCCACAGAACCTTTAGTTAAGTCTCCTACAAAGTAAATGTCTGCTTACGACAAAATCTATGTGATCGTCCGCCAGATACCTGAAGGTCAACTAGCAACCTATGGACAGGTAGCAGACTTAGCAAATTTGTACGGGAAAGCGCGTTTAGTAGGATATGCCTTATATCGTGTGGATATGAGTTCATCTGATATTCCTTGGCATCGGGTGATTAATGCTAAAGGCGAGATATCATACTCAACCAAGCGATATGGCGCAGATTACTTACAGCGAACACTCCTGGAATTGGAAGGAATAAAATTCAGTTCAGCAGGAAAAATTAATCTGCGTGATTACCTGTGGCAACCTTGTTTGTTATCAATTCAGGATATTGTGAGTGTAAAAGGCAATCGCCTAGAAAATAGTTAATAAGTATTTCAAAATTTTCATTAACTACAACCTGAAATGAAAAGTTAAACGCTGTTAATTCTAATTTCATCCATGTACATTTATAGCAGTCCTAAATGGTTCATAAAATCCCCTCTTTCTTTTTATTCTTTGCGCTCTTGGTGACTTGGCGGTTCGTTTAAAAAATAACTTTTAAAATTCAAATAGAATTGCTATATTACTATTGAATTAATTTAAAATATGCGGATATTTTCAAAGTTTTTGAGTGTGCCTGTATTGCTTACCAGCATAGCGGTTTCAGCAATAGTTATTGGAGTGCAGCAACTAGGCGCATTAGAAGAAACAGAGTTAAGCTTTTACGATCAGCTAGTCAGGTTACGACCAGACGAAGGTGCAGATCCGCGCTTATTAGTAGTTGGAGTAACTGAAGAGGATATCTCGAAATTAGGCAAATGGCCAACTGACGATCGCACTTTAGATCAAGCATTAGGAAAACTCCAGCAGCAGCAACCACGAGTTATTGGCTTAGACATCTATCGAAATTTAGCAATAGAACCAGGTAATGCTGAATTAGCTACACGCCTAGAGTTAGACGATAACATCATCGCTATTTGTAAAGTTGATGACGCAGATTCGCCGGGGATTCCGCCGCCGCCTACAGTACCAGAAAACCGTGTGGGATTTAGCGATCTTGTAGTAGATTCCAGTGGAGTTGTGCGTCGCAGTCTCTTAACTCAAGATCCTGTAGAGAATTCTAAGTGTGCTGCAACTAAGTCCTTCAGCTTTCTACTTGCTCTAAATTACTTAGAAAAACAAGGAATTGAACTAACACCAACAGATTTACGCCTCGGTTCCACAACATTTAAGCGAATTCAAAATAATACAGCTGGGTATCAAAACGCTGATGCGGGGGGTTATCAAATATTACTAAATTACCGATCTCCTAATAATGTGGCTCAACAGGTAACGCTTAGTGAAGTATTAGCTGGTAGCGTTGATCCGAGTTTGATCCGCGATCGCATTGTGCTAATTGGGGTAACAGCGCCAAGTGGTCAAGATTTCTTTTTAACACCTTATAGCAATCAGCAGCAATCAAGAATGCCTGGAGTCCTTGTTCATGCACAAGCGACAAGTCAAATTCTTAGTGCTGTTTTAAATAAGCGATCGCTGATTTGGTATTTACCAGGATGGGCAGAAGTACCTTGGGTGCTGTTATGGTCTTTACTAGGCGCAAGCTTGGCGTGGAGTATTCGCCGTCCTTTGCTGCTGGGAGTTACCGAGGTAGCAGCTTTAGCCGCATTATATGGCATTTGCGCCGCCATTTTTACACAAGCAGGCTGGATACCCCTAGTCCCACCTGGATTAGCATTAGTAGCGGCTGGTATAAGTATTATATGCTACAAAGCTTACTCAACAAACTTGCCAAATCATAGTGTTGTTTCTGCATCTACTGGACAAAGTGGCGCAACTGAAGCAACTTATATTCCAAATAATTCAGATTTATTAAAAGGACGATATAAGATTGTTGAAGAGTTAGGCTCAGGAGGATTTGGTCAAACATATCTTGCTGAAGATACTCAACGACCTGGTAAACCTTATTGTGTTGTTAAGCAGTTAAAGCCTACTCGTAATGATGAAAAGTTTTTGCAACTTGCTAGACGCTTTTTTAATACAGAAGCAGAAACTCTCGAAAAAGTAGGTAGACACGACCAGATTCCGCAATTATTAGCTCATTTTGAACAAGATCAAGAATTTTATTTAGTACAAGAATTCATTAAAGGTCATTCTTTGCATGATGAGCTGCCATTAGGTAAGCGTCTAACAGAATCTCAAGTTGTGGACATGATTAAAGATATTTTGGGAATTCTTGATTTTATCCACAGTCAAGGAGTTATTCATCGAGATATTAAACCTGCGAATATTATTAGACGCGAACAAGATGAACGACTAGTTTTAATTGACTTTGGTGCTGTAAAACAGCTGCAAACTCAAATTTCAGGAGAGCAAGATCACACTGTTGCAATTGGGACATCAGGTTTTGCTGCGCCGGAGCAGATGATGGGTCAACCAGTGTTTAGTAGTGATATTTATAGTCTTGGCATCATTGCTATCCAAGCTGTTACCGCAAAAACGCCAATCCAACTACCAAAAAATATGCAAACGCTAGAAATTTCCTGGCGTGAATATGCTCAAGTTAGCGATCGCCTAGCAGCTATTTTAGACAAAATGATTTCTTATCAGGCTACGGAGAGATATGCCTCAGCAGCAGCAGCTCTGCAAGAACTTCAGCATCTTTAAACTAAATGTTGCTAAATATTACAGTAATATTTTTTAACAAAGAGTGCTATTTGATACGCTCAAATGTAACAGTAATATCGATCGCTCATTGCTTTACCAAGGCAGAGATTCCATTAGCTAGCGTATTTAAATCAACAAAGGTAAATTTATGGCTCAGGTAATCAAAACCAAGTGGGTACTTTTACTTCAAAGTGCTTCTTTTAGCCTTGCCCTAGTAATTAGCATATTACCTACACTAAATTCTGTAGTTGCGGCAGATATCAATACAGCTAAGAAATTGCCCAGCCTTGCCTTGACTATCAACAAAGAAGTAGCTGCCCTAAGAGAACTAAAGTTAGCACAATCAACTATAGGGCAAAACCCTACCAACCAAAAAGCCTATGCACGGGGACAGCAACTTTTAAAAGAAGCACAGCAACTATACGAACAAGGAACAGCTCAAGCACGGCAACAGGCGATCGCTAAATACCAAGAGGCGCTAAGAATATGGCAAGATATAGGCGCTCGTTCCGAAGCAGCGATCACGCTTTTAAGTATTGGTACACTTCAGTATGTCCAAAATGAGCCACAAAAAGCACTAGAAGCTTTTAACTCTGGACTAGCAATCAGACGTGAATTAAAAGATCGGTATGGAGAAGCTATCCTGCTGAGTTCAATTGGCGGTGTCTACTCCGACTTAGGCGAAAAGCAATTAAGTATCAACTTTTTAAACCAAGCGCTGCAAATATTTCGCTCTGAAGGCAAACGTGCTGATCAAGCTAGCACCCTGATTCGCCTTGGTAACACCTACTTTAACTTTGGTGAAACCCAAAAAGCACTTGAGTCCTACAACTTAGCACTCTTAATTCATCGTGCCGACAAAAACCGCGCTGAGGAAGCTAGTACACTCAATACTATTGGTAGAACTTACTTTTCATTAGGCGAGGGGCAGAAATCACTTGATGCCTACAACGCGGCCCTTGCGATTTATAGAGAATTAGGCGATCGCGCTGAACAAGCTAATACGCTCAGTAGAATTGGCTCACTCTACAACTCATTAGGCGAAAATCAAAAGTCACTAGACTCTTTAAATCAAGCGCTAACGCTTCAACGGGCAGCCCAAAGTAGTCTTTCTGGAACAGCCTTAGCATTTAGTCGTAGTAGTCAAGCCCTCACACTCGTTAGTATTGCTGGAACTTATCAGTCAATAGGGAATTATCCGCAAGCGCTTGAATCTTTCAACGAGGCGCTGCAACTCATGCAATCAGCAGGAAACCCCCATGCAGAAGCTGAAATTCTCAACCAAATTAGCTATGCTTACAACCAACAAGGCGAAAGACAAAAAGCGCTTGTTCCCTTAAATCAAGCACTAAAAATTCAACGCGAAATCGGCAATCGTGCTCGCGAAGCCTTCACACTTAACAATATTGGGGGAATTTATAATTCCTTGGGCGAACCACAAAAGGCGCTCGATACTCATAACTCTGCCCTGGAAATTCAGCGACAAATTAAGGATCGTGCCGGAGAAGCGGAAACGCTCAATGAAATCGCCGAAGTCTATCGGACTTTAGGAGATTACAAGTCAAGTATAGATTCTTATAAATCTGGGTTAGCAATATATCGTGCTGTAGGCAATCGCACTGAAGAAGCCCAGACTCTTGACGATATTGGTGGAGTCTACCGTTTAGCAAAAGATGATCCCCAAGCACTAGAATACTTCAACCAGTCGCTTGCAGTATCCCGCGCTAACAAAAACTACGTTCAACAAGTATCCACGCTCACTAGTCTTGCTAGAGTCTACGAGGCATTAACAGATTATCCAAAAGCGCTTGCTGCTGCTAATCAAATATTGTCGGTATCCCGTTCGCAAAAAATAAGTGTTGGCGAAGCCGCCGCCTTTGCCCAGATGGGTAGAATTTATCGAGCATCCGGCGATTACCGAAAATCAATTGATTCCTCTACTCAAGCGCTAGTTTTATTTCAAAAATTGAGGTTTCGTGATGGCGAAGCAAACGTACTTGAAAATATTGGTGATGCTTACGAGGGCTTGAAGCAGCCAGAAAAAGCAATTGAGTTTTACAACAAAACCTTAGCCTTACGGCGGACTTTGGGTGATGCTAGCGGAGAAGCGGAAACACTGTTTTTTATTGCCACAACCGAACGCGATCGCAATAACCTTAACGAAGCCCAAAACCAAATTGAAGCAACTCTAAAAATTGTCGAGTCTTTACGAAGTAAAGTAACAAGTCAAGACTTGCGTTCTTCCTATTTTGCATCAGTACAGAAATATTACGATTTTTACGTTGATCTGTTGATGCGCCGACACAAACAGCAACCAACAGCCGGATACGATGTTAAAGCACTCCAAGCTTCGGAACGCGCCCGCGCTCGTAGCCTAGTAGAGTTACTTACAGAAGCCAACGTTGATATTCGCCAAGGTGTAGCGCCAGCTCTACTAGAGCGCGAACGCTCTCTTAGGCAGCAAATCGACGCGAAAATAGAACAACAAGTGCAATTGCTCAATAATCCGCAGCAAGCGCCGCAAGCAGCAGCACTTAAACAAGAAGTTGACTCACTCCTGAGCCAATATCAGCAAGTCCAAGGGCAAATTCGTCAAAGTAGCCCTCGTTATGCCGCCTTGACACAGCCACAGCCAATTGAACTCAAGCAGATTCAGCAGCTGCTAGACCGTGATACGGTGCTTTTGGAGTATTCATTAGGAAAAGATAGCAGTTACCTCTGGGCAATAACACCCACTTCAATCAGCAGCTATCAATTACCATCGCAAGCTCAAATAGAGAAACTAGCGCGGCGGTACTACCAACTTCTCACTGATCGCCGTTATGGATATGTTAAGCAAGAGTTAGAGCAAGTAGCCACTCAGTTAAGTCAGCTGCTTTTAGCACCAGTCGCCAAGCAAATAAGTCAAAAACGCTTAGTTATTGTTGGTGATGGCGCGTTGCAATATATTCCATTTAGCGCACTGCCAGAGCCTGGAACAACCACACCTAGCAATCAGCCACTAATAGTCAAGCACGAAATTGTCAGCTTACCCTCAGCTTCAACTTTAGCGGTAGTAAGACGTGATGTTCAAGGACGCAAGCCAGCCGCTAAGAGTTTAGCAGTGTTTGCCGATCCAGTTTTTGGGATATCAGATGAACGAGTACAAACCCGCGCACCCTCAAAGCCAGCTACTGATAATTTATTGATTGCTAGTTTGGAACGCTCTGCCAGTAATGTTGGGATTACAGCTGTAAACCAAAGTTTGCCTAGACTCCCTGGTACGCGCCAAGAAGCCGAGAAAATTCTCTCACTTGTACCTGCCTCTCAACGTAAACAAGCCTTTGATTTTGCTGCCAATCGCGCCACTGTCACTAGTCCAGAGTTAAGTCAATATAAACTAATTCATTTTGGAACACACGGCATACTCAACAGCGAGAATCCCCAACTATCCGGTGTTGTTTTGTCTTTGGTAGATCAACAAGGTAAACCGCAAGATGGCTTTTTAGGACTGACGCAGATATATAACCTCAAATTGCCAGCCGAACTAGTTGTGCTAAGTGCTTGTCGAACTGGACTCGGACAGGAAGTTCAGGGCGAAGGGCTAGTGGGATTGACAAGAGGCTTTATGTATGCTGGAACTCCGCGAGTTGTTGCTAGTATGTGGAGTGTAGACGATGCGGCAACTGCCCAATTAATGCAGCGCTTTTACAGTGGAATGTTGCAAAAGCAACTTAGTCCCGCCGCCGCTTTAAGAGCTGCTCAGATAGCAATGTTGAAACAGCAAGCATTTTCAGCTCCTTATTACTGGGCTGCTTTTGTGCTGCAAGGCGAGTGGAGATGAATCTTTTATTAGTCATCAGTCATTAGTATTGTTTTGGCTACAGGAGCAGTCAAGCGCGATCGCTTGCAACTAGGGTTAACTAATGACTCCATACAAATCGCTTGACATCGACCTAGATTTTAAGTAACAATACTAGACTGGCTATCTATTTCCTGCTCGGATCAGGTAGACATTATTACAAAAGCTGGATGTCCTATTAGCATAGGATTACCAGTTACCTGTACGGCAAATAAAAAACAATTCCATGACTTACGCAATCATTGAAACTGGCGGCAAGCAACTAAAAGTCGAACCAGGTCGCTTTTACGACGTTGAACTTTTGCATAGCGAACCAGACCAGGCAATTACTTTAGAAACAGTCTTATTAGTGCAGCATAACGGCGACGTGACCATCGGACAGCCGTTTATTGCCGGAGCAACCGTAGAAGGTACAATAATGCGACACCTGCGCGGTCGCAAAATTCTTGTATACAAGATGAAGCCCAAGAAGAAAACCCGTAAAAAGCGGGGTCATCGCCAGGAAATTACCCGGCTGATGATTAACTCCATCAGCCTCAATGGTTCAGTGCTGACTCAGTCAGCAGCACAGTCCCCAGCTAGTGAAACGGTTGAAGAACCTGCTGTTGAAGTAGTTGCCGAAGTCGTGGCAGCAGAATAAATAACATAAACTAAAGAGAAGAATTATGGCTCATAAGAAAGGAACTGGTAGCACTCGTAACGGTCGTGACTCTAATGCCCAGCGTTTAGGAGTTAAGCGCTACGGAGGTCAAAGCGTTCTCGCAGGAAACATTCTCGTGCGTCAGCGCGGTACTAAATTTCACCCAGGTAACAACGTCGGTCGCGGTAGTGACGATACTCTGTTTGCGCTGATCGACGGTATAGTCACATTTGAGAGAAAAGGTAAAACACGCAAAAAAGTTAGTGTTTACTCCGTAGCAACTGCTGCTGAAGCATCGCCGGAAGCCCAAGTTGCAGCAGTTGCATCTTAAGTTGTGAAGTTGGCGAGACACCTACCCCAAAATAAAACAAATTTTCTGTAGGATAAGGTCATTTCGCCTGCCCTAATTACTGGGAAAGGCTACTTGTGAATAGTAGCCTTTTTTGTTAGCGCTAATTGCTACAAGCAATTGCTGTTACTAAGCTGTAACACATTTAACTTGCATAATTGTTGAAGTTGAAACGCTTGGTAACACTATGTTTGAGCTTTTTGACTTTTGACTTTTAACTTTTGACTTGCTTAATACCTGCCGCGATCGCGTTCTAGGTCATAAATTACTTTCTCAACACACCAATTAATTGACCTAGTGGGGTTGTTGCTCTTAACTTGAGATACCAATCTATTCGCTGTATTGCGGTCATCGTGTAACAGGCTGAGAAGGTTCTTGCGAAGTTGACGGCTAGCTTGATCGAGAGAGATGCTATCCCTAGTTTTATAGCCTAGTGTTGCAGTTGACTGGAACGAGTTCTTAGCTTTTTTGGCGTTCAAAAATACTACAGCACCACCTATTGCTGCTATACCTAAAATCATGCCAGTATTTACTTTTTCTGCTCCATCTGGAGTATTGGTACTAGAATCAGCAGCGAAGATTGCGGGATCAGCAAGCATAGTAGAAGCATTTGATGTTTCGTTGACTACTGAAAATGTACTTTTCTGTAGCGACTGATTAACAGCATCAGCCTGCATTGCCAGGAGATTATTAGGAATTTGGCTGCTAAGAATAGCAGCTAAGGCAGCACTTAAATGAAAGAATTTAAGCATTAATTACTCAACACCTCAATGTTGGTTGTAATTACAGAAATTGGATTTGGTGAAAGAATGCCAGAGAGCGCGATCGCCTTTTTCTAGTAATTCAGCGTTGTTGAAACATTGGTGCAACTCTGGGGAAGCGATCGCCCTAGCCTACTACTTGCATATCACTTGATTAGCAGTGTTTTAACCTGCTTGTTCCGGAAATTCACCTGGGCTAACAGATACAGTTAAACTGCGTCCATCGCGGCTAATTTCTACAGGTACACTAACACCGATCTGGCTCTTATCTACTGCCTGCTGGACATCATCAGCCGTTTTAATGTCTTTACCATTAATTTGCTGAATCACATCCCCTGTTCTTAGTCCAGCCCTTGATGCTGGAGAATTACCAGCAATTGCGACAATCACAACGCCTTGATCTGCCTGCACACGCAGATTTGATTCCTGGTTAAGTGCTTCTCTGATATCTGGCGTTAGGGTTGTCATTTGAATTCCCAGGTAAGGATGACTAACTTCACCCTTAGCTACTAGCTGATTGGCAATTTCTTGGGCTCTATTAATTGGAATCGCAAAGCCTAATCCTTGAGCGCCACCAATAATCGCCGTATTCATACCCACGACTTGACCTTGTTGATTCAGTAAAGGTCCGCCAGAATTACCAGGGTTAATTGCGGCATCTGTTTGGATAAAACTAACGCGCTTATCTGGTACTCTGACATCACTACTAGAGCGACCTGTAGCACTAATAATTCCGGCTGTAACTGTGTTATCTAGCCCCAAAGGATTACCAATTGCGATCGCCCATTCCCCTGGTCGTAACTGCTCTGAATTACCCAGTTGCACAGTTGGCAGATTACTAGCTTCAATTTTGACTACGGCTACATCTGTGAGTTCATCTGCTCCTAGAACCTTACCTGTGAAATTACGCCCGTCTTTTAAGGTCACAGTTACAGTGTCAGCTCCATCGACAACGTGGGCATTTGTCAAAACTAAGCCATCCGACTTGATAACGAAGCCGGAACCAGTTCCTTGCACAGCTCGCTCTCCGAATCTTCTGGCTGTGCCTAGTGTTCGAGAAGAATTGATCCGTACTACCGCTCCTCCAGTTCTTTCTACAGCAGCAGCAATGAAATTAGAATTTGTATTACTTGGTAGTAACTGAGCTACTGGCTGAACGAGCTGTGCTTGAGTAGGCTTAGGCAAGAATTGTGCTGAAATTACACTTCCGCCCATAGCGCCTAGAAACATTAGAGAAAGATAAGTTGCCGATTTTTTTAGAGGATTAAGAGACATTGTCGGTTTAGAAATTAAAGTATTGTTTGTATTTGGGTCAATTTTGTCCCGATCTGCCAAATTAGGAACATCAGTATCAAACTTCTCGGGATAAGAGCCTATCCAGTCCTAATGACTAAGGACTCTTCAATAGTCGCTTGACAACGTTCAGCCCTGATTGAGTGGTTTCATCCAGCAGTTTTGAGTCTACTTGGCGATCATTTGGTGAATGGTAGTTAGGCTCTTGACCTCGGTAGAAGAACAGCACTGGCACATTTTTCTCTGCAAAGGGTGCGTGATCGCTGCCACCTCTGCCGCCAAAAGTAGAGACTTGAGGAGCGGCTACCTGAGCAAGTTTAGTCAGTGAATCAGTTCCACCCACGAGGAGTTTATTGTTTACACCAACCATATCGAAGTTCAGCATTCCCTTAAGTCTTGAGAGGAACTGGGGTTCTGCTGCCTCTACAAAGGCTCTGGAACCGTGTAGACCGTCTTCTTCACCGTCAAAGGCGACAAACCAAGCTTGACGAGCAAGCGGCGTATTAGCCAAGTTACGGGCAATATCAAGCACAACTGCTGTACCAGAAGCGTTGTCGTTCGCGCCTGGTGAACCTGCTACTGAGTCATAGTGACCACCTAGCACTACACTCGGTTGTGTCACGCCTTGAAGGTGAGCAATGATGTTGCGTCCAGTAACATTACCTTTGCGGGTATTGACGTTTAGAGTCGCTGTAAGAAGTTGCTCTTTTTGGGCGGCATCGCTCAAAGGTCTACCTTGTTCGCCGGAAAGTGCCAGAACAGGGATGTTACTTTCACCCCCTAGCGCCCCAGGGAAGTTACCTGACTGATTGTTGACAATAACTAAACCAATCGCACCAGCAGCAGCAGCATTTTTAGCTTTTTCCAAAAAGCGGATCTCACCACGCTTAACTAAAGTAATCGCACCTTTAACATCAACAGAGGCAAAGTCGGCTGTGCGTCCGACATTAGGCACTGCGACAAGTGGTGCAGTTATTTTCCCAGGCTGTGAGCCATTCAGCGCTCGACCTTCAATTGTTTTACCGCCAATAGTAATGTTCGATCCTAAATCCTGAAACTTCGGATAGCTAAAGGTTTGGACTTGGGTCACATAGCCCGCTTTGCGGTACTCTTGAATCAAGTAGGCGCTAGCTTTATCCATCACTGGAGTTCCTGCAACTCTAGGACCAAGTTTGACTAATGCCTGGACATCTTCACCTGCACGACTAAGCTTAACTGATTGTTGCTTTAAAGGTGTGCTGGTCAGCGCTTGCACTTTTTCAGATTGAGGGGTACACCCTGCTAATCCAATTACTGCACTCGCACCTGCAATTAATAACCCAATCTTTGGTAGTTGCACACTTTTTTTATGGGACATAAGCGATCGCGCTTGGCACTAATAATCACCGCCGCCTCAAGAATAAGGTAGCGATTTGCTGGAAAGTAGCTTCTTGCTAATCATTTCGCTTTTTTTGAGTTTTGTCCAAGAGTTTCATCTCTTGTTATTCTTAGTTTGATTGACAAATGTGACATAAATGTGTCAAAGCTTACCTGGACTTAGGGAGAAGAAAAAGTAGTAATAAAGATAGCGCGATCGCCAAAATTAATTTGAATGAATGTCACTTACTTTTAACTATTGCTGAAACTGAGATAACAACCAAGCACTGACTTTGCCATGATTCAGCTGACGAGTACGGCGGAAAGCTTCTTCCAAGAGAGTAATTGCTAAACCTGGTAAAACTTGAGATTGAGTAATCCTGCGACTCCCACCATTTTCGATAGTAAAAGCGATCACCTCGACATTCTGCACATCTATAATCCAGTATTCAGCTACTCCTATTTCTTCATACAGTAGCCGTTTTTCACCTTTATCATCTGACAATGAAGTATTAGCAACTTCAATAGCTAAAGTTGGGGATGGAAAGCGATCAAGGTTGATGATTGTAGTTCCCCAAGGAATCACATCGGCATTTTTACCAATGTAGTAGGACACATCCGGTTGTGCTTCTTCAAAACCTGTTTTCCGGTAGGTGCAGTTATCATGTCCATTTAAATCTATATTGTTTATCGCAGCAAACAGGTGAACAGCATAGATAACGATTGAGTGATCTCGCGAGTGATCATTGCCAACAGGAGACATTTCAATCTTCATCTTGCCTTTGTAGTAGTATCCCTTGGCTTTTTCTAATCGTGGATCTTCAATTACCTGAGTATATTCATTCCAAGTTGCGTGTACCCAGGTATCTGTTGGTAGCTTGATCTGCGGGATACTCATAGCCAACCTCAACGAAATATTCCGATGCTAATGAATAGCAATACATATATTCTGTAGGCATGGAAGCAGAAGCGTCAATATTTAAGCTGTAACTGACTATAATTTAAACGCTATTTCAGCTAGTTTTAGTTTTCTATAAATAATTTATTATTACTCTTGCTATGATTATAATTACTATTTAAATGCGTAATTTTTAATAAAGAAAAAGCAGCATAGTCTGTACTCAATATTTCCTTGCATATCTCTACCAAACCAATAGTTTTATATTCTAGTCTTACTAATATGATGATAAAAATAGTAGAGATATATGAAGCAGGTATCTGTTGCGTAGATAAGTATTCTAGAGATTTATTAAGTGATGCATAAAATATGAGCTAACAACTATTATTCAGTTATTATTTTAAAGCTATTCGTGGTAAAGCCCACAGCCTCTACTTAATCGGAAGCTGAATTTGAAAAATTGAGCCGACTCCTACCTCGCTAGTGGCGGTAATTTGTCCGCCGTGAGCTGCTACGATTTGTTGAGCGATCGCTAACCCCAAACCAAAACCACCAGAAGAACGCGATCGCGCTGTATCTACTCGATAAAATCGTTCAAAAATATGCGCCAGATCAGTTGCGGGAATGCCAATTCCATTGTCTTTTACTTGCAGAATCGCTCGCCGTGACTGAGTAAACAATTGCAGTTGCACAGTGCCACCTGATGGCGTGTACTTAAAGGCATTATTAAGTAAATTTCTGATAGCTTGTTGTAAAAGCTCTGGATCAGCACTTACACTAATTTGTTGCTTAGATAGTTCGCTAATAAAACTTAAGTTTTGTGTCGCTGCTTGGGCGGTATATTCCTCTATTAGTGGTTGTAGTAAGTTAACAAGATCAATACTTTTCAAAACTTCAGGAGCTAATCGTCCTTCATTGCGTGCCAAAAACAGTAAATTACTAATTAATACGCTCATAGACTTAGTAATTTCCACAATATTCTCTAAGCGCTGACGCTGTTCGTACCCCCCACCAACCGGAGCTAGTAACCCAACTTGAGCATTGCTTAAAACAGCAGCTAAAGGAGCGCGTAATTCATGGGAAGCATCGGCGGTGAAGCGTTGCAGTTGCTCGTAAGAACGACGGATTGGTTGCATTGCCAGTCCTCCTAGAAACCAACCAGTAAAACCAATTAAACCCAGCGTAATTGGCACACCTAGCGATAGAAATAATCGTGTCCGCGCTAAGTTTTCTTGCACGGCTGTTAGCTCTGTAGCAACTTGAAAATAGCCAACTAATAAATTATTTTGAACCACAGGTAGCGTAACCTGCCGTAGCCATTTCTGGGGATCAGTTTTAATAGTTTGAAAACCGAGTTGCCCTTGCAATTGCCTTGGGGCATTAGTACCAAAAAACTGTACTATTTGTCCTTGAGAGTCGTACCACCGAACATATACTATTTCACTGTCAAATGGCAGATTATTGCTTCCCAACAGTTGCTCTTCTAAATTAAGCCGCCATTTAGGACGATGCTGCCAATACTTAGCACCGGATGCGATTCCTTTGCTGTTTCTATAGAGTTCTCGATCAAAAGTTTGAATTTGATCTTGAACTTGGCGGTAGTACACTACAGCAGCAAAGAGGATAAGAATACTCCCCATTGACAGGGCGAACCAGTAAGCGAGATTACGACGGCTACGATTAAACATGATCAAAGGCGCTTAGGCTAGAGGTAACTACTCTTTCTTTTCAGGTGGATTTAAGCGATAACCCATGCCATAGACTGTTTCTAGCCAATCTTTGGCTCCAACTGCTTGTAAGCGTTGTCGCAGTCGGCGTACTAATGTTGTTACGGCATTACTTTCTGGTTCTGTTCCCCACTCCCAGAGCGCACTTTCAATTTGATCGTGAGATAAAACTTGACGCGGGTGACGCATCAGGTACTCAAGCAACTGAAATTCACGGGCTGATAATTGAATTGTTAGCTGCGCTCGCTCTAAGGTAAGACTTGTAAGATGTAGTTGTAGATCTGCAATCCTTAAAGTGTCTCCCATCCATTGCGGCGATCGCCTTCCCAAAGCTCGCACCCGTGCTAAAAGTTCGATAACATCAACTGGCTTTACTAAATAATCGTCTGCACCAGCATCTAAACCAGTAACTTTATCTGTAGTAGTGTCTTTGGCTGTCAGCATTAAAACGGGTGCAGTTTTGCCTGTCCGCCGATACTGTTGACACAAGCTAACACCACTGACTTTAGGCAGCATCCAATCTAAGATTAACAAATCATAATTTTTTTGCGAGATCAGCCACTGTGCTGTTTCCCCATCTTCAATTGCATCAACAATGTGTCCTGCTTGGGAGAGTGCAGCGTGAAGTGGTTCTAACTGTGCTGGGTCGTCTTCTACCAGTAAAATTAACATAGTCGCTATTGCTGCACTTGTAAGCTCGGATATACTTAACTGCTCTATGCTACGACCGCGATTACTTTTAGTAGGATTGTACTCTTTAGGACTAGAATTTTGGCTACTATTACCGTTGCTAGGGCTAGTTTTTTGGCTAGGAGGTGGATTCGTAACCGCTCAAATGTTGAGTCGCTCCTATAATCCTAAAGCTTACCTCCAAATAGATAGGCAATTGCCAGGACGTTCCAGGACAGTAGTATTAATTACAGTACAAATTTACAAGCATCTAGGTTTTTCAAGAGTCGAAGTTAAGACAAAAGACTCAGCGCTAAAAGAACTGGAATTTCAATTTCCTGTAACAGAGTTTAATCAACTAGAAGTAGCGATCGCTCAAGAGCTAGGATTGTCTTCCGATTACGTTAGGAAATTAGTGCGCTACCAAATAAAGGATAGGCGTAACGCGCCAGGCGCGAATCCCTAGTGAGCAGTAATTAATTGATCGCGTTAAACCTACTTACCATTCTTAGCAGTACGAACATCTGCCGATACTACACTTTGACTAATTACTGTCAATGCCTTTTAGGATGTTAAAGAAACTACTATTTGCAATACTGAACCCAGCCCTAGACCAGCTAAAGATACAATCACTATTAGCCAAAAAGTTTGTTTGTTAGTTAATCTAACTGCTTGAGCCTCTAGCTTAACTAATGTTGCAGCTGAAATGGCAATCAAAGCATGGACAAATATGTGCAGCCGCCAAAACACAACTACGCTTAAAAAAGCAGCTACGACAATAAAAAGAAAAGTTCTAGTGTCCGATTTGAAGAATCGGGAAATATTTCTAAATCTTGACCTTGGGGACGATAATAACGCCGCTAGCAGTAAAATACTAAGTGTAATTATTACCCACGCCAGTACAGGCTGTTGAGCCTCAGACAATAGCCGACCTACGGTAATATACGTAATCAGTAGTAGCGTCAGAGAAACCCAAGAAACTTTTTTTATTGGCATACAGTAAAACTAGTCATACTACTGTATTGTTAAGCGCTAGAGATACCGTTGGCATGATTATACAACTAGGTGCAAGTATTTTTAGTGAACTTGCTTCATGGCTTGATCTAGCGCTATCAGTTTCAAAGTTTAGTTTAATATAATACTTGACATTTAAAGCATTTTAAAGTAAGAGTCACAATTAGCATTTATACATAACTAGACAAATTAAAAGTTCTTAAATATATTCTTAAACATTTGTAAACTGTTAAAAGGCGCTTTTGGAGTGTCACGTCTTTTTAAGGAATCCTCATGAAGCAACTTGTTAGAGCTGAGCGCTTCTGCTTAATTGGTCATATTGTGTCAATGGCTTTTGGACTGGCAGGCTTACTGCTAGTCGTTCCTCATGCTGAAGTGATTTTGAACTTAGGAGAGACTGGTCAAACTGCGATGCAGTGGAGTATGGCTGGCGGCGGTGTGGTTTATATGGTCTTAGGATCGGCTGCTGTTGCCATTTATGCTTATCGCCAACTAGGACTTAAAGCAATGCTGGCGTTTATGCTACCATCTGTGTTTCTTTCCCTAGGAAGTGAATTACTAGGAACCAGTACCGGATTTCCGTTTGGTCACTATAGCTACCTAAGTGGTTTGGGTTATAAAATTGCCGGACTTGTACCTTTTACAATTCCTTTATCTTGGTTTTATGTAGGATTAGTTGCTTACTTGATTGCAAGAGCTGGTTTGGATGTGGAGCAAAAACCAAGTTTACTAAGGCATATAAGTGCGATCGCGCTGGGTGCTTTAGCTCTCACTTCTTGGGACTTTGTCCTTGATCCAGCCATGAGTCAGACTGCTTTACCTTTTTGGTATTGGCAACAACCCGGAGCATTCTTTGGAATGCCCTACCAAAATTTTGTTGGTTGGCTGGGAACTGGCGCATTATTTATGAGTGTGGCAGCTTTGTTGTGGAGAAATACACCTATTTCCTTAGAGCGCTCTAGGCTAAGTCTGCCGTTAGTTGTTTATTTGAGCAACTTCACCTTTGCAGCAGTTATGAGTTGTGCAGCTGGGTTTTGGATTCCCGTAATCCTAGGTTTAATAGTAGGTGTTGCTCCGGTGCTAGTTTTATGGTCAATGGCACAACCACCAACAGCAGATACTGTTACAGTACCAGTAGCTCCCATCGAAGTGGCATTTAAGTAAGCTTAAATGGAAGCAATTGTGAACTGGTTGACAGTAGAAAGTGCCTCAATTTTATTGCTACTTATCCAAGTTCCGGCAACGGTGGTTTTGCTATCGCGCCTGTTTAAAGGTCCTAGCCGCCGTTCTCCGCTTGAACCAAACTCCGCTACCCCAGAACTTTTGGGTAAAGTCAGCGTTGTAGTTCCCACCTTAAATGAGGCTGACCGCATTAGCCCTTGTTTAGCTGGATTAAGTAGGCAAAGCTACGAAGTTAGAGAAGTAATTGTCGTAGACAGCAACTCCCAAGATGGCACACCAGACTTAGTAAAAACATTAAGTCAAAAAGACCCACGCTTTCGCTTGATGACGGATGACCCATTACCAACTGGTTGGGTAGGTCGTCCTTGGGCTTTGCATAACGGCTTTTTGCATAGCTCTGAGCAAAGTGAGTGGATTTTAGGTGTGGATGCTGATACACAGCCTACTCCTGGGCTGGTTGCCTCTTTAGTAAAAACAGCACAAGCTGAATCATACGATTTAGTATCGCTTTCGCCGCAATTCATTCTCAAATATTCAGGGGAGTGCTGGCTGCAACCAGCGTTGTTGATTACCCTGCTGTATAGATTCGATCCGGCTGGCGTAAATACTCAAGAACCGCAACGAGTCATGGCAAATGGGCAGTGCTTTTTGTGCCGTCGCTCTGTCTTAGCTCAGGTAGGCGGCTATATCAGTGCTAAAAGCTCATTTTGCGATGATGTTACTTTGGCGCGGAATATTGCTGCCCAAGGCTTTAAGGTAGGCTTTTTAGATGGCGCGAAACTGTTGCGGGTACGGATGTATGAAGGGGCAATTGAGACCTGGAAAGAGTGGGGGCGATCGCTCGATCTCAAAGACGCATCTTCCAAGGCTCAACTATGGGGCGATTTGTGGCTATTATCATCAGTCCAAGCTCTCCCCCTGTTAGTCCTAATCACTTATCTCTTTCTTTCTCCCCTTGTCTCCTTGTCCCCTCTGCCCCTTGTCCTTTTGGGACTAAATTCTTTCCTGCTAACAATTCGCTTTGCCTTATTGCTAGCGATCGCGCCATCCTATGATCGTACTCAGGCAAAAGCTAGCTGGTTGTTCTGGCTTTCTCCGTTTGCTGACCCTTTGGCAGTGCTACGAATTTTCTTGTCTGCCTTTCATACTCCTACTCAGTGGCGGGGTCGGAGTTATGGTCAGCAGCAGGAATAATCTCGTCTCCGCGTTCCAATTCCCAGAGAATTTGATTGCCTTCTCGTCGCACCCGTGACACGATCCAGTTACGCCAGCGCCACTCGTCTCCCCGGCTAGTAACGGCACTGGCGTGGACATCCATCAAATCAGCAAGCTCAGAACTAGTGATTAGGTAACCTTTAGCAGCAACTTCGTCGGCAATGCGGAGAGTTTCTACCAAGTTGCGGAGTTGAGCCACCCTGATTTCGCGGGGTAATTCTTCGATTGCGGTGTTAAGGGAAGGACTAGGCGAATCCATAAGCTTTATATCCGAGACGAGGGAGCTACTTTGTATTGTTTTGGAAATTACTGTATGGTTGTTGCTTAAATCAGATATCTTTGCTACCGATAAATTATTGGCTTCTACAGAGGACTGATTAATTGTGGTAGATGACTCTTGTAGAGATAAAGATTTGCCATTAGCAAAAGCACGGGCGATCACATCACAGCGTTCGTTGCCGATATTACCAGCATGACCCCGGACGTGCTGCCACTTTACCTGCTGAGTATTAAGTTGATCCAAAGTTTCCCACAAATCTTGGTTAAGGACAGGTTTACCTTGTGCTGTCTTCCAACCTTTCTTTTTCCAGCCTTTAACCCACTTAGTAACACCGTTGATTAAATATTCACTGTCAGTGTAGAGGGTAAGCGGTTCTTGATTAGTTGTTGACCAGAGTTCCAAAGCTGCGATCGCTGCTTGCATTTCCATCCGGTTATTCGTCGTTTGCGCGGCAGCACCGCCTAATTCGTGAATTGCGCCATCATTGTAATAAACAACTACACCCCAACCACCAGGGCCAGGGTTGCCAGTGCAAGCTCCATCAGTGTATATGCTTTGAATTGTCTGGGGAGGCATAGTTAAATTGAACTGGTAGCGCAAAGCATTAGAAAACGATTATTCAAGGTAGCATATTCTGTGGGCAATTTTTTTGATAGATTCTATTTTTTGTCTAAGAATACGGCAGTTAGAGAACATCAAATTCTACTCTAGATAGTAGCTTAGTTAAGTCCGAGACAAAATTTTCAAGTAAGCTTTTACTGTGTTGAATAAACCCAAAGACAAAGCTTCAGCAATTAAGGCATGACCAATAGATACCTCACGTATCTGGGGAATAGAGCAGAATTTTTCCAGGTTTTGTAAATTTAAATCATGCCCAGCATTCACTCCTAAACCTACTGCTTGAGCCGCTTCAGCTGCAAGGACATAACGCTCGAAAACTGATTCTACTTGACCATTACGAAATGCAGTTGCATACGGTTCTGTATACAACTCAACTGAATCTGCGCCAATTTCTTTTGCCAAAGCCATTACAGTTGCATCAGCATCCAGAAATAGACTAACTCTAATGCCAAGTTCTTTCAATCTTTGAATAATAGGTATGAGGCGATCGCGATTCTCAATCAAGTTCCAGCCACAATTAGATGTAAACGCATCAGGAGCATCAGGAACCAAAGTACACTGTGTTGGTTTTACCTCACAAACTATATCCATAAATGGCGGCTGAAAAGGATTACCTTCGATGTTGAATTCAACAGTTAGCATCTCAGCTAGTTCATAAATATCTGAAGGCTTAATATGTCGCTGATCTGGACGCGGATGAACCGTAATGCCATGTGCGCCTGCATCAATAACAGTTCTTGCCGTATCGATAACGCTAGGTATATTAATATTCCGAGAATTTCTCAGCAGGGCAACTCTATTAAGATTGACGCTAAGATTAGTCATCTGATTTTACTTGTTAACTCAAAAATACTAGTGCTAGAATTGACTGCTTCTGATTATCTAATTCTTATTTCAAGTGTTAGAACTCCTCCTCGAACATCAGAGAGTCTGACTCAACCATGCCTAATTTTGCATAAACTTCCTGTGCCTTGGTATTACCTTTGTAGACATAAAGGCGTAATCCACATACTTCTACCATCTGTGCTTGAGTTTTTAAATGCTGGTAAAGCAAGCGAAAAATTCCTTGCTGACGGTAGCTAGGTTCAACATAGACATCCTGTAACCACCAGAACCAAGCATTTCTAAAATCACTCCACTCAAAAGTAACTAAGGTAGCAGCAACAACCTTACCCTCAACTTGAACTAGAGTGTAAAATCCCCGATTGGAATCGTTTAATACTGCTTCGACTCCTTTAGTAAGAATTTGTGGCTCTAGTTTTCTTCCTCTTGCTTCCTCAACTAAGGCTTGGTTAAACCTTACTAGTGTTGCTAAGTCTTGAAGTTGTGCTTTACGGATAATGAGGCTTTCAGTCATATGCATAAGTGAGAGTAACATCTTATTAAAACTCTGGGATTACAGCAAAACACCCAAGCTACCAACACTCACTCACCTTTATCCTAGATATAGGGAACTTGTTTAAATCCATGTCTTACGAGCCGCTACACCACAAATATCGCCCTCAGACCTTTGCGGATTTAGTAGGGCAAGAGGCGATCGCTACTACACTTACCAATGCTATCCGCACAGCAAAAATTGCCCCTGCCTATTTATTCACGGGACCTAGAGGTACTGGTAAAACTTCTAGCGCCCGAATTTTAGCCAAGTCCCTTAACTGTCTAAAGAGCAAGGTTCCTACAGAAAAACCTTGTGGTGTTTGTGCTGTTTGTAACTCCATTGCCAAAGGTTCCGCCCTAGATGTAATTGAGATTGACGCTGCTAGCAACACAGGCGTTGACAACATTAGAGAATTAATCGAACGCGCCCAGTTTGCCCCAGTTCAGTGTCGCTACAAGGTATATGTGGTTGATGAATGCCTGAGTGGGGACTCGTTAGTACAAACTAGTGAGGGTCTGACTCGGATCGACGATCCCAACATTAAAGGCAAAGAGGTTCTCAGCTACAACGACTCCTTAGAAGCCTGGGAATTCAAAAAAGTTGTCAGGTGGTTAGACCAAGGGGAACGCCAAACGCTGGTCATTAAGACAACTAACCGAGAAATCAGATGTACTGATAATCACTTAATCAGGACTGAAGCAGGATGGATTCTGGCAAAGGACGTAAAAGAAGGAGTGAAGATACTATCCCCTGTGAATGTGGATGCGGAACCCTCATTTACAAATTTGGGACAGATGGGCGCAGCCGGAGATTTGCTAGAGGACACCAGTTCAAAGGCAATAAATACGGGCAGAAAACATACAACCTGGACTCTATTCTGGGACAGTTTGAAACTCTTAGACCTCTTTGCGCTTGTGGATGTAAAGAACAACTTGATATCCCCGCATTTTTACAAAACAAAGGTAAAGGTATTAAGAGTATCCAGACTTACTGGGAAAGACATCCATACAAAAAAGCACACGGAATTTGGGAATTTAGAACAGAAAAGTTCGTTGCCAATGCTGCAATCCTGGAACCAGAAACACTCGGACTCATATATGGAACTCTGCTTGGGGATTGCTCCATCAGCTACCCAAATAAACACAGTAGATTCCCTAGATTATGTTGGACACACGCTCAAAAGCAGCAGGATTGGTTGGAATACAAAGCCTATCGCCTTCAAGAACTGCGACCAAAGCTACGAGTTACAGCTAATCAGGGATACGGAAATATATCAGTTTGTTGCCATACATCCTGTTATCCCCAGCTTAAAGATGTCTTTGACATTGTTAAACCAAATAGGGATAGAAAACTCATCTCTAAGGACTGGCTCAATCAAATTACTCCAGAAGGACTTGCCTGGTGGTACATGGATGACGGATCACTCAGCCTCAGTCCAGAAGGAAGCCCACAGATTCAAATTCACACAGAAGGATACTCTGCTGAAGAAAATCAGATTATTGCCTGTTGGCTTACAACAATGGGTTATTCAACAACGACAAAGTTTTACAGCAGGAGTAGCACAGGTAAGACATACTACTACTTGTGGATGGGCGCAAACGCAGCTAGAACCTGGTTGGCAGACCTTAAACAGTATTCAATCCCCTCAATGGATTACAAATTTGGAGCAGGTCGAATCTGTAAAAGTCGTTGGGGTTGAGAGAGTTTATGACATTGAAGTTGAAGACAACCACAACTTTGTGGCTAATGGGCTTTTGGTGCATAACTGCCATATGCTCAGTACGGCGGCATTCAACGCTTTACTGAAAACTTTAGAAGAGCCACCAGAGCGCGTTGTATTTGTCCTAGCGACAACTGACCCTCAGAGGGTTTTACCAACAATAATTTCGCGCTGTCAAAGGTTCGACTTTCGCAGAATTCCCTTAGAGGCGATGGTGAACCACTTGGGGAAGATTGCCGCCATTGAAAATATCAACATTAATCAAGAAGCCCTTCAGCTAGTAGCACAAATTGCTCAAGGAGGACTGCGGGATGCCGAAAGTTTACTTGATCAGCTGAGTTTATTTTCAGGTCAAGTAACAGTAGAGCGAGTTTGGGATTTAGTCGGTGCTTGCTCAGAACTAGATTTGATGCAGTTGTTACAAGCGATCGCCCAAAACAACCCCGAAGCCGTCCTTGATTGCGCCCGCAAAGTCATGGATCGCGGTCGAGAACCTTTAACTATCCTCCAAAATCTTGCTAGTTTCTACAGAGATTTACTAATTGCTAAAACCGCACCCCAGCGCAGTGATTTAGTTGCCGTCACAGCCGCTACCTGGAAAGCGCTATGCGAACAAGCCCACTTTTATGACGTTTCTAGCATTCTCGCTGGGCAACAGCACCTTGCTAAAAGCGAAGTCCAACTAAAAAACACTACCCAGCCGCGTTTATGGCTAGAAGTGACACTGCTGGGATTATTATCAGCTGCTAATAGCAGCCCTGGACAGATAAAACCTATATCTATCCAACCGTTACAGCATTCAGCAGCCAGTGATCCTCATACTCCAAAACAGCCTCAGCCAACTGCCCCAGTCAATCACACTATTGCTGATCATCATCAGTCGACAGCAATAGATAGCTACCAACCGCCTGCACCGCAGGAGCCAATAGAATCCAGTAGCGATAATTCTCCTGAGCCACTACCATCAGCTGCTGAAGTTAAGGATTCTCACTCAGGAGAGCAAATATTTCAACAGGTACTTGCTAATCTGCAACCAATTTCTACTCGTGAGTTACTGCGGCAAATGTGCCGTTTAACTGATTTTGATGGTGCTGTTGCCCAAATCGAAGTTAAATCTCAAGTGTGGTACAAGAAAGTTCAGATCCACCTACCTAAGATTACAGCCGCTTTTGAAGCGACCTTCAAGCGTGAAATCCAAGTAAGCCTGGAATTAGCAACACCTACTCAGACTCAGAATACTTCTATAAACAAGGAAGCGCCCGCTAGAGACAAGGCTCCTGCGTCCCTCGACAATCCGCAACCGCCGCCAATCGCGTCAAACACTCAGACACAAGCGATTACTTTTCAGCCTGTAACTACTATTTCAACAGTAATCGCCGATGTGCCAACACCGCCTAACGCTGCTGAATGGCAAGAAGATGAAGTAGCGATCGCTGCCCAACGACTCGCAGATTTTTTTAACGGTCAGGTTGTCAAAAATTTAGATGCAACCTTGACTCAACCTGTAACTCCCAGCCCATTACCAATACCTACTACACCTGAAGTAGTTGATTTTGCGCCTGAAGACGATGATGATATCGAGTTTTAAATATATATTCTTAGTTCCGCTTCGAGCCTTGATGCACCGTTTTTACCCATTTAAGTTGCTTTGGTCGCACAGCAATTCGCGCCGAAGTGCTTACCATAACTACTAACCAGTGGAACATATACATAGTACCGCGCAGTGTTTGGAGCAGCAGCACGAATGTAGAAGTGCTTTTATCTCTTCCTCGCACCCGCTTCAAACCGCTAAACATTGCCCAGACTGACATTGTCAGCGTCAAACCAGTAATTGGGCTTAAAATCGGGGAACGGTTACGGGCGATCGCCATAAGCAAGTCTGGGACACCAGCAATCGGTAAAATGTGTTGAATAATCAAAAACATCATTAAGTCAAAAGTTTTGCTCGACTTCATGGAGTTACGGGCAATTAGTCGCCAGTAATCTAGATAGCGCTGAGATTGACCTTCAGCCCAACGATTGCGTTGATGCCACAAAGCGATGCCACTTGTCACGCCTTCTTCTTCTACTGCAGGATCGCTTAAAAATTCAATGTCCCACTGAGCTAAATGCAAGCGTAAAGCAAGATCCAAATCATCCGTGATTGTTTCTTCATTCCAGCCGCCACAATCCTCTAAAGCCTTGCGTCGTACAAATTGACCATTGCCCCGTAAGTCTCCAAATCCACCTATAGCAATTCTTTGTTGCTGAAAATAGGTATCTAGTGCCATTTCTGCCATCTGCCCGCGTGTCCAGAAATTCTCAGCAGCGTTGGCAATTACTTTTCGCACTTGAACAGCTCCCACTGAGGGCTGTTCAAACAACGGTAAGACGCGCCGGAGTAAATCTGAAGTTACCTGAGCATCAGCGTCAAAAACAGCTAAAATTTCCCCTTGGGTTAGCGGCAATACCTCATTCAAGGCTCCGGATTTACCTCCACCAGTGCGATCGCGTCGCAGTACCTTTAGGTGGCTGTATTCCTGTGCTAACTTCGCTAACAGATCTGGTGTTTGGTCGGTACTATGATCGTCAATTATCCAGACTTCATAGCGCTCACTGGGATAGTCTTGGCTACAAAGAGTTTTAACTAAATTACTAATTACGGCTTCTTCATTTTTCGCTGCCACTAGCAAAGAGACATAAGGACAAGCGGCGATATCAACAGCCATCTCTTCTGGTTCACCATGCGGTCGCGCAAAAACAACGCGCAGGGCATGAATTCCCAACATTGTAGTTAGTCCTAGTACAAACCAATACCCCCAAGAAACTAAATGCAGGGCGATCGTCCCGCTCCAAACTATTGTTAAAACAACAGCCGCTTTGCGTCTGCGACCCTGATATTGTGTCGCTAAGGTTGGGATCTCTACTACTGACTGAGCAGTGCTGTCGTCTGACTCCTCTGGATCGGATAATTCAGACAATAGAGAGCTGATTGCATCCAGCTCGTTATAAGAATCGTTTTCGGGCCAGGAATTCGCTGGCATAGGTTACTTGATTTAACCACCAAATATTTGTCTACACCTGTAAAGAAGCTGAGGTAACACTCCTGCCAATCCTCTAAGATTACCTATCCACCTCTGGCGACTGGCGAGAGGTTATACAGTTACTCAATAATGGGTAAGGCATAGGCACGATCGCTCAGTAAAAGCAGTTGCTGATCCGCAAAACTTGCGATCGCCGTCTCCACCCAATAACGAGGATTTTTCAGATCATTGCTCCCAGCTTCAATAAAAGCCAATGCTGCTTTATTGTACCTGACTTGTTTATACTTCTTAGCTACTAGCTAGTACGTCGCTACTGGAGCTAGCGCTGATTAAAGGGCTAGGGACACTTTAAAACTCCATAGGTAAAGCTCTAAAGTGCCAACAATCTTCACTTTCGGTATTTCCAACTTCTTGAGGAATTTACTGGCTAAAAATTGTTGCCAAAATCTTGCTACCGCCGCAACAAGTGGCATTGCGCTGTATGTAATTAAGTTCATTTTGGGAATACTAAGGGCAGCAACAAAATTTTTACTTTTTGTCCTAATACTAATACCCAAGGAATATTTAAATTATGTCAATCGCGCAATTACAACCTGCTAACCAGCAAGATGTCAGAGTTTATATGCCTTACTTCCAAGGCAACAAGCGTAATATGTTACCACTAGCTATTAGCCTTTACAAAAAAGGCTCTATGGAAGGACAGCGTAAAATTGAAGCTAGTGATAGCATCCCCTTTGTCGCTACCTGGAATGTATCATCTCTACCCGCAGATTTAACTCGTTGTCGCATCCAGTTTGATGGCAATGCAGAACTGAGTTACGAAATGATGCTGGCAAGTTCTGAGTTTGTTGACTTTTTAATCGATGTGATCTTAAATTTTCAGCGCGCTCGGACTACAGATTTTTCTAAAGGATTTTATCGGCGATTGCTACGCCTAGATGACTGAGGGGACAGCAGAGAGTAATTTTGAGTTTTGAGTTTTGAGTTTTGAATTCAATCGAGACGAAAGTAAGAGTAATTTAGGCATTACTTCTTTTAATTCAACATTCAACACTTAAAACTCATCACTGGAGCGCAGCGACTCGCCTCTTGCCTCTAAATTTTGCTATTCATTCTCTTCCTGATCAATTAGCAAGTTCGCCTTAAAATAATGAAGAAGCCGACGACTGGGTTTTCAGGTTAAAAATAGGAGTGAGTGCGTGCCGAAATCTGCTAGATATTTGCTGATTGGATCGACGGAGGCATACAGTGGTAAGTCCGCGACTATCCTGGGTTTGTCTCATCAGCTGCAACAAAAGGGGCTGGATATTGCTTATGGAAAACCATTGAGTAACTGTTGCGACAAAACAGAGGTTTTAGAAGCAGATGTCCAGTTTATAGCAGAAAGTCTCAAGTTACCACAGCAACGGCTACTGCCAACTCTTTTAGCTTTGGATGAAGCAAGCATCCAGAAACGTTTGTGCGGTGAGGATCAAATTGATTACCAACAGCAAATAAAGCAATATCTGCAAATGCCAAGCGGCGATTTAGTTTTGCTGGAAGGTCCTGGTACTTTGGAAGAAGGCAACTTATTTGATTTATCCTTGTCTCAGATGGCTGAGGAACTGAATGCAAGCGTTCTTTTAGTAGCTCGTTACAAATCATTTTTCTCGGTTGAAACACTATTATCTGCAAAGCAACGTTTAGGCGATCGCTTAGTTGGTGTTTTGCTTAACGATATTCCGGCTAAACAACTGCAAAGTGTTGATACTGAAATTCGCCCGTTTTTAGAGCAGCGAGGTATTTCTGTTTTAGGAATGCTGCCTAAAAGTGATTTACTACGGAGTGTCAGCGTTGCCGAACTCGTACATCAATTACAAGCAGAAGTTCTTTGCCGCCCTGATCGCTTGGATTTACTAGTAGAAAGTTTGGCAATTGGGGCAATGAATGTTAATTCCGCCTTAAAGTATTTCCGCAAGCGGCGCAATATGGCAGTGGTAACAGGAGGCGATCGCATTGAAATTCAACTTGCTGCCCTAGAAAGCTCCACCCACTGTTTAATTTTAACTGGACAACTACCACCTACACCCTTTATTCTCAACCGTGCTGAAGAACTAGAAATTCCGATATTATCGGTTGACCTTGATACTCTCTCAACTGTAGAAATTGTTGATCGCACTTTCGGTCAAGTCCGCCTGCACGAACCGATTAAAGTCCAGTGTATTCGCACCCTCATGGCAAAGCATTTTGATGTTGAGCGCTTGCTCACTCAACTTAATTTAACTTCAGCAGTAGCATTACCCTAGCTGCATAGACCTCTTAGACAAATCAAAAAATATTAATTCCATTCCCAACCCTTGTTTTCTTGATGACTAATAACTAATGGCTAAACTCTCCACCACTCGATCAGTTTGGTAAAGTCGAAGCAGTGGCAAAATTAAAATTCTCATGACTTACCTTGAAACGGCGGCGCAATTTTACAGTGAAGTAGCAGAAACACCGCAAGTCGGTCTTTGTTGCGTTCAAAGCACTCCTCTACAACTACCAGGGCTTCATGTTCCTGACCAAATGCAGGAAATGAATTATGGTTGTGGCACTACTGTCCACCCAACTGAACTTATTAACCAACCAACTGTACTTTATATAGGCGTTGGCGGCGGCTTAGAAGCATTGCAATTTGCTTATTTTTCTCGCTCTCCTGGTGCTGTAATTGCTGTTGATCCAGTTGCCTCCATGCGCGAAGCGGCTGCGCGTAATTTGCAAATCGCAGCACAAGAAAATCCTTGGTTTGACCCCAGCTTTGTGGAAATTCGGGAAGGCGATGCTTTTAATCTACCTGTTGCCGATGCTTCTATTAATGTAGTTGCCCAGAATTGTCTTTTTAACATTTTTGAACCCGCCGACCTTTCCCAAGCGCTAAGGGAAGCATACAGAGTATTAAAACCAGGCGGACGCTTGCAAATGAGCGATCCGATCGCTACCCGTCCGATCCCAGAACACTTGCAACAAGATCAGCGATTGCGAGCAATGTGTCTTTCTGGCGCTCTTACATATCAGCAGTATATCGAGCGGATTGTTGATGCTGGGTTTGGTCAAGTCGAAATTCGGGCGCGTCGTCCTTATCGCCTTTTAGATCGCCACAATTACAATTTAGAAGATAATTTACTTCTCGAAAGCCTTGATTCTGTTTCCTTCAAAGTTCCGATTCCTGAAGATGGTGCTTGTATTTTTACTGGGAAAACAGCAATTTATGCTGGTGTAGAATCATTTTTTGATGACTCAGCAGGGCATATCCTGCAAGCAAGTGTTCCAGCAGCTGTGTGTGATAAAACAGCAGCAAAACTAGCAGCGTTAAAGCCGGGAGAGATTCTAATTACGAATTCAACTTGGCATTACGATGGCGGCGGTTGCTGCTAAAGGTACTCTTAGACACTTACTGGCGCTTTGCGTCAAGTGCCAGAGAATTTGGTACAGGTATTTATAACTAAGAAATCACAACACTACTTAAAGGATCGATAGAATTTAGCATAGTAAGTTTATTAGTGAAAATATGATTCAGCTAGAAGCAACTAACACAGCAGTAACACCATTCGCTAAAAAACTAGATGCACCATTAACTAAGAATAAGATTACAGTTTTACAAATTAATTTAGGTAAGCGTTGTAACTTAGCTTGTACTCATTGTCATGTAGAAGCTGGACCAAAGCGAACTGAAGAACTTAGTTCAGAAATCTGCAATCAGTTAATTGAATTAATTTATAAATTTCCGCAGATCAAAATTATCGATCTTACTGGCGGCGCACCAGAGATGAACTATGGCTTTAAGCCATTAGTAGAAGCAGCACGAAAAGTTGATAAACAAGTGATTGTGCGCTCTAATCTCACTATCTACTTTGAAAAGGGATTTGAGGATATTCCTCAATACTGTGCCAAACATCAAACGAGAATTGTTGCCTCGTTACCGTGTTACCTAGAAGATAATGTTGATAAAATGCGCGGCAATGGTGTTTATAACAACTCAATTTACGCCCTCCAAAAACTTAATCAACTAGGATATGGTCAAGACCCCAATTTAATTCTTGACTTGGTATATAATCCACAAATTCCAACGCAAGAAAACTTTTCTTTAACTCCAGACCAAATTAAGCTAGAGAAAGATTACAAAACATATTTAGAATCACATTTTGGGATTATTTTCAATAACCTTTTTACAATTACAAATCTGCCAATTGGGCGGACTAAATTTCAGTTAGAACACAGAAAGTTACACAAACCTTATTTGCACTTCTTGGAGTCAAACTTTAATTCCAGTACAGTTGAACATTTGATGTGCCGAGATGAGCTTTCAATTGACTATTTGGGCAACGTCTACGATTGTGACTTTAACCAAATGGAAAATCTACCTGCCTTAACTCGTAATGGAGAAACTTTAACTGTTGCGAAGTTACTGCAAGCGGAAACTTTAGACGTAATTAATGAAATAAAAACTGCGGCTTATTGCTATGGCTGCACAGCTGGATGTGGTTCCAGCTGTGGCGGTGCTTTGATCTAGGAAATTACTAAGGCTAAAGCGATCGCACTCCTTTCTTTTGCTTGTGCTACGGCACTTCAATTGGAATCAACGCATTCTCAGGTAAATAACTCTTGAAACACCCAGCCTCTGACAGCACCAAAACCAGCCGCAGCGAATAATCTGGCGGAATCTGTAAATCTGCCCAAGGTACTGCCACTTCCAAGCATCGATCAAGAGCAACAGTAGCGCGACTAACACGCGGATGCCACTGGTGATGCTCTCCAGCTTCTTGAAACTGAATCGAACGAGTCAGCAAATTAATTTCCAGTTTGTGATGAAATGCATAATTTACTGGCGGTGCATCCGGTAAATTCTCTAGAGGCACTGGGCTATTATGCATAATCTGATCAGGATAGAACCATAGCAAATTAAGCTGGGGGGGATAATCTCGCCCTGGTTGGACACCACTTTGAAAGTCTAGCCGCAAATAGAAATTTAAGTGATCAACCCCATACCACAGACGCTGAATCGCGCTGCTTTTATGCATCGTGCCTCGCGCTCCACCAACTTCTAGACGACCAGCTTTGTCCCAGTCTTGCTCATCACCCAAGCCATTAATTACCGGATGAATAAATCCTTGCGGTCGGTGGTCTGCCTGTACTTCGTGTGCCTCGACTGGTTGGTGTAGATGCGGCGGTACTGGTTCATTTAGCGCCTGGTAAATCCCACACAAATGTTCCCGAAATAATTGGTCAAAGATCACATCATGATTTGAAGAATGACCTTCGCCAAACCACCAAAACCAATCAGAACCTTCTGCTGCATATAAAGCTGACCACGCTTCTGGGTTGTTTTCTTCGGTTGCTTCTGGATGCTTCGCTAGGCTGGCTCTTGCTTGAGTCAAGAGATCCCAAGCGCGATTTTTTGCAGGATCGCCAATCCAGGTAGTAAAACTGCCATCTACCCAAGAACCGCTATGTAGCTGATCAGCTGGTAGAGTTGCCTGTGCGGGGAAAGCGTCGAGAAACTCAGAAACAGTTACAAGTTTTATTTGCGAATGATCGCTGAGGGTTTGATAGAGGTTTTCTAAGAAAGGTTTGCCATCTTCGGGATAAAATTCCCAACAGTTCTCGCCGTCCAAGGCAATTGTAACTAACCAGGGTTGCTCTGGTTGCTTGTTTCTCTGGGATTGGGCGATCGCTTCTAAGTGACCGACTAAATCAGCTGCCGCTTGTTGTGGTGGCATTGAGCCATAAGTAAAGCCAATTAAATCTGATAAGCGGTGATCTCTAAAAACTATTGCCAAATCACCATGCGGCGTTTCTAGGCGATAAGGTTGATACAGTACCTCTGGTTCTATAACATTACCAGCCCCGTCCCGATGGAAAAAGTGCTTAAGCGTCCAACCTAAAACAGCTTCATCAGAAACTATCCACTTAAATCCTTGCTGGGCAATGTCGGGCAAAATTTGAGGACTCACCGACTGTTCCGAAGGCCATAAACCACGCGGTTCTTGTCCAAAGCGGTCTTGATATAAATCCCAAGCTTTTCGTAAATGACGGGGAATATCTTCCGCCCACTGAAATCGATGATTGGGCAAAGTCATCTGCGGCACTGCTACACGACCAGAATTAGTATCAGCTAGCAAGGGTAAAATCGGGTGAGTATAAGGCGTAGTTGTTACCTCTAACTGCCCTGCTGCTTGCATTTGACGATGCTGGGGGATGATGCGGCTTAAGATTTGCCGTTGTTTAGAATAAATGCGTTGGCGATCGCTTAAACTAAAATCTTTACCTTGCTTTAACCACGCTGCTATTTCCGGGTCATCCCAAAATAAAGGGTCAATCCAAGCTAAGTTATGCCAAGCTAACAAATCGCTGTAATCTTGCAATTGCCAATTATCCAAGCACCATGCTTGCCCCTTATCCTGCCTTTGCTGATACAACTGAGCATAACGAGGATGCGGATCAATTAGTGTGTGGTGATTAGCATCAAAAAAGTGGTCTACAATAAATTGCTGCTGTGCTAGATTTAACTGCTCTGTCGGAGTCAAGCTTACTGTTAGGTAAGGGTCAAATGCAGTGCCAGCAATGTAATCTTCGAGTTGCAATATTAAAGAAGGAACCAAGTTCACTGTCTGATGCAACTTGGGATACCGCTCTAGCAGTAACACTAAATCTAAATAATCTTTCGTACCATGTAGCCGCACCCAAGGTAGACGGTACTGGATAGCAGAAGTAGAACCACTGTTGTCACGACTTTTGTATAGTGGTTGGTGCTGATGCCAGATAAAAGCAACGTAGAGAGGATGGGGCATAAATTATAGTTATGAGTTCTGAATTTTGAGTTCTGAGTTAAGAGTAGTTAATTCATAATTCAAAACTCAAAACTCAAAACTATTACATTACTTGCTCAACTTCGGCAATTTCTGGAATCATTTCGCGCAGTCGGCGTTCGATACCCATTCTCAACGTCATTGTTGAACTAGGACAAGAGCCACAAGCTCCCTGGAGCCGCAGTTTTACAATTGGGCCATCTAGTTCTACGAGTTCTACATTACCGCCATCAGACATTAGGTAAGGGCGCAATTCATCTAAAACTGTTTCAACGTTGTCATTCGTAAGTTCCATTATTTCCGCCTCTTTGATATTGCAAAATTCTTATGCTGTTAAGTCCATCCTACTTGATCCAATTACTTGCAAAGAGCCTCAGAAGACTTTCAATTAAACTGGTACTGGTTCCAGCAATTTTACATTAGAAAAATTGAACTCAGTAGTGGTGCGAGCGCCATTTTCATACGAGCGCACAACTTGGTTAGTCATTAGGTAATAGTTACCCACTTGCTGGAAAGTGTCATTAAAATTTAGAACTCTAATGACTTCATTTGTTTGGGGATTGCGAAACACAACATCGTAGCGTGTCGAAACATAGCCATTACCTGTGTCTAAGCTTTCTTGGGTATCAATCACAAAAGCCATGCGACCCATCACACGGCTAACTTGGCAAATCTCAGTTCCCCGCACTTTATAATTAGATCCCATCGCATCGCCCTTCACCAGGATTTCAACTGCGCCGGATTCATCACTATTGCCTAAGCTGAATTCATTTTTACCATGTGCCTGGTCAAATTGCGATCGCTTGCGATGAGTTACCACATCCCGCAATTGCGTGTAGACACTTTCTTGAACTTGCTCATCTTCTATCCCTGTAACTTCCACGCTTAAATCGCGGTTAATCTTGATTTTGCCGTTATAGGTTTCCTCTCCCTGCTTCAGTTGCACATCCGCGCTGTAGCCAGGAAAGTTCTCGTCCCAAGTGTAACGATGTTCATAAGCCGCTCGGAATAATTCACGCGCACTTGTTTGCTCTGTCATGCAACCACTTTGATTTCGACTTCTTTCCAGTTTAGACTATTGAGCTTAGGCAGCTGACTGAATTAGATTGCGTCTCCTGTATCCTCCGTTGGTGCTGCAACCATTACAGGTTGTTGGTAAAGTGGCACTGTGAACGTAACTGTAGAACCAAGTCCTTCACCCATGCTGTAAAAATTAACCGTACCCCCCATTGCCTCTACAAGTTTTTGGGAAATTGTTAGTCCTAAGCCTGTACCACCGTACTGACGAGTCCGAGAGCCATCGACTTGACTAAACGATTGAAATAGTTTGTCTTGTTTATCTAAAGAAACACCAATCCCAGTATCAGCTACACGCACTTTGACAATGCCAGGAAATTCTTGGTTTTGGAACCAAACTTTTTTGCGGACTACATCAGCGCTGATTGTAACTCCACCTTCATAAGTAAATTTGAGAGCGTTACCAATCAAGTTCAGCATTACTTGCAAAAGTCGCTGATAGTTACCATGCACAATAATTTCATCGGCAGTATCAGGTTTTTGAATGTCCAAGCTTAAGTTCTTCTGTTCGGCTTGAGTTCGCGTAAAATCTTCTACAGCGCTAAATAGCTCATCTAGCTTAACTGAGCCTAGTTCCAGCTCCATTTTGCCCGCTTCGATCTTGGCAATATCCAAGATGTCATTAATAATATTGAGCAAATGTAGGGCGGAGCGGTATGCTTCTTGGATAAATTCTTGTTGCTCCTCTGGATCGTCTGCCATACCTTCTAGAATCAGCTTCAAAAATCCCAGCATTCCATTTAGAGGGGTGCGGAGTTCATGGGAAGTATTCGCCAGAAACTCACTTTTGAGGCGTGAAGCTTCTTCTGCTTGTTGACGAGCTTCTTCTAGCTCTTTATAAAGAGTCGCATGAGCGATCGCTGTGCCGACTTGATCTGCTAGCTCCCGTACCAGTTCAATTTCAGCTGCTGTCCATTGACGAGGATAATTGGATTTACCAACGCGATGTTGAATGCTAATTAGCCCATTTGGTTTATCCTGATGGCAAGTAGCAACTACCAACAGTGACTGCTGCGAGTTTGGTTGCTGGCTCTCGACTATAGTTGGCTCTAGCGTCTCTAGTGCTTGATTAAAGGCAGGTTCATTTGCTAGTGGCAATTCTAAACCCAGCATTGAATGTACAGGTTCAGAAATATATTCAGCTACCACCTGCACCTGTGAGTGATCCGGTTTATAGGAACAGATGATACAGTGGCTTGCACCCAAAGCTTCTCCCAAACTATTAACTGTTTGTTGCCAAATAGTATCTAAATCTAGGGTGCGCCGGATATTCCGCGCAATTTGGGTTAACAGTTTCTTTGATTGCACCGCCGGCATTGCTACAGGTTGAGTGGCATCCTGTTCAGGACTAGATACTTGTGCTTCTAGTGCCGTTGGTAACCTTCGTCCAATTACTAAAACTGTAGTTGCATTGCCCTGTGGCGGTAGAATTGGACTGATGATTAGCTCGAAGCTAAATAACTTCTGCCCATAGCGAAATAAACACTGATAACGCTCAGGAACCAGAGTTTCTAGAATTCGCTCTACTCGCTCTAGATAGGTAGCCGTCTCTACAGGACCAAACTGATCCCTGAGTAAGGAGCCTATTACCTGAGTTTGTTTTAACTTTTGGTGTTCGGCTTCTTGCCAATAAAAAGATAAGTAGCGACCAGTTGCATCCTGGCTAAAGACTAACTCTGCTCCTAGCGCTGATAGTGAGCAAGCAGGTGTAATAGTAATAGACTCCAAATGATTTGACACAGATGGCAGTTGGGGATTAGCAGTAACACTCATTACTCGCGTTATTTAGACAAACAACAAGCAAATAAGTAGGAAGTAGGTGCTTAGAGCTTGGCATAAGATAACTACTTTAGGGAATGAGGAAATTACTGCCTTTTTAGCACCTTTGCCTATTTAGTTAAGTATTATCTAGTCATTCCATTCACCGCGTGGTGGTACGGGTGTTCGTTGCAATGTCCGGGTTAGTTCATCATCTCGCTGGGTTTCACCGCGAAGCCACTGGCGGATTGCAACTTCAATTACTTTACTAGGCTCATTTGTTAGGTGCTGAATTTGGTTTAATAATTCAGAATCAAGGTGAATAGCAATTTCTACCTTGTCAGGGTAAGCGTCCGAATCCATGACATTTTCGTTCATAAGCGGTATACGATATTTTAGGCAAAGGAATTGCAGCCGATGAGCTTGCTCACTTTAATATTTTATGCTGACTGACAATTTAGCCCGTACAGCTATGGTGTAAGAAGTTGCTCTTTAACATTTATTGTACGATCTTGAGTCAGGAATGTTAAAACGTAGACATAGACCTTCATCTTTAGAAAGCTATTAGCTATTTACTTTGAGCAAGAGGAAATGCCTGATACTGGAAAGCGAACTACGTCTTAAAAGTATTAAAATGCGTTAAGTATCTCAATTTCTTAACATTACTTGCTGCTAAATTACAAAATATGACTGACGTTCCCGCCGAGCGCATTCGCAATTTTTCGATTATTGCTCACATTGATCACGGGAAATCTACTCTTGCAGATCGCCTGTTACAAACTACTGGTACGGTAGATGTGCGGCAGATGAAGGAGCAATTTCTCGACAATATGGATTTGGAACGGGAGCGCGGCATTACAATTAAGCTGCAAGCGGCTCGGATGAACTACAAAGCCTCTGACGGTCAGCAGTACGTTCTAAATTTGATTGATACACCAGGTCATGTAGATTTTTCCTATGAGGTATCGCGGAGTCTTGCTGCTTGTGAAGGTGCGCTGTTGGTAGTAGACGCATCTCAAGGTGTGGAAGCGCAAACTTTGGCGAATGTCTATTTAGCTTTAGAGAATAATTTAGAAATTATCCCTGTCCTTAATAAAATAGATTTACCAGGAGCAGAACCAGAGCGAGTCGTAGGCGAAATTGAAGAAATTATTGGACTTGATTGCAGTGGCGCAATTTTAGCTTCTGCTAAAGAAGGAATTGGGATTGGTGAGATATTAGAAACAATTGTCCAGCAAGTACCGCCGCCACAAGATACAGTTAATGAACCATTACGCGCCTTAATTTTTGATAGCTACTACGACAGCTATCGGGGAGTAATTGTTTATTTCCGGGTGATGGATGGCACGGTTAAAAAAGGCGATCGCATTAAGCTGATGGCTTCTGGCAAAGAATTCGCTATTGATGAATTAGGTGTTTTATCCCCCACTCAAAAACAAGTTGATGAACTTCATGCTGGAGAAGTAGGCTATTTAGCAGCCGCAATTAAAGCTGTAGCTGATGCCAGGGTAGGAGACACAATTACCCTAGCCGCTAAACCAGCTACTACAGCCTTACCTGGTTACACAGAAGCTAATCCAATGGTTTTTTGTGGGATGTTTCCCATTGATGCCGATCAATTTGAAGATTTGCGTGATGCTTTAGAAAAGCTGAAACTAAACGATGCGGCACTGCACTATGAACCAGAAACTTCAAGCGCAATGGGGTTTGGCTTCCGGTGCGGGTTTTTAGGGTTGCTGCACATGGAAATTGTCCAAGAGCGCTTAGAGCGGGAATATAATCTTGATTTGATTATTACAGCGCCATCAGTAGTCTACAGAGTTACAACCGTTAAAGGAGAAATACTGGATATTGATAATCCCAGTCACTTGCCGTCTCCTAATGAGCGGGAAAAAATTGAAGAACCTTATGTCCAAGTAGACATGATTACGCCGGAAGCGTATGTCGGCACTTTGATGGAGTTGTGTCAAAATCGGCGCGGTATCTTCAAAGATATGAAGTACCTCACCCAAGGACGAACAACACTAACATACGAGTTACCGCTAGCGGAAGTAGTCACAGACTTTTTCGATCAGCTTAAGTCGAGATCACGCGGCTATGCGAGTATGGAGTATCATTTGCTTGGCTACCGCGAAAATCCCTTAGTGCGCTTAGATATTCTGATTAATAGCGATCCTGTTGATTCTTTAGCGATGATTGTGCATCGGGATAAAGCTTACAACGTCGGACGCGCCATGGCAGAAAAACTCAAAGAACTAATTCCACGCCATCAATTTAAAGTACCAATTCAAGCTTCTATTGGTAGTAAAGTTATCGCTAGTGAACACATCCCTGCTTTACGAAAAGACGTACTAGCTAAGTGTTATGGCGGTGACATTAGCCGCAAGAAAAAACTACTCCAAAAGCAAGCGAAAGGTAAAAAGCGGATGAAAGCTGTGGGTACGGTAGATGTTCCACAAGAAGCATTTATGGCAGTGTTGCGGCTGGAGCCACAATAAAATCATAACTTCTAGCCAAATAAATGCCGTTCAGCGACTTTCCAGTAGCGTGAGAAGCGCTTAAGGTCGATATATCCGTCGTACTCAAAAAACGGCTCTACTGCTAGCACTTCTACAGGCACAGAGCGTTCAATTTTGTTGCAAATGTCTTCAAATCGGGGACTGGAACTTTCTGCTGTCATGACTGAATTTGTATTGTGTTCCTTAGCGAAGGCTACAACCTCAGTTGCTACATCCCCGCGCCGGATGACAACGGGTAACTCCAGCAGACATTCGTAGATAAAAGTAATGCGTTTGAGACTTAGTTGCCACTCTTCAATTAAAGCATCGTCCCAAACCCAGATAGCAGGAGCGTCGGGGTATGCTTTTAAGGCAGGATTATTAGGACTCAGACAATCGCCATGTACCCAAACAATCGGTTGATTCATTAATTTAATTACAATTAGTGGTAAATGGAGCCTTTCTCTTGTTTTGCTGGCTCAATCTTAGAAGGGATTTCAGCACGTCGTAGCACATCACCAAAATGACTGGTGATGCCAACATCCCCAACCAATACAATCCCTTCACCTTTGCCTTGAATAGAGGATATCAACTGCCGAAGTTCTTCGAGTCCTCGCTCCACTTCAAATTCGTGGTAGAACAGAGCCTGCCCAGGATAGAGCGTTTTCCCTGAACTTTTTGTAGCACCAGAGTGGAGCTGAACAATCCAAACCTGCTTTGAGTCAGCAACCCACTCCATTCTGACTGGCCCTAGTTTCGCTGCAACTTGATTATAGAGAGCTTGTACTGAACCTACAATCTCATCAGGAAGTACAGCCCGCTTTTTCCGACCTGTCATAAATTCTTCACCAAAGCCTTGAGTGCCTTCGATGATAATCTCATTACCCTTTATGTCTGTCTTCTCAGCAACTATCAAAGCGCCGGAATAGGTCGCTTCTATACCTGCCTGAGCCATGATAGAAGCGATCGCGTCTCCTTGAGGATCTTCAGTAGCCATAAGCTCGAAAGGGTCACGCCAACCGCGCTGTGTGGTAAATTTCCCTGGTACTTGAACGATTGGACAAGTGCGTATCCATACTTCTTTACTTCCACTCGGTTGCCCAAAGCGGAAAGGGGCAACTCGTCTGCTGATGACTGTAGCTTCAGGTACGGGTAGTTCAAATAGATTAGCCATCAATAGACCGTAAACTTTGTCACCGATAAAGCGACTAAAACGATTGGGCCAGTGAATTTCGGCTTTAGAATTACTTTCTCCAACATCCTCCAGTTCCCAAATGATTGTATGGTCATGGAGAAACCCTCGGCATATAGGGTGAATGCTGAACTCAACACGAGTATGGGCTGAATAATTGAGAGCAGGTTCAAACCCATAAACCGTTTCAAGCAAGCGTAGTCCAAGTTGGCGCGGCAAGGCAGCAGTACCAGGCTTCTCTACACAGCGCGGAGTATCGCCAGGTGCAAATTCGATAACATCACTCATTAGAACGCCCGAAACCCCGCCATCGCAGATGTCAATGGTTTCATTTACAATTGTGTACAATCCCTGAGCCGCTAACCGCTTCACAGAGTCTAAAATTTCGCTGATATCCTTGAGACCGTAGATAAATTCTCTGCTTTTAGGATCGTTTGGATCGAAACTACGAATGTTTACTGAGGATTCAGATGACTGGGCTAGAATTGCGTCGATGGCATTGTCCAATGACCCAAATTGATAATTGGCTTCGTAACCATGAATTCTTGCATAGCGCTGCTCTAGCTCTGGACTAAAGCTAATAAATTGCGCTACATTTGCTCTTGCAGCAAGTCGATCTAAAATGGCATCTTTGTAATGCAATGCGTTAGCTCCTTACTAATCGCAATATAAGCTTGACAATCAATAAATTAGTTTACTGGTCGGTTCCACGAAGCCAACCGATAACTCCTTCAGTTTGTCTAGAATCGTCTCAATGAAGGCAATTGATTGTCCTTGCTGTTGCATTATGGCAATAGCTTCTGCAACCATATTGATGCCTGCTTCCAAGCTTAAAGGGCATTTACCTTCATCGAAAGTAGGAATTCCTTCCCTCTGGGCAACCCAGAACTCGTACACACACCCCTTGCTGTATTGCCAGTCATTGATGAAGAATGCGGTGGTGACATAGCGCTCGATCACCTTCCCCCAAAAAGAATACCAGTCTCGCTGTGTCCAATCTGGCAGAGGAGGCAGTGCAGTTGGATTCACCACGATACAACCTGTTTGTTCTCGCAGCCTCTGGATAATTTGCTGTGCGTGTAAACGATTTGGTTCAATAACTTCCCTGAAATGGGACTCCTGATAGTCTTTATCTGCACTATCGATATCCGCAAAGGATTTTCCAATCTGCTCAAGCCAGTTGATGTAGCGTTTGCCAGATGTGACAGGAGCGCTGCAATAGAAGATATCAGTGCCATCCACGACGCTTTCATAAACTTCCAGCATCAAATTTATGGCAACCTTGTTCGGGCTTTCTACTATTAGTTTGTCACTACTGTAGAGGTGGGCTTCAGCTTTGTTGGCTGTCATATGCGAGTGAATAAAGGTATAGTTCCCATCTATCTATATACGTTCAGGAGAACTAAAGTAATATTCTACTTATTAAAACATCTGTGTTCTGATATAGCGAAAGTATAACTTTTTCTTGATGTTTGGCAATTATTTTTGGACTTACTATCGAGATTTGCCCACATTATTATTGGAAGTAGCAAGATTTCTTGCACGAAGAAGGGATTCAATTGAATCGAGTCTTGTGGAGAGCAATTCAAGTTTATTTTCTAGCCTTTGAAGTTGAGGCGGTTGCGTTTGAACCTTTACAGGACGTTCTACCTTTATCTCCATTCTGCTGAATTTAGGTTCTGATTGATTAGAGTTGGTGAATGCCATGACTAAAAAGCAGAGCCAAATAATTGCAGCTACTACTGCAAAAACCCAAACAGCCCTGTTAACACGCCATGCGGGCTTCTGGCATTTTAACTTTCTCTCAGCGCTGAACTTGGAAAAGTGACTCAATTTTATTTGAGAATATTTCAGAAATGCTGTATTAATATTATTCTCAGTGTCAAGCAACTGTTCTCTACATTGCTGCCCATAGAAATCCATAGGAATGTAGATAGCAAAAAGCCAGAAAATAAGAGGACATGGAGCAAAAAATACAACTGCTGATAATGGAAGATTGTTGGCTCCGAAAGTAACGATAGCCGCTGCTAATACGGTCATATATGAAAAGATTTGCCAGATAGCTTTGTAGATATTCTCATAGCGCTGTGCAGCTTGCTCGTACTCTAGCTTGAATATCTCAAATTGGAATTCTGGCTTTTTGAGTTCCTGCTCTGTCTGATCTTGAGGGTTTGTAGTCATTTTGTTTCAATAGAATTTAACGGAGCGATCGCTGCGTTTAAATATTATCTAAGTCTTAGCAATTGCTGTTTAACATTAATCAATTATCTGTCTTTAAAAACCACACCTCTATACATAAATCTCCTTAAAGCAGGCTCTGGTTTCTTAGTACAGTGCGTAAGTCCTAACTACTTGGGTTTGTCTGCCTAGCGTCGCTTCTTACCGCGCTGAGAATAGCGATCGCTACCTCGACTAAACTTTTGGTTACTACTACCCTGTTGACATCCTCCCCACCCTGCTTTTAAGCGAGGATGGGGATTCTTAAACCTCACG
>ERZ501023.40-NODE-40-length-45813-cov-6.724267_pt1 | contig 45813 bp, 41 predicted proteins | sample MGYA00248839_ERZ501023 | MGnify/ENA primary metagenome ERZ501023 (study PRJEB25958, sample SAMN03398596) | human skin metagenome | study: EMG produced TPA metagenomics assembly of the Human Skin Microbiome Metagenome (human skin metagenome) data set.
TTAACCGCTACGACTGAAGAAAATATTGAAGCAGCTTATTAATTTGTTTATAACGTTTCAATTTATTTGAAATTAAATAATTTAGAGACATAGAATAATTTTTCAGCGATCCTCTACCTTAGTCTGTCAACGCTGAGTAGTACACATGGCAGCAGAATGTAAGGTATCTTTGCTGTGTCGCCGATGAAGCTAATCAACAAGTTGCATCAATTCGGCTTGGTTGTCCTTCTGGGAATCATCAAACAAGAAATTACCGCCAGATCAAGTCACACGCTCATTTCACCTTATTATTTGATTTCCTTGCTTACTTGCCAAATCTTAATAGTCTGATCTCTACTGGCGCTAGCAAGTTGCTTGCCATCAGCACTGAAAGAGATAGAAGTAATATCGCTTGAATGCCCAGACAGTGTGTGAAGTAGTTCTCCAGTATGCAAATCCCAAATTTTGATAATGTTACCAACAGCACCAGCAACTATTCGTCCATCAGGAGAGATGGCAACGGAATTAACCCAATGAGAATTCTCAGAGAAGTTATGAAGTAATTTGCCACTACTGAGATTCCATACTTTTAATGTCTTGTCTACACTGCCACTAGTAAGGATTTGTCCGTCAGGACTTAAAGCAACGGCAAGAACTCGATTCGTATGTCCCAAGAAAGTACGTTGTCTGCCACTATTTAGGTTCCAAAGCTTAACTGTGTTGTCACTACTACCACTGGCAAGTTGCCCATTCGCGCTCAAGGCAATAGACCTAACAGCTCCTGTATGCCCAGTAAAAGTCCGCAGCAGTTCTCCTGTATCTAGATCCCAAAATTTGATTGTGTTGTCGCTACTGCCACTGGCAAGTTGTCCATTGCTTAGAGCAACAGACCAAATAGCTCCTGTATGCCCAGTAAAAGTCCGCAGCAGTTTTCCTGTATCTAGATCCCAAAGTTTTATTGTCTGATCCTGGCTACCACTAACTAGGGTTTGACCATCAGGACTGAAAGCAACAACCCAAACTGAGTCTGAGTGTCCATTTAGAGACTTGACTAAAGAAATATTTGCAGTCGAGCTAATAATTGGGTTCTGTTGAATTTGAGGAGTCAGAACAGGCGATCGCCTGTTATAGTAGCTTCCAACCATAAGCACTACCGAGGTAAGAATTGTTATCCCAAGTAGTGCAGATTTGGCAAGAGTAGGAACAGCATTACTTCTACGATTTCTTAATTGTGTTGCAGCGCCAGCCTTTAAAGACAAGCTGCTCTTAGTGGCATCGCCTTGGACAACGGGGGTAGTATTTAGTTTAAAGTCTTGGTCTTCATTTTGAGATGTCGCAGTTATTGATAGTTGAACCGAATCTGTAGACGTTGATAAGAGCGTGACTAGTGGCTGTAGTGCTTGCATTACTTCTATAACAGATTGGTAACGGTCTTGGAAGTGGTAGCGCACCATTTTAGTAAGCACATTCTCTAGATCAGGGCTAACACGGATCTGGGGTTGCCAGATGATCTCACCTGTGTCATCTGCTAATAATTCTGTGGGAGGCAGACCTGTTAGTGCTTGAATGCCAATCATTCCTAGCGCATAGATATCACTGTTAGGGCGGGGTCTGCCTTGCCCTTGTTCAGCAGGCATATAGCCCTGTGTACCAATGGCAATAGTTGCGGGACAACCAATTGTAAACTTCCAGTATGTCTGTCCTTGACTTGTTACTACTTGCATCCCCAGTTGTTTGACCCAGCCAAAATCGATGACGATTAACCGCCCATCCTGATGTCGTCTCAGCAGATTACTGGGATTAATATCTCGATGAATTATGCCGCATTCATGTAGAAATTCTAGGATGCTCAAAACTTCCTGTAGCAGTTCAACCACCTGATTTTCAGTCCAGATTTGACCAGGCTGCAATTCTGCACTCAAGGAATGCCCTACAATAAATTCCTGCACCAAGTAATATTGTTGGTCTTCTTCAAAATGAGCCAGTAACTGAGGAACCCAGTCATATTTATCTAGTTTTAACAGCGTTTCTACTTCTCTTGTAAATAGCTGCTTGGAAGTTAGCCCGTCTGGGTGTTCACCGCTAGGTGATATAAAATGCTTCACGATACAGGGGTGGTCGTCTGGTAAGCTAATATCCTGTGCTAGATAAGTTTGACAGAATCTCCCTGTGGTTAAAATTTGCACAATTTGGTAACGCCCCTTTAGTAACTTATCTAACATGGCAGAACGGGCATAATTACTACACTAGAATTAAGCTGAAAAGTCATTAAAACAGAATTTATAATCTAAAATACCTAGCCAATGCTGGAATTACACCTTACCTTAGAGATGTTAAAGGCAGCAGAGACACTGATGTTTGAATTACTGATCGGCTCATTCTGGTTATCTAGTGCATAGACATTTGAACCTTTAAACTTCGAGCGTATCCTCGACCTGCTCAATCTATACGACTTGTACGGTCGTACCCTTAAGCAGAGGTGTCGTTATAGCAGGATGCATTACGTAGTTCATTACCCATGCTGTACAAAGTGTTAATTACTTAGTTTTAGCTAATGGTAATGTAACTGCCATCTAGGGCGATCGCCTGCATCAAAAAACAACAGCGCCGACGATACCAGTGCGTGTTAATCATCTAAAGATTTATCTAAGCTACCTACAGCACCTCAACTCATCAAAATAAGCTGGATGGTTCTTGGCTAATGACTGACGTAATGACTGACGCTGTGTTTTGTAAATAGTTGGATGAATTTTTGCACCACTTTACTTTTGGCAATACAAGATTACTTGGCGGTAGTAGCGGCAGCTAGGAAAATCTATTGCTTAGATAGTCCTCAAATAGTACGTCTTAATTGATGAGCTTCCCCTGACTAGCGTCCTTACAGTGCAACTTCTTTAAGCAAGAGAGTTCCCGTGCGACTAAAACCGACACCAATTACCTTAATTCTCGTAGGTTTTCTAGCCTTAGTTCTAGTCAATTAACAAATCGGATTAAGGCTTCTTGAGTCTTTGATAAAGTTCAGCTATCAGCAACCGTTGGGATGCAGTTAGTCCAGCTACGTCAGTACCCCAGAACTTGGCTAACTCTAAATCGCTGATATCGGTTGGTTCAATTAGTTTCTTGAACATAACTTAACCTATCTATGGATAGATCAGAAATCTAACTATTGTTAGAGTAAATGCTGATATTTTTTGTGCATTTACACACTATCAAAAGTTGAGTGAGCTAATAATTAAGATAAGTTGAAATTTTTAAGGGGTAGATGCTCAAACAATAATTGCCTCCCTATCTAAGTCCATCAACCAATTCTCATTCTGCCCTGTGGCGTAAGAGAGCTAGTGTGTTGTTTAGTTGACACTCTTAAAGCACTTATGCAAGAGGTCTATGATAGCTGTCGTGCAATCAAGCTTTGAAAACTTCATTGTTTAAGAAAGCTGTGGCGTTGCTGAAAACAGGGTATGTATTCAAAAAACTAATTACTATTGACTAAATAAAAAAGAGGAGCTGAAGAATTCTCCTCAGATCCTCTGCGTTCTATAAATTAAAATTATTGAACCGCAGTAAGTTCACCCCAAGCTCGGATAACTGCCCTCAGAGAACTGGGTAGCCGATCTTGACTGATATCAGTGTAGCGAGTTGTACCTTTACGGCTAGTAAATGTCACCGTAATGTAATCAGCAGCGCCACTTGGTGCTGGATAGCTAAGATTGTTGAACTCCTCAAAGTCTTGCTTTTTCAGCAACTTCTTAAATTGATCTACTTGTTCCTCAGAAACTTGCTTGATCACAGTAGAAGTTGTGCCATCAGAGCGAATTACACGCCCATCCTCAAACAGATTAATGTCATAGGTAAGATTAGCAAACCCACCAGAGGTGATCGCCCGGAAAATTACTTCTTTTTGTAGAGGTGGTAGCTCACTTGCCTTAAATGGCACTGGGTTGAGCATCGCCGCAGTAGCAGCTTCATCCAGCCTAACTACAGAACCATCTGCATTAGTGCGATAAACCAATTTTTGTTGCCCAGCTTCTACAGTCACTAGCCAGCCAGGTATTATAGCTAACGTACAGATTTCGTCAGGTTTAGCTAGCCCTAGACAGCCGTTTGGCCATTCTCGCTGTTCTGCCCCAACAATACGTAACTTAGAAACAAGTAATCCTGACTGCTTAGAGGCTGCTTGCAAAACAGCATCAGCAACTGCTGGAGGCAAATCAGCAGCAATTTGATTTTCTAAGCGTAAAACTAGCCCTTCGAGATCAGTGCGATAAACCCAAGAGAAGCGACCATCAGATAAGGTAACGCGCCAGCCTTCGACTTGCGCTTGCAGACATAGTTCCGCCGCAGTACCAAGACCAAGACAACCATCTGACCAAGTTTCCCGGCTATAGTTGATAATTTTCAACTTTCCGGGCGCAATTCCTACCTTGCTGGCTAAATCCTGACGTACAGCTTTGGCAACAGCAGAAGGTAAACGATCAGCCTGATCTTCTCCTTGATCGTCTTCGTACTGGTCATCATTGCTACGATTACGGTCATCTTCGTACTGGTCATCATTGCCACGATTACGGTCATCTTCACGCTCTGATTTATCATCATCGCCACCACGACCGCGATCGCTAATTAACACTCCTTTAATTTTTTCATTTTTTGGGGAAGCGTTACCGATAGCAGCGTTGGCAGTTTGCAGAAGTGTTAGACCAGTGCTTAAAGATAAAATTCCGCTTAAAACTAGGACAGAAAAGATTTCCTGCGATTTAATAAAGTGATTTTTATTACCTTTCATGTTTGATCGCTGTGATGTCCAAGATATTAAATTACAAAACTTCATGACTAAGAAGTTTATCTATACATTATATAAGAAAAACTAAACACTCATCTTCCTTTAGTCAGACTCTGAAAAACCTAGACTCGGTAACGGTTTTGAGTGTTTCCCCTTAAATTGAGATTTAAAAGATAAATTTTATGTGCTTTTCTATACAGAATTATTTTGATTTGTACCTTGTTTTCTCCTAAGTAGAGAAAAGAGTAATAGTAACTCACTCTAGTTGTCCTACATCAAGGCATTGCTGCTGATTAGTAGTATTCTTAAAGTTCATTAATAGTATTCGCATCGTTCATACCTCGCGATCGCAGTAGGCTAACTAAAACTTATTTTGACTAATTGATTACAAGTTGTATGAGCTACAAGTTCAGTTCACGAAACTTCTTTTGGTTTACCTTGCTATTTACCTGCATAGCAGTTGTTGTATTTACATCTGGGAGATCTTACTCTCAAACTTTCAAAACTGAGACACAAAAGCCTGTAACTGAGTTGCGGGGTGTGTGGCTGACGAATATTGATAGTAATGTGCTATTTGAACGCGATCGCCTGAGTGCGGCTTTACAACGTCTGCACGCTCTCAACTTTAATACTGTTTATCCTACTGTCTGGAATTGGGGATATACACTTTACCCTAGTGCTGTTGCTCAAAAAGAGATTGGGCGATCGCTCGATCCCGAACCAGGATTAAAAGGGCGAGACATCCTCCGCGAAATTGTTACTCAAGGACATCAAAAAAATATGGGGGTGATTCCCTGGTTTGAATTTGGCTTCATGGCTCCCGCAGATTCGCAATTAGCACTGCGTCACTCAAATTGGCTTACCAACCGCCGCGACGGTAGCTTTCTTTGGCAGGAAGGCAAACACAAAAGAGTTTGGCTAAATCCATTTCGTCCTGATGTGCAGCAGTTTATCCAGAATTTAATCATTGAAATTGTTAGTAAATACGATGTCGATGGCATTCAATTTGATGACCACTTCGGCTTGCCCTCAGAGATGGGATACGATGCTTACACAGTTTCCCTTTATAAGCAAGAACACAAAGGCAAACGTCCGCCAAATAATCCTCAAGATCCTGAATGGTTGCGCTGGCGGGCAAATAAAATCACTGACTTTATGAAGCGGGTATTTAAAGCCGTCAAAGCCCGTAAGCAAAATTGTTTAATATCTGTGGCTCCTAACCCGCAGCGTGTTTCCTACGATTTGTTTTTAGCAGACTGGGAGAAATGGGAACGCATGGGGCTAATTGAAGAATTAATCTTGCAAGTGTATCGCAATGACCTTAAGGTTTTTATTAGTGAATTGGAGTATCCAGAAGTCCAAGCAGCGCGTCGTCATATTCCTGTAAGCATTGGTATTTTATCGGGACTGAAAAACCGCTATGTGCCGATGGGACAAATTCAAAATCAAGTACAGGCTACCCGCAATCGTGACTTTGCTGGTGTTTCATTCTTTTTCTATGAAACTCTCTGGAATCTTGCTAAAGAAAAGCCAAGCGATCGCACCTCTGCATGGCAAAAGATATTTCCAACTGCTTCAAAACGACCAAATATTTTCGCTGGATGGAAACTATCTTAAGTATTAGTACCGACGTTGAGCGCAATCTTAATTTCAATTAGTAATGAAGAAATGGGCAAATCTACTACTAAAAGAATAGTAAATGTGGCAGACTAATTATTAATCTTCTACCTTAAGTATGATGTTTGAGCTAATATATCTGCTCAACTGCCTTGGAAGTAACTAAAAGGTAATTTATGTGGACTAATTTTAAGAAAAAAGCTGCTATTACTCTTTCTTTAGGTGCGCTGTTACTTGCCACCATCCCCACAGCATCCGTAGCCAAGCCTGCAAAACCTAAACCAACCCAAGCAGATACAGGATACCAGCAGGCTAAAAAAGATTTACCTAACAATATGTACGTGCTGTATCGCGTGATCGATAGGCTTTCCCGTGCTAACGATCTCGATCAGCGACCTTGGCGGATTGTACTTGTCCCTAAATATCAGATCAACGCCTTTGCAACGGAAGCCAACTTAATTGCTGTTTATACAGGAATTATCGATCAATTGGCTGGCGATTCCTCAGCTCTTGCTTGTATTGTTGGTCATGAGATGAGTCATCATACTAAACGTCACATTGCTATTAAGTCAGAGCAAGAACTCGCCTTATTCGAGCAAGCAAAACTCGAAGTAGAAGAAGAATCAAGAGATGCTGAAACACAAGCAAATGTAGAAGATACAACTAACAACGTCATCCGTGATGTTGGCAACAACGTTTTAGGCAATATTGACGATAACTTACTCAGAAACGTCGGTGGTTCAATTTTTGGTGGTATTTTCGGCGGACGCAGAAGTTCAGCTACAGAACGCCAGCAAGAAATTGTCACTAAAAAAGAAGCAGAATTAACTAATCGCATCGCTGCTGCAACTCGTATCCAAGAATATGAGGCTGATCAGCAAGGCTACCTCTACGCAGCACGAGCAGGTTTTGAAGCAGAAGGATGTATCAGAGCGATGAACGTCCTCAATCAACTACCTGGAACAACCCGCGACACGAGTCATCCAGCTGTGCCTAAAAGGATCGAGGCGCTCAGAACAATGATGAAGAAGTACCCACCCCAGTCGCTTGCGGCTGAAGGCAAAGCTAGGATAACAGCTACTAAGCCTTTAACCTACGATCGCTCTGAAGATGGAGTATCGCTAAGGATTAATTCTCGTAATGGTGGTTCATTTGCAGATGATTTAGAGCGCCAGTTTGGTCAATAAATCTGGAAGAAAAGGAGACAGGATTAAATAATTCTTGGCGATCGCGTCGCGGCTTGTCTCCTTCCTGCTCAACTAAGATAACTAACTCCCAATGCCTAAACGCCCTGCTAAAGAAGGAGTTAGGGGTAAGAGAGTTGCAACCATCAAAAATAACAGCAAAAGTCCTAAAGCTGCTCGTGCATCGTCAGGCTCAGTTAATTCGTTGAGGCTGGGACGTTCTAGATCGCGTTGTAAGAAGATAATGACAATTGCCCAGTATAAAGCTAGAGGATTAGCAACAGAGGCGATCGCCAAGACAAGTAATGTCGCGATCGTTGTTAGTCTAGCTGTTTTGCGTCCATAAATTGCCTGCACAATTCGACCGCCATCGAGTTGTCCAGCTGGCATCAAGTTTAATGCTGTAATTACTAAACCTAGCCATCCAACTACGGTTAACGGGTGGACATCAACTAAAGGTTGCTGCACTGCCGTACCCAAAATAACACGCGCTAGTGTTCCTACCAAAATTGAGCCTTGAAAGAACTCAGTTGGCACTTGAAATAAACTTCCTTGATGCGAAAGCAGCAATCCCGCTAGCAACATTAAAAAAGAAACAATCCCTCCAGCAGCAGGTCCGGCGGCGGCAATATCAAATAATACTTTGCGGTTAGGTAGCAGCGATTCAAAGCGGGTAATTGCCCCAAAAGCGCCAAGTTGCAGCGTCGGCAGTAAAAACGGCGGACTGAGGCGGATTTGATAAGAGCGAGCAACCAAGCGATGACCGAGTTCGTGTGCTGTTAAGACTGCTAGAATTCCGGCAGCAATTGGTAGGGGTTCTGGGAACCGCGCCGGATTACTAAAAAAGTCGAACCCGAACAGCAGCCCCCCAGTTTCTAAACTGGCAGCAATTGTTGCTACTAGGAGTAAAAGCGCCAGGATTTTTTGCGGCAACGTTGTGGCACGGGGGTCATTGCGGCTGGGAAGGATGATCACAACGGGTTTTCCTTCTAGATTTTCTACAGAAAACAGCCGATAGCGATCGCCTAGTCGCTCCTGCAAAGCAGCAGTTAAGCGATCGTGAACTGCCTCTGGTTCACCACGCAGATTGCCCTTAAAAACCACACCTTCTTGATAAGGAATTGTCTCGGTAGCAAAAAACGTATCAATGCCAAAAATGCTCCGCATCGCGCTCAAGTCCTCATCCGGTATCGGTATGACATCCGAGGCGGGCGATCGTGGTTTTGAATTATTAGTTTCAGTTGGATTATCTGGCTGCTCTTCTTGGGAGCTAGTAAGCCTTTGGGTTGCTCGTTCTCTCAGCACTGTATCCTGACCACTTGCCCGCAGCCGATTTCCTAGAACAATGTATACCCCAGTGGAAGCAACTAGTAGAAACAAAATACCAACAATATTCAGATAAATCCCGACTGAAAATAGCCCAAAGAATAGCAGCCAAGGAGCGATCAACACTACCGACTGTAACCAAGCGAGAATTCCCACTTTGCCGGATAGTCTGGCTCGATAAAATCCCCAACCCAATATCCCGAAAGCAGCTAAGACGATTAGCGAAACGATGGAGTTTTCTGAAGCCGTAAACATTTTTAGGAAACCGTAGCAGCTATAGCTAATAAGTTTACCGCTTCGCGGAGTTTTGAATTTTGAGTTTTGAATAATGACTATTAAGCTATCCACAAGTGTTGGGCAAATCTTATCGAGAAACTAGCAAGTAAAATCGCAAAAAAGCCCATTGTGGCGTATCCCCAACGCGGATGCCGAGCAAGCAACACGCCGAGTGCTACGCTTAGTGACACAATGCCGTAAGCAATACGACTAAGTGACCAAGTTCCGCCAGAAGCCAGAATCAACCCCAAAGCACAAAAGCCATAAATAACTGTCACCAGACTTAATTGAGTGCGTAGATGCCATAACAAGTAGCCACCACCCAACACCATCACAGTATTAATTAACGGATCTCCTGCCAAAAGCCATAGAAATAAGCCTAAAGCGCAAAAGCCGTAGCGCACCTTAGTTGCTCCAATTTTGGTACGAAAGCGCCATAAAGCAAACCCACAGCCCATAATTAAGCCAAATAACAATGGATGCAATGGATCTTTCAGCCAGCCATGCTTCCAGTTTGTCGTCCCAACTGAGATTTGCATCAGCATCTTCAACCAACCCTGCCAATAAAACCCTAATGATGGTCGCCAGCCGCGCTGTGCTTGAATAAATGCCAAAGCGTCGCCAAAATGAATTGCACAATAAAGGCTGAATAAAATTAATCCTCCGGCTGCGGCTAGACTGGCAATGTAGGCAACGGTTCCTCTACGTTCTCTCCACGCTGCAATTAGAAATGCCGGAATCAGTGCCATGCCTGTGGGACGGGTAGCAGTAGCTATAGCACCCCAAAGTCCAACCCAGGCATATTTGCGGTTATCAAAAGCGCGCATTGCAGCTGTACTAAATAATAAATACAGCCCTTCTGAATAAATTACCGTGCCAAACAGAGATAGCGGACACCAAGCTAAAACAGCTGTTGCCCAGCGAGCCGCACTTTTACTATGATGCTCTGCTAACCAGTAATAGAGAACAATCAGCGCCCCTAAGAAGGCAAAATTGTTCACTAATATACCTGCGACTTCAAACGGCAAGCCAAGCGCCATAACTCCACGAATGGCTAAAGGAAATCCAGGGAAGAAAGCAACGTTATGTCCCTTACCGTCATTGATATATTCATAGCCGGAAGTGACAATTTGCTTGTACAGTAAACTATCCCACCAGGAAAAGATTTCCCAGCTAAGTGTAGGTTTAATTCCTCCTGGTGGCGCTGGTAGTAAGGGGACAAGCAGCAACATGAGAGCTACTATCAAAAGTCGGCTGAATAGCCACATTGCTCCGGCAAAGATAAACCCATTTGTCCATAAAGCTTTTTCTTTACTAATTTCAGCTTCAGTCATAGACTTGCTTTTCAAGACTTTTTTAATATGCTTTTACTTGAGGCTGCCTTGTTTGGCTGTTTAAGAAATTTTGACGCTCAACAAATCCAATAGGCTGATTAACACTGAAAGAACATTATCTTATTGACTGATAAAACTAGGACTCACGCACCACTAACGGAAGAACGAACCGCAAAGAACACAAAGTACACAAAGGAATAAGATTTTGAGAGAGTTTTTGCGTAAGTCCTGACAACTAAAGAGCAAAACGCAATTTTGGTTAATGCTGATGTCTGCGTTGTTAATTTTGCTATTGTAATTGCTTCTTCTTAACTTTTTGCCTGAGTGAATAAATAAACATCATCTTGCTGATAACTAAGCTGAAATTCCTGGTTACTTTTGAGTTGATTTACTAAGCTAGTAGCAAATTCGGAATTACTCAGCCAGCCAGGGTGACGCACGTTAAGCAGGACATAATCAAATTGAGTTAAATTAGCTGGCGGTGAATTGGCATCGGTAAGCTTTATTAATTGTCGATGAGTTAAATGAGGCGCAATTTCAGCTGTTGTGAGAACACCACCTTTGGTTACAACTTGAGCGATCGCTTGTTTTGTAGCTTGCAAAGTGTCTAGGGAATCTAGATAAATTGAGCCAAAATAACCGTACTTTGCTAGAGCTAAAAAAGCAACTAATGACCAAAGTGTAATTAATCTACTATTTCGTAACCAAGCGCGATTAGCAGCAAGGCTAGAAATTACTGCTACTAACAAAAAAGGCAGTATTGGCAATGAATAATGATGTACCAAGTCCTTTTGGGCGGGAGAATTTGAGAGAATATTGATTGCTAGCGTGGGGATAGCACCCAGCATTGGCGTTAAATAACGAGGTGAAAGTCCCCAAATTACAGGCGACAGCAATAAAATTAGGTATTCTAAGTTATCGAGTGAGAACACTTGCTTGAGTAACAACCCTGGTTTGAAAAGCAGATTCTGCACTATCTCGGCAGTCGAGTTCCCTAAATAGTCGTAGCGGTGGAGATGACGAGTGACAGCTGCTGCTTCGCTACCGAAAAAGGGAATAATGCCTTGAGTGGCAATAATGAACCAACAGATACCGCTAAATAAAGCCAATGCACCATATAACCGTTTCTCGGACAGTAGCCAAACACCCATTGCTGCTACAGTCAAGGCTAATACTGCTTTACAAGCTAAAACAGTAATTATAGCTAGACAAAACCAGCTTATCTTATGCATACGGGCGGCTAATATTGCGCCTAAAAGTGCTGGAATTGCTAAAACTTCTGGGTGAAAGTCAAATAAATTAACGTTAAATACCAAAGGATACAGTAAGTACACCGCCACGATCGCTAATGCCTGCGACTGCTTTAACCCAGTGCGTGAAGCGGAGCTATCCCGAAGGGAATCGCTAATCCTCCAAGTTAACCAAGCGCCTAACCCCAAGGCTACAGCTTGTACTGCTAACAACCAGTGAACATCTGGATAAATTTTGTAGAGTAAAGCTAGGGGATAAAATACTAAGGCTGCATGATCGCCTAGAATATGAAATTCTAAAAAAGAGGAAATTGGCGGTTGATTTTGGCTGATTAAATATACTGCTTGATCGAAGATTCCTAAGTCATACGCCCCTGACTGAAACAGCGCGTGTCTGAGACTGCTACATAGAAATAAAATTAGGGTACTTACCCCAATTATCCCAGCCACCTTGTTTGAACGGTAGGGTAATTGGGCAATATTATCTAACAAGCTGCTTTCATCTTCCTTTACAGAGGTACTGGCGTTTGCGGGAAATTTTTGCATAATTAGCCAATTAGTCAAGCAGACTCATTAAAGCAAAAATCCCACCCTCAGAACGAGTGGGATTGTCAACATCTTTTAGTTTTTCAATCGCTTACCTGGGCATAATGTGCCGCCTGGGTGCTATACCGGGATTGATCACAGCCGCAAATTCCTCCTCGGATAATTTAGCGATCGCATTGTCTAATTCTGCAACTGAAAAACTATATCCACGTCCTTCGGCAATTTTGATGAAGCTTTCCGGATCAGTTGTTGCTTTAAGTCTATGTTTTAAGGCTTCATCTTGTTGGATGGCTTTAAAGAATCGGGCAGCGTGTTCCTGTACCATGACAGTACATCTCCTGATTTGAAGTGTAATAAAAATTCAGTAATTTTAATAAAGCACTCAGCCAAGGCGGCATTATTACTGAATCAAAGAATTCACGCCTTGATGCAAATTAACTAGCTATTTTTTAGTCTAGATCCTGGAACCATAATTTCAAGAAATCTTGACAGAAATTAAAACTATTCGTATATTTCTTAACTTGCAAATGACTACTTTTGTGATGTATCAATTGCCAAATCGTGAAGTATAGATTAAAGTTGCGCCTGAGCGAATAGAATTCGCGGCTATACAGACAAAGTGTACCTTCGTACACTTTCAGCTGATTTTCATTTGTCAGTCCGCGTTCGCTTTTAGCGTTGCCGAAGGCTAGGCGGACTAGCCTTCGGCAAGCCGCAAAGCGTCTACGTTTGTCTAGCCCCGAATGGAATTCGGAGGGCATTCGTGCAGGAGGTCTAGTAGTGAGTTAAACTGCTGGACTATGTTAGAATTCAGCATCAAGTCAAAAAGTTGTACCTAGAGCAAGCCGTGCTACCATCTCTGCACGAGATGAAACTTCGAGCTTCCGAAATATCCTTTTCAGAGCCTGCTTAACAGAATTTTCGGTAATCCAGAGAGTTGAACCAATTTGAGCATTTGTTAACCCCTGCGCCACCAGTTGAGCGATTTGAATTTCACGCGGGGTTAAACGCTCAACATTGAAAGGATGGAATTTTATGGGCGGCGATCGCTTCATTGCCAGCCACGTTGACACATGAAGGCAAACCGCACTTAAATCTGCCAGATTCTGCTCGTTAAAGGTAGGCTGATGGCGAGTGCGAGTAAAACCAAGTCCACCAACCAGCTGACCATTACTAACAATTGGTCCAGCCATGACATGAGCGTGATCAGTACGAGAACAAAGTTTTTCCCAGACTCCAAGAGGCAACAAGGATGCTTCATGAATCACAGCATGACGCTCAACCACGTAGCGCAAAACTGGATTATGTTCTAGCGATAATGCTAACTTGGCAAGATGAGAATTTGGAGCAGTTTGGGGAAATTGATCGAAGAAAAAAAGCCCACAGCGTTTGGCAGCAAAATGTTTACCCAAGGAAATTATGACGCGCGATCGCAAGTCTTGTTCATCTCGTGCTTGGTTAATTTCTTGAAATAAAGACTGTAAAGAATCCGCTATCAGCATTTCGCAAAGAGTACCCGATCGAGGACTAGGCGCAGCCAGTAAACAACCTTATCTTAGCTTTAGTCTCATCCCCGAACGAGGAAAATTATGTCTCAATACGCGCATCCTAATGTACTCCCAGATACTCAATGGTTAGCGGATCACTTGAACGATCCTAATGTCCGTGTAATTGCATCGGATCTAAATCCCCAAGCACATAATCACAGTCATATTTCTGACACAGTCTTCTGGAACCCTACAGAACTGCTACTGCCCGATTTTCACACCAATTTTGATTAACGATACTAGTGCGATCGCTTCCTTCACAACCTTTTGCCAGTTTATTGCTTGTGGCGCATTTTATCGCCCGTTAATTATCAAAATGATCGTTTGAGAGGTAGAAATGACCCAAGATACAATCTTTAGTCCCTTCTTTGCAACAGTATTTCTGACACTCTTGGTTTGGGTATATATGTACGTCCGCCGTATCAGTTTCCTGACAAGTAGCAAGATCCCTCAAGTGGATCTTAGTGTACCTGGTACATTGGCACAGATATCGCCACCAAACGTATCCAATCCATCAGATAACCTCAAAAACCTGTTTGAGATTCCGGTACTCTTCTATGCACTCTTGCTATATCTCTTCGTCACGAAGCAAGTGGATACAGTGTATGTGAACGCCGCGTGGGTCTTCGTTATATTTCGCGCATTGCATAGCGCCGTTCATTGCACATTCAATCTGATCATGCTGCGATTCTACCTCTATCTGTTCGCCACTCTTGCAGTGTGGTTTATCGCTATCCGTGCAGCCCTTACCCACTTTGGCATATTAGGTATGCTGTAATGCTGACATAGTTAACAATAAATTTCTGAGGTGGATGAGGTGCGATTGTCTATTAAGAATTTGTAACTGCTGATCGAAACGTGCAGCGTATAGTTTTCCCCAAACCAGATGTTGCATAAATAGAACTTACGCACCAGGAAAGGAAAAACGAACCGCACTCGTACACCTAGACGCGGAGCGGCTTCAAGGCAGAGTAGTACACAAAGGAATAAGAGTTTGAGAGAGTTTTCGCCTAGAAGGCATCGCGCCTCTGGCTGTAAGTTGGATTAACGCCAGGAAATCCAGCACCAAGATTACTGATAACTGTTAAGAATGTGCCAGAAGAATTTTATAGTGGAGTTGCTGCTGATTCTTAAACTCTTGTGAAAGCAATTACTATTCTTGGCTCTACCGGATCTATTGGTACGCAAACGCTAGATATTGTCTCTCAGTACCCGGATCAGTTTCGGGTTGTGGGGTTGGCAGCTGGGCGTAACGTGGAAATGCTGATTGCTCAAATTAGGCAATTTCGACCCCAGATTGTCGCCATTAGCGAGGAAGATAAATTACCTCAACTACAAGCCGCGATCGCAGACATTGATCCTCAACCGATTCTGTTAGCTGGACAAAGCGGAGTAATTGAAGTTGCTCGTTACGGTGATGCCGAAAGCGTCGTTACAGGCATTGTTGGCTGTGCTGGCTTGCTACCTACTATTGCTGCTATTGAAGCTGGTAAAGACATTGCCTTGGCAAATAAAGAAACTCTCATCGCCGGAGGGCCAGTGGTTTTGCCCTTAGTTGAGAAACATGGCGTAAAATTATTACCAGCCGATTCAGAGCATTCAGCAATATTTCAGTGTCTTCAAGGTGTACCCTCTGGTGGCTTACGGCGGATTTTGCTTACTGCTTCTGGGGGTGCTTTCCGCGATTGGTCTGTGGATAAGTTAGCGCAAGTAAAAGTTGCAGATGCCTTAAAACATCCTAACTGGTCGATGGGGCGCAAAATTACCGTAGACTCTGCCACTTTAATGAATAAAGGGCTAGAAGTCATTGAAGCACATTATTTGTTTGGTTTGGATTACGATCGCATCGACATTGTTATCCATCCTCAAAGCATTATTCACTCGCTGATCGAGCTCCAAGATACTTCTGTTTTAGCTCAGTTAGGTTGGCCTGATATGCGCTTACCATTGCTATATGCTTTATCTTGGCCCGATCGCATTTATACAGATTGGCAACAGCTAGACTTAGTTAAAGCTGGAGATTTAACTTTTAAAGCACCGGATCACCAAAAATATCCTTGTATGCAACTAGCTTATGCCGCAGGTAGAGCCGGAGGATCAATGCCAGCTGTCCTTAATGCTGCCAATGAGCAAGCAGTGGCACTATTTTTAGATGAGAAAATTGAGTTTCTCGATATTCCGCGCTGTATTGAATGGGTGTGCGATCGCCACTCCTCTAATAACTCTCCAAATCCTGCCTTAGATGACATTGTGGCAGCAGATCAATGGGCAAGACAAGAAGTTTTAGCTGCTAGTAACTCAATTGAAAAAGGCGATCGCCTGATCTCTATTCCCTAAAATATAGCTATCAACTCTATTTTATAGAGAGCAAAATTCATTAATGAAAACTGAAATCAATTATCCATTGTTTGAACTGAAGCAACTGATTGTCCTACCTGGTAATACAGTCCAACTGCAAAACGTCAGTTGGCAAATGTTTGAAGCTATCCTGTCGCAGCTAGGAGAAAGTCGAGCTTCTCGCCTTGCCTATAACAATGGAACATTAGAAATTAAAATGCCACTGCCAAAACATGAAAGGGCAAAATCAATAATTGGTTATTTAGTTAATGTCCTGCTAGAAGAACTTGTTATTGACTGTGAATGTTTTGCTTCTACTACTTTTAAGCGTGAAGATATGCAGCAGGGTATAGAGCCTGACGATTGTTTTTATATTCAGAATGAACCAGCTGTTAGAGGTAAGATGGAGCTAGACTTAAACATAGACCCACCTCCAGATTTAGCAATTGAAATTGATAATACCAGTGATTCTCGCCTCAGATTTAATAGCTACGAAAGTTTGAGGGTGCTTGAGCTGTGGCGGTACAATGGTTTTTTATTGGAGATTTATTTACTTCAAAATGGTGAATATGTTAAATCTAGCATTAGCTCAAATTTTCCTAACATACCAATTATTGAGATAATTCCTCATTTTATTGAAATGAGTAAAATCGCAGGTAGAAGTCCTACAATAAGAGCCTTTCGTAATTGGGTTAGAGAACAATTACAGTAGTAACTGAGTTTAAACTAGTAAATTAAATACTTTATATCTTATTTTCCACCACGAGGTAGAGAAATACCTTTGATTTTCTTAAAAAGTGCAACTGCATAAGAATCAGTCATACCAGCAATATAATCTGTAATTCGTAATATATTTTTATAAATGTTTTCATCTTCTTGGAAATTAGGAATAAGTTTTTTAACCAAATAACTTTTTGATAAATTACGGCTACTAATACCAGTAACAAATTCTTCTAGCAAGCCACCAAGCACTTCGTATCCTGCCACTTTTACTTCAATAACTTCACAAGCTTCATAAACATTTTTGCGTGTTAGATCAATTATATCCTTTAGCTTATTTCCAGATTGAATCTCTGAAGTTAATGGACTATCAAATTTCCCAGAAAGTAAGTCAGCCTCATACTCAAGAAATACTTGTTTAACTTCTACAATTAATTTATGAATTGCTTTTGCTCGTAGATACTTTATATTCTCTTTTTTGTCATATCCTATATCTTCTAGCTTTTCTCCTACCAAAATATCATTTAGTAACATTCTTGCATCTTCATAATCAATATAACCCATCCAAAAACCATCTTCTAAATCTACGATGTGGTAGCAAATATCATCTGCCGCTTCTACAAGAAAAGTTAATGGATGTCTGCACCACCAAGCTGAATCTTCACGGCGGATCAGTCCTACTGTATTAGCAACTTGGCAGAATAAATCTTTTTCATCTTGAAAAAAACCATGTTTTTTAGTGCTTTTATTACCTTGAATAGCGTTATATTGATTATAAAAAATACTATTAATTCCAGCTTCTATCGGATACTTGGTAAACGTAGCAAGAGTAGCACAAGTAAATTGAACGCCGTAAATATTAGGTCGCTTATCTAATTTTGTGAGTATCCTGAACCCTTGAGCATTGCCTTCAAACTTTTTAAAGTCTTCTTGTTCTTTAATTGATAAATAAGACAAAACCCTAGATGCTTTTGATGATTTAAACCATTCTTGGATAGCATCTTCGCCAGCATGACCAAAAGGCGGATTACCGATATCATGAGCTAGACAAGCAGCAGCTACAATATCACCAAAATCTCTTGCTTCGTAGTCTTTTAATTCTTGCTCATGTCTGTTAATTATTTCCTTCCCGACAAGAGTACCTAGTGTACGTCCTACACAAGAAGCTTCAAGACTATGATTTAGTCGGCTGCGAATATAATCGTTATCAACAAGTGAAAAAACTTGTGTTTTATCTTTAAGTCTTCTAAAAGAAGAAGAAAATATAATCTTATCAAAGTCTTTTTCAAAAGCAGTACGACCAATATCTAAAATATTTTCTTTATCTCCTAGCAAGCGACTACGGGATAAAAGTTTACTCCAGTGCATTGATGAAGTCATAGCTACTGCTTAATAAAAGTGTAGTAGGAATAATTAAAATACTCAGTTATTACTCATATTCATCCTAAGCTACATTTAGAAAGATGACATATCTGCAACAATGCTTATGCCAACAGATTTAGTAATTCTACTTGCTGCCTTAATTGTGTCTTGGCTAGTATTCACAGCCTTGATTAAGGTAGTAAAGACAACTGTTAGCACAGCGATTCGCTAAAGCGATAGCTTCGCTTCACGCCATCGCCGCAATTGTGCTTGTACTCCAGCTAGTATTTGGGATTAATCCTCAAGACCTTTGGCAACAGATAATTACTCTACCCCAAACCTTGCAGCATATAATTACAGGTAACTAACTCCATTCTTCAGCTACCTGAGCTTCAGCTTTAATTAAATTTTCGCGTAATTTAGCCCAATTCAAGTTCTCATTAGGTACATCCTGAATTAGCTTACCGTGTTCTACATATAAAACCCGCGTACAAAACTGCTGTGCTAGTTCTAGTTGATGATTAACCATTAAAATTGTAGTCTGACTATTGCAAGCTTGCTTAGTTAAGACTTGCAGAAGTTGAGAAGCTCTACCAGCATCAAGAGCAGAAGTTGGCTCATCTAATAATAATATTTTTGGTTGAATTACCAAAGCTCTAGCGATCGCTACTAATTGTCGTTGTCCCACAGAAAGTTGTAATTCAGTGCGTTCTAGCCACTCGGTAGGAATATTTAATTGCTCAATCCAGTAGGATATTTGTTGAGTAATTTGCGATCGCGGCAATTTACGTAAAATTAACCCATACTCCAACGCTGCTTTCACAGTCATACCCAACAGCTTAGACTCTTGCTGTACAAGCGTCACTTGTTGGCGGAGCTGCATAACTGGGATTTGCCGATAATCTTGATTTTCTAAATAAATCGCGCCAGAAGTAGGTTCACTCAGTCGATTCAACAGCCGCAACAACGAAGTTTTGCCAGCACCAGATGGTCCTACAATTGCAACGCGATCGCCTTGTAGCACTTCAAAAGAAATGTCATGAAGCAAGTATTGGGAACCAACAGAGGCAGTTAAATTAACTCGCTCCAGTCGCAGTTGTGCTGTTTGCACTCGTTCTACCTAAAAATTCCAGCGTATCACTTAATGATTAGGTTAAGTTACCAAACCGATTATTGACTTTATTTTGGATGAACACCTCGTACTTACTTTGATTTTGGCAGAATAGCTGCTGCAAAATAGCACTGCTGCTAAATGTTATAGTCAGCTTGATGGCATGATTGGTGCAGGCTACTGTAGATGATTCAGGAACTAGCAGATTTAAAAGCCAGCATCCTTGAAGAACGCTACACAGATGCTTTGGCAATTGTGGATCAGTTAGATGGCATGAGCAGAAAGGCAATCCTGCGGGCGATCGAATCCTTCCTAATCATGATGCTCATTCACTTAATTAAAAACCAATTTGAGCAACGTTTAACTAACTCTTGGGCAGCCTCTGTTCGTGGTTCAATTATCGAAATTAAAAAACTCAACCTCCAAGACAGCAAAACTTCTTACTACATTGCAACCGATGCCAGGAATTCAATGCTGGAAGAAGCATTGGAAATAGCGATTAGTGATGCGAGTGTAGAAGTGCAAGATGGAATTTACACGCCATTTCAACTTGCAGACATGGTAAATAGAAGTCCTATCCTAATCACGGCTCAGAAGTTACTAAATCTAACTTATTCTTACTCCTCCAAGGAGTTACCCAGGATCATTAATGACTACTTAACTGGTTTACCAGGTGGAGACGACTGGAAGCAAGGCAGACGATGATCTAAGCGCTTAGTAGTATTAAATTACTAAAGAGCGATCGCCGTCGTAATTGTCCAAGCATCTACTAAAAGTAACAACAGCGTACAACCCAATAAAATCAAATACATCCAAGGCTGTGCTAATGGACGCACATTTGTTGTGTCTATTCCCGTATGCGCTTGCACTTCTCTAGCTAACCTGGCAAAGCCAGCAACACGCATTGGCAATAAATAACCCTTACCATCTTTACTAACAAAGTAGTAAACCAATCCACCTTGACCAGTAGTGCGATCTTTTAATTCTTTCACATCCGACCAAGGCAACGACCAACCTTTACGAAAAAAGCTAGGAACCCAGCTAGGATATGTAACTGCAATGCAGCGATCGTCTAATATTACTTTTTCACTAAGTGCTGCATACAAAGCAACTGCGCCTAAGCCTATTCCTACAACCAATAATACTGGTGGAACGGGTGCATTTGTTACCTGCGCTAAAAAAGGCAACGGTATTGTTAAGGCTGTGTATAGAGTTAAAAGTGTAATCCGAATTAAAGGCGAAAGGCGAAAGACAGAAGCTGCTGTCTGGGATGATGAGGGATTAACTAAATTCACTAAAATTCTCTACTTGTCCATACAGTCTCAAGCTCTAATATAAAGTCTCTCTATTCTCTTAATGTCACTCCCATAGCAGTTGGGAGATTTATGAGCGGATTTCTCTTTCTAGAAGACTTAGCACTCACCTTTACAGAGTGCTAAAGTTGAATACGTGGAAGCGCTAGGAAATTACAAATGGCAAAAATCATTGCATTTGATGAGGAATCACGGCGGGCGCTAGAGCGGGGTGTAAATGCCCTTGCTGATGCTGTCCGTATTACTTTAGGACCAAAAGGTCGGAATGTCTTATTAGAAAAGCAATATGGGACACCCCAAATTGTTAACGACGGGATTACTGTTGCCAAGGACATTGAATTAGAAGATCCCCTAGAAAATACTGGGGCGCGATTAATTCAAGAAGTTGCCTCGAAAACAAAAGATGTCGCTGGGGATGGTACAACAACAGCAACTGTGCTAGCTCAGGCGATGATTCGTGAAGGCTTAAAAAACGTTGCAGCTGGCGCAAATCCAGTAGCTGTGCGGCGAGGTATTGAAAAAACCATTGATCGGCTGGTTGAGGAAATCGCCGCAGTGGCGAAGCCAGTAGAAGGAAGTGCGATCGCATCTGTTGCAACCGTTTCAGCTGGGAATGATGATGAAGTCGGGGCGATGATCGCGGAAGCGATGGAGCGAGTCACTAAAGATGGTGTAATTACTGTAGAAGAATCAAAATCGCTGACAACGGATCTAGATGTTGTTGAAGGGATGCAGTTAGACAGGGGTTATATTTCCCCCTACTTCATTACCGACAACGAGCGGATGGTAGTGGAGTTTGAAAACCCGCGCATCTTGATTACTGACAAGAAGATTAGCTCGATTCAAGATTTAATTCCGGTTTTGGAAAAAGTTGCACGTTCTGGGCAACCATTGCTGATTATTGCTGAAGATGTTGATGGTGAAGCATTAGCAACTTTGGTAGTGAATAAAGCACGGGGTGTGTTAAATGTCTGTGGCATCAAAGCGCCAGGATTTGGCGATCGCCGCAAAGCCATGTTACAAGACATTGCCGTACTGACTGGCGGACAGCTAGTTTCCGAGGAAGTAGGCTTGAGTCTAGATGCTGTCTCTCTAGAGATGATGGGAGTCGCGCGTAAAGTAACAATTGATAAAGACTCCACCACGATTGTTGCCGAAGGTGGTAATACAGCCGACGTGCAGAAGCGCATTGGTCAAATTCGCCGCCAGTTAGATGAAACTGATTCTGATTACGACAAAGAAAAACTCCAAGAACGCATTGCCAAGCTTGCTGGTGGTGTGGCAGTAATTAAAGTCGGGGCGGCTACTGAAACTGAACTTAAAGACCGTAAATTGCGAATTGAAGATGCCCTCAATGCTACCAAAGCTGCCGTAGAAGAAGGCATTGTGCCTGGTGGTGGCACAACTTTGATTCACTTGGGGACAAAAATTAACGAGATTAAAAATAGCCTTAACGATGAAGAAAAAATCGGGGCTGATATTGTCGCGCGATCGCTTGATGCTCCCTTAAAGCAAATGGCAGATAACGCTGGTGTCGAAGGTTCTGTGATTGTCGAGAAAGTGCGGGAAACTGATATCAACGTCGGTTACAACGCCGCTACTGGCGAATTTCAAGACTTAATTGCCGCCGGAATTATTGATCCTGCCAAAGTCGTGCGATCGGCTTTGCAAAACGCTGGCTCAATTGCCGGAATGGTTTTAACCACCGAGGCTCTTGTCGTCGAGAAGCCTGAGAAGAAAGCTGCCGCACCCGATATGGGTGGTATGGGCGGCATGGGTGGCATGGGTGGTATGGGCGGTATGGGCGGCATGGGAATGATGTAGTCCATCCTGCCTTAATTTATCCCCCTCCAGCACCCCCTTAATAAGAAGGCAGGGGGATCAGAATCTTTAGCGTCAATAGAGTTAATTAGAATTAAAGCAGTTTGTCTCCACAGACGAGCTGCTTTTTCTGCGTTATTTCATACCTTGTAGAAATGCAAGGTGAATAAAAATCGCGGCTACACAATCCAAGTCCACCGACGCGGACTAACAGAATAAGATTCTCTAGAACCTGTCCCGTAGGTTTTGTTTATACAGCATTAGAATTTAGTTGGTATGCATATTAAGTGCAGAATGTCAATTAATACTATAAAAGGAGCAATTGCTTAGTTGCCCCTTCCGAATAACAGTAAGTGCTATGCACTCAGTTTTAGCTCAACTAAGTGACTAATTAGCTCAGACTCTGAGTAATATCTGCATCTACTAACAGCGTCGCCGCACCAGAATTGTACTGCCGATACAGGATACTATCTACAGTTGTTGTACCAGCAAATGAAATTGAGTGCTGTTACTACATTTGTATAAGTGGATTTACATTAAATCTGATTGATGTAAAGCCTAGTTAAAAAGCCATATAAAAATATCAACTTAAAAGAAAAAGTTTTCTATAAATACAGATAATGATTGTTGAATTAAAGCTATAGCTGCTGCAAAATTGACTTAGTGTGTCTTAGGTTAGCTTTGTTGTCATAGGCGATCGCTCTTACAGCAGTTCGTCCTTGATCGCTTCTCTAATTCCTTACAGAACCTTTGCACAAAGCATAAAACAGGCATCACAATAACCTATAAGCACGACACCGAATCTGGTTTAGGTCTAGACAATGCCACAAAAATATTTTCAGTCTGCAACAGTCACAGCATCAGCAGCAGAATCCTACTTTGATGATTTTTACGATGAGCCGGGTAGTATACCAGGGACACTAAGAATTGAAGTTGATGCCAAGCCCTCAATTCTGTTTTTAACTGATTACAACGAAGCTAAGTTTACCCGCAAGCAAGTAGCAACGCCTGAAGCCTGCGCTGAGTATCTCGATAAAGAATCGGTTTCTTGGCTAGATGTCCAAGGTTTAGGCAGCGAAGATATTTTACACCGACTAGGTGGAGTATTTGACTTGCATCCGCTCGTTCTAGAAGATGTGGTTAACGTTCCTCAGCGTCCAAAAGTGGAAGACTACGAAGACCAGATAGTAATTATTGCGCGGATGGTAGTACCTAAAGAAAGGGCAACGGGCTTTTACAGCGAGCAAGTTAGTTTTATTTTAGGGAAATATTACTTACTTACCGTTCAAGAGGAACCAGAATACGACTGTTTTGCACCAGTACGGCAACGTATTCGTAGCAACAAAGGCACGATCCGCAAGCAGGGAGCCGACTATCTCACTTATGCGTTGTTAGATGCGATCATCGATGGCTTTTTCCCAGTGCTAGAAAACTATGGTGAGCAAATTGAAGATTTAGAAGATGAAGTGATGTCTAATCCTACCCGTCGCACTTTAGAAAAAATCTATCAAATCAGGCGGGAATTATTGGCACTACGCCGCTCTATATGGCCGCAAAGAGATGCAATTAATTCCTTAATTCGAGATCGCAGTCCTTTGATTAGTGACGATGTCCAAGTTTATTTACGAGACTGTTACGACCATACTATTCAAGTTCTGGATATGGTAGAAACTTATCGGGAATTAGCATCTGGATTAATGGATGTTTACTTATCGTCAGTCAGTAACAGAATGAATGAAATTATGAAGTTGCTAACGGTAATTTCATCAATATTTATTCCGCTTACTTTTGTTGCCGGAATATACGGCATGAACTTTAATACAGAAGTGTCACCACTGAATATGCCTGAGCTGAATTGGTATTGGGGTTATCCGGCTTGTTTAGCAGGCATGGCAGCAGTAGCAGCTGGCTTAGTATTCTTTTTCTGGCGACGCGGCTGGTTCGAGAATTTTTCGACAATTAAAGATGAAGGTGTTACTAGCGAGTCAACCGTTACTAGTATTAGGCGATCGCCCACCACAAGTAAAGGACTTTGATCTGATTAATTATTAACTAAAAAAAGTCATATTGAGAAGCAAATATGCCACAGGCGACTACACTAAAGCTAGGGAGAGAGTAGGCGTAGGTGGTTGCAGATTAGCCATAGCTAGTCTGAGGAAAGTCCGGGCTCCCGAAAGACCAGACTTGCTGGGTAACGCCCAGTGCGAGCGATCGTGAGGATAGTGCCACAGAAACATACCGCCTTCTCATAGTTTTGAGTGTTGAGTGCTAAGTTTTGAGTTAATTCAAAACTCAAAAGCGCAAACTTGCGTGCGGGGGTTCCCCCCGTTGAGCAAAGTTTGTAAGAATTCAAAACTTAAAACTATTTTGAGGGTAAGGGTGCAAAGGTGCGGTAAGAGCGCACCAGCAGCGTCGAGAGGCGCTGGCTCGGTAAACCCCGGTTGGGAGCAAGGTCAAAGGAACTACGGTTGGTCTTTTACCAGTTCCAAGCAAAGAGCCGCTAGAGGCGTTTGGTAACAAACGTCCCAGATAGATAACCGCCCTTAAAGGTGGTAATACTACTTTTAAGAACAGAACCCGGCTTATGTCCTGCTCTCTCTCCACTTTTTCTTTAGTTACTAGCTAATGACCAATGACTAATGACTAGTGACCAATGACTCTGAGTTACCCGCGTCGTCAAAAACAACTGCAAAGTCTGGTACAAAAATTAGGACTACCAGCAACAGCACTCATAAAATGGCATCTACTTGACTTAGCACTCACCCATCCGAGTTTTTCCGCCCAAGCAAATTATGAGCAGCTAGAATTCATTGGGGATGCAGTAGTACGGTTAGTAGCGGCAGAGGTCTTATGGGAAACTTATCCAGACGATCCAGTCGGGGAGTTCGCGGCGATTCGTTCTGTATTAGTCAGCGATCGCATTCTGGCAATTCTGGCAACTCAGTACGGCTTTGAGCTATACCTCCTAGTCTCTGGCAGTGCCACTAATGACAAAGCAGGTGAAGAATCGCGGCAAGCAGATGCTTTTGAAGCAGTAGTAGGTGCATTATACCTAAGTACACATACTCTAGAACTAATTCGTCCTTGGCTAGACCCGCACTTTAAAAAACTAGCAGCAGAAATTCGCTCTGACCCAGCAAGACTTAACTACAAAGCTGCATTGCAAGAATGGACGCAAGCAGAATATAAAGTTTTGCCAGAGTATCGCGTTCAGGAAACTACCCAGCCTCCGGGTGCTGGCGATCGCTTCAGCGCCCAAGTTTGGCTCCAAGGGCGGCAAATTGGTCAAGGCACGGGACGCTCAATTAAAGCAGCTGAACAAGCCGCCGCTCAAGTTGCTTTTTTAGCACTTAGTATTGATGGAGAGGCTGTGCAACCACAAAAGTAAACAGCTCTCCATCTCACTTATTAGTAATTGATATTACTACTAACTTCAGTCTATATTGTGTTACCTGTGCCTGCGAATCAGGAAACAAGCGCGCCCGCTAAACGTGCTGGTATGCTACCCATACTACAACAAGTGACTAAATTCAGCTTTCTACCATCTGCTGCCGCCGCCGAAATGGAAACCGTCCTCTTTGACGACGACGCGCCCTTCGGTTTCTCCTCAGTCGCTCTCTTTGTCGGTCAGCGTCAGCTTTTCTTAAATCTTCTAGGATCGCTACAGCAACTGCTTCGCCAGTTTCACAGCCGCCTTCCATATAACCTTGATACTCTAAGGAGGTGTGTTCGCCAGCAAAAAAGAGATTGCCTACGCGCTCTCTTTCTACACCATACATCTGAGTCCATTGCCCCACTAAATAGCAAGCATAAGACCCACGACTATATTGCTCACTAAGCCAACGAGTTCGCTTCGCTGTACCCTGTAGCCGAACGGCATCAATACCAGGGAAAACCTGATTTAATTGCGCTCCCAGTTTTTGGGCATGAATTTCTGGTGTTGCAGTTCCTAGGACTAAACCTTGGCGACCTCCGGTGTAGTTAGTTATTAAACCTTGTCCAGGGGTGTAGCGACTCTGGCTAGACTCCCAGGTGTTTTGAAAGCTTAAGTCAGTGTAAATATTGGCAGTGGAACCATAGCGTGTTCGCCAGACAGGTTCCCGATATCCGGTAATTAATTTGGCGTTTCTGCCATAGCCTAAAGTTTTGATCGCTAACCTTTTAACTGGAGGTAAATCGACATCAAGCCTAATTTTCCGCAGCACACTAAACGGCACGGTTAATAAAATTCGCTCATAATTGCGCTCAAAAGTTTTGTCTCCAGACCGTAAGCTCACTCGGTAGCGATTATCTGGGCGGCTTTTGATTGACTCTAAAACCGTCCCAGTTTGAATAGAATCTGCTAATAACTGTGCTAATCGACGCGGAACTTGGTCATTGCCACCATCAATGTAGAAACGCTCATCACTAGTTCCGAAAATGCTAAATTCGCCTGGTTGAGTTCCGATTAAATACAAGAGATTCAAACAAGACTGTTCTTCTACGTCTCGACCGTATTCAATTGTGTAGGCAACTAAAATCAGTTCCCGGATCATTTGTGTCGTGGGAATGCGGTCCAAATACTCAGCAATTGAAAGATTGTCTAACTTGGCTGTAGGTCGATCAAATACTGCATAGCTTTCAAAATTGGCGATCGCTTCTAAATCTGCGTCAATCTGCCGAGCAACAGGTGCAAAGTCCCTAATAATTTCTGCAATCTCAACTGAGCGCCCGTCGAAAAAATAAGTGTCTTTGATCAACCCTTGTTCCGCAGTTAGTAAGTCAACAATATTCAAGCCAAGTTCTGTAGCCAGACTCCGCAAGCAGGTGTGATCACTGTCAATAAATTCTCCTCCCAGTTCTGCCGTCAGACCAGTTCCTGCTGCTTTAGGCAAACTCCGCATCCTACCGCCTACTCGGTTTCGGGCTTCAATAATATCAACGCGAACGCCAGCCTGCCGCAAGCGATAAGCAGCCGTCAGTCCAGCAATACCTGCACCTACTACTAAAATTGGGGGGACTCTGGCAACAGCACGATATTCGTCCCGTCTAAAAGTAGTGGCTGCTACTGCTGATGCTAATGCTAGACCTCCTTGCAACAGACGACGGCGGGATATTCTTTCGTTAATGCTGCCGAGTACCTCAAATGGGGGAATATCACTTTTTCTTGATATTTGAGTAACTTTATAAGCTTGACGCAAGATTTTAATTAGAGGCGATCTAGCCATTATTGATACATCCTACTAACTGGGCAAATTACGGCTCATTCAACGGAAACTAGGATGAATACGGATAAATACATATTCACGCTAGTTGTTATCGTTATGATGCCCAGTAAAACAGTAAATCTCACATCAATTTAGATAAATCATTTTTTGTCAGTTGGTTAGTCAATGCTGATAGTTAAAAGAGCGATAACGAACCACAGCAGCGTATTAGCCAACAAGAGCGCCAAGAAACAATAAAAAGATTTTACGAGTCATTTAGGACTGCTACATAAATTGTCTTTATCTTTTACCGTTTTGATTTTCATCAGCTATTACGCCAGCCATGTAGCCAATTTTATTCGGCAGCGATTCTCCTAGCATAGGAAAAGCTTCGTCAAACCGAGACAACGGTGAGACATTCATTAAAGGCAGGGAGATTGCTACTGTTGTTCCCTGACCACTGCCAGCACTACACAGCATAATACTTCCTCCCATCAGTTCAATTAAGTTACGCGAGATAGCAAGCCCTAAGCCAGTACCACCGAACTTCCGCGTCGTTGTCCCATCCACCATCACAAACGGGCGAAATAATTTGTGTTGTTGTTCAGGTGCAACTCCAACCCCAGTATCCTGTACAGTGACAATTGCCTGGGAAGGGCGATCGCTACTTGCTGCCACTTCAATCTGCGTTTTGAGCGTGATACTTCCTTCCTGGGTAAATTTAACCGCATTGCCAATTACATTAATTAGTACCTGCTTCAGCTTTGCGGGATCGGCAAGCACTAAAATTGGTTCTTGCCAATCAGGAACTATTAGCTGCAAGTTTTTTTGGTGAATCTGAACGCTTTCTATATTAATTACTTCCTTAAGCACATGGCATAGATCAATCGGTTCCATGACAATAGAAAGCTTGCCTGCTTCTATTTTGGCAACATCAAGTAAATCGTTAATAATTCCCAACAAGTGAATTGCTGCTTCATCAGCACGTTCTAGAAATTCCATTTCTTCTTCACGATCATCGCAGCAACCATCGCGGACAAGCCGCACACAGCCAATAATTGCATTGAGGGGAGTTCTTAATTCATGAGATGTTGTTGCCAAAAACTCACTTTTAAGATTATTAGCAGCTTGTGCTTCTTCCCAAGCCATTTCTATCTCTTCTGCCCATGCTTTTAGTCGCTCTACCATGTGTAGAAGTGCTTCTGCTAGTTGCTCATACTCCCGAATTTTGAAGTTGTGGGGAACCTGCTCTGCTGCATGGTGGCTTTGCAGATTTAAAGCATAATCGCGTAATTTTTCTAAAGGACGACCAAGATCGCGGGCTAAATATTGCGTTGCTAAAAGAATTGCTCCTAACAAGCCCACTGTTAGTAAAAATAGAATTAATTTAATGTCCCGTAGCCCAAACAAAGCATGATCAAGGCGCGTAACAGCTAATATTGTCCAGTGTTGGTTTGACTCAGTTGTAATTGGACTAGGAATCGCGGTGTAGCCAGCTAAAAATTCCTCGCCATTTTTGTCAAAAGACAAGTGCAGAAAATCCTGTCGCTTCGCAGTTGAGTTTCTGACAATGTTTTTCAGATGCAAAGCATCTGCTTCTTGGGCAATATTACGCCCTACCCGCTCCAAGATTGGATGTGCCAAAATCGTGCCATCGTCGTCAATTACTAAAGTAGAGCCGGCAAGCGATCCTGGGCGATCGCGATCTTTCTGGTGTAAAGCAGCTTGAATACTTAAAGCGTAGCGTAGTTGACCAGCGCTATTGTAGACCGGAGCACACAATAGTAACCTTAGCTGACCTTGACGACGGCTAGCCTGCGCTCTATTAGGCTTCAATAAAGGTTTGATCTGAATATCTTGAAAATTTGGTAGTTGTTTTTGCTGGTAAGACCACCAATCATCGTGTTCATTATAAGAACTAATATGTTTGTTACCACAAGTGCTGGCAATAATTTTGTTACTTTCAAGATCCGTAAGCTGAATACATTGAATAATTCTTGGCTGTTGTGCTGCTAGCTGATTGAGAAATTGTTGAGCGTTTTTTGTCCCTTCTTGTAAAACACTTGTTTGACTTGCCATTAGTACAGTTGTTTTCAAAGCGGCGATCGCATCACTAATACTCTGTCCTTTCCTAACAGCGCTCTCGGTTAAGTTCTGACGGGCGGTTTCTAAGAGGCTAGAACGTGCCTTCCTAAAGGTTATCGCTTCTCCGATAAATAAAATCGGTACGCTGAGAAGCAAGATCCTCGATAATAGGATGCGGCGAAATGACGATTGACCAGGTTTAGCCATAGGAATTCCTTCACGGCAGATGCAACCAGCAGCAATAACCCTCAAATAGACTAACTAGACAAGACATTTATTTACTAAAAAACTTCTTTTCTCGGCAAGTGCATCTTACTTTTACTATCTACCAACTGCAATCTTAAATCTCCGGATGCTTTCACTAAATATATTTGTAAATCTAAAATACTTCCTTACTTACATTCTCTACTTTAATCACACATCCTTTATAACTAATCGTGAATACCTGCTGTATAAACAATAACAAAGAGTTTAAATTTACTAATAATGGCTGCCAATCAAAAAAATCGTCCTCATACCACAGTTATTTTAGCAATGAGCGCTGATGGCAAAATTGCGGATGTAGAGCGATCGCCAGCTCGCTTTACTTCAAAAGAGGATAAAGCACATCTAGAACAACAAATAGCTGCTTGTGACGGTGTTTTATTCGGTGCTGGAACTCTACGTGCTTATGGAACAACACTCAGAGTTTCTCAACCCTCTTTGGTTCAACAAAGATCCCAGCAAAATTTACCACCTCAGCCGATCCAGATTGTCGCTTCCCGAACAGCTAACATTGACGCACAATTACGCTTTTTTCGTCAACCAGTAGAGCGTTGGTTACTAACAACAGCAACGGGCGCGCAGCAGTGGCAACAATGTCCAGAATTTTTTGAGCAAATTCTTGTTTATGAAACGCCTGACTCACTTACAATTGACTGGATAGCTGCCTTACAACAAATGGTAAATCAGGGTTTATCTCGCTTGGCGGTACTAGGTGGCGGTCAATTAGTCGCCTCTTTGATAGCGGGTGACTTAATTGATGAGTTGTGGCTTACTCTTTGTCCGGTCATTTTAGGCGGCGCAACTGCACCTACACCAGTAGATGGAGCAGGATTTTCGCCTCCACTAGCTCCGCGCCTGGAACTATTAGAAGCTAAGACAATAGGACAGGAAGTTTTTTTACACTATCGCCTACAGCGCCTTTAATCTTAAAATCAATAGCTTTTTTGCCCACAAAAGTAGCAGAATATACATCTAAAAAGTTTTCTGACTAGTGACTAATGATTAATGACCATTGACTAAGCAAGCGATTTTTTACTCTCTCTTCTGCAAGGGTTGTAGAGATTGAATTACCCTAGATAAAGTTTTACTCTCTGGCTATGGTGGAACAACTGAAGCCTCGATATTCTGTTGCTTGGATTAACAAAATTGCCTCTGTGCCGCAGTCGGAGTGGGATGCTTTGGCTATGCCGCTTGCTACGCCGTTTTTTGAGTGGAATTGGTTAAACAATCTAGAAGCCTCTGGTAGTGCAACTGCTAGGGCGGGTTGGTTACCGAATCATTTGACGATCTGGCGAGAACGATCTCTAATTGCTGCTGCGCCGCTTTATCTTAAAGGTCATAGTCAGGGTGAATTTGTATTTGACCACCAGTGGGCAGATTTAGCGCAACGGATAGGTGTGCAGTATTATCCAAAGCTGCTGGGAATGTCGCCATTCACGCCTGCTGAGGGATATCGCTTTTTAATTGCACCAGGAGAAGATGAAGACGAAATTACTCAGATGATGGTAGAAGCGATTGATGTTTTCTGCGATCGCCACCGGATCTCTGGCTGTAATTTCCTTTATGTAGATCCGCAGTGGCGGCTAAGAATGGAAAAACTCGGTTTCACTTCTTGGCTACACCACAGTTTTGTTTGGCAGAATTTAGGTTTTGATACTTTTGATGATTACTTAGGAGTATTTAACGCCAACCAGCGCCGCAATATTAAACGGGAACGGAAAGCTGTAGGCACAGCAAATTTGCAACTGCGAACATTGACGGGAGATGAGATTCCAAAGTCGCTGTTTCCCTTGATGTACAACTTTTATGCTGATACTTGTGACAAATTTGGTTGGTGGGGTAGTAAGTACCTGACAAAGCGGTTTTTTGAGCAGCTAAATAATAATTATCGGCATCGAGTGTTGTTTGTTGCTGCATACTCTGAGGGGAATAATAGCCAGCCTGTAGGGATGTCGTTTTGCTTAACTAAGGGCGATCGCTTGTATGGGCGTTACTGGGGTAGTTTTCAAGACATTGACTGTCTACACTTTGATGCTTGCTATTACACACCAATTGAATGGGCGATCGCGCACAACATTCAAACCTTTGATCCGGGTGCTGGTGGACGACACAAAAAACGTCGCGGTTTCCCCGCCAGTCCTAATCACAGTCTCCACCGCTTTTACAACCGCCGCCTCGACCAAATTCTGCATCCTTATATTAGGGAGGTCAACCAATTAGAACAGCAAGAGATAGACGCGATTAATGCCCAGTTACCGTTCAGTAAACGAGATTCTTAGAGAAAAGTGATAACCGAAAATGCCGAGCAAAAACGATTTGTTCGGCATTTATTCCTGCTGTTATTAAAATTTCTCCATTGAACTACCAGCGCTCAATATCTCAGTCACTAAAATTCACCATTCACCTTCTTCAATGCCTTCTCGAATCATTTGTTCGTGTTGCCGCATCGCTTCAGCCCATTGTGATTGTCCTCTAGATTCAAGGATCGCCGTAGCTTTCTGTGCATCCTCAATTCCCTTTTGCGGTTCCCCCACTAAAGCTAGAAGATTACTTCGGTAGAAATAAGCTTTCACATGGTTCGGGTCAAGCTCGATAGCTTTAGTATATTCAGCAAGTGCCTCTTGAGATTGACCCTGGCTATCGAACTCGCGTCCGCGTTGGAAAAACTCTTCAGCATTTGCCATAGATTCTGACTCCTGCCCTTGACTACTTGGACTACATGAACCATTTACAATAGTGACCTGCCCTGATGGATCAACTGTAAGGCAACCCGACTGTTCCTGAGCTTTCGCTACAGAATAAAAAATTGTGGGGCAAATTATAGCCGCAGAACATAAGCCAAATATAAAGTAAAGGCGCTTTTTTGTTTTTTTCATTTAAAATTACTCCTTATTTTAATTCTTGCTGTTGTGCTAAGTAATCCATGCGTTCAATTTCATCAGGCATCAAGTTCTCGATGCCTAAAGTTATACGTTGTTCTACAATTAAATCTTCCATCTCAACTAAATTCGGAACATAAGCATCCTGCTCGCATAAGAATTTCATCGTAAATGTGTAGGTACTTTGAATATCCCTGGCTTCCAAGGAGCGTAGCTGAGACTGAAATTCAATTAAAACTCCCTCTTCAAATAACAGTTTTTCTTGCAAAACACCATTCTGGTATAGGTGGTATTCAAGAGTGCCACAAGTGTCGCTGCGCGTGTAATAAATAGCAGAAGTAGCTAGTGACTCGGAGAGACTTCGGGCATCTTCTTCTGTTAGGTAGAGCCGCACCGCTCCCAGACAGGGTTTATAAACTATGCTCCAAGGATGCCCCCGCAACTGAAAAACAAAGGTGCTTTCCTTGTGTATAGTAATTTCGTGGTCATACGCATCGCGTACCCAGACATTCATCTGCTTTAAAGTGCTGAATGCTTGTGCGACTGGTTCAACAGGTGCTTGAACAAGGATAACCAGAATATTGCGATCAATTGTTTCCAGCCCTCTGCGCTGCTCTAGAGGCATCCCTTCTGCTCTGACAAAATATATGGACATTCGTCTATATCCTGCCAACGCTTCCAGGTTCACCATAACCTGTTGGGAACCTTATATTGAATAAATACACAAGAGGATTTCTTGGTACAGCTTGACCCATTTGAAGATCGCCAGATTGTGGTTTCACTTCGCACCCTATAAGAATGCCAGACTCCTATATCCCTTCGGGTAGCTTCAGTAAGTGTTTTTTTACTTATCTTATGTACATCAGATGTAGTCATGAAAACAATCGCTGGGTTTTCACCCGCAGCACGAGCAGGATTTCTACCAAGAACATCCAGAAAACCAAGAATTTGATAGTCCTGGTGGTTCGGAGGCAACAAAGTACCTTTTACTGCCTTTGATTCGTAAAAGATTCCATCTGCGTATGTCTGAGGGTTAAGAAAAGGAATTATAGAAACTACAAGCGGAACTACCCCATCGGGTTCTACATTACCTATACCTTTTATGGCTTGCCTTAGCGGTGAGGGAAAAAATCTGTTATTTGAGGGAACCGGATTACCTGGTCTTATTGTATTTACTGCAAACCTTTCAAATTTAACTCCAACTTGAGATAGTGATATCCCTTGGCTAGTGGCAATTTGATCGAGTCTAGCTTTAGTCAATGGTGTTTGGCTGGGATTAGCACAAGTTTGAGCTTGTGCAACAACAGGAGCCATAGCAATAGCCGCTACCCCAACAGAATAGCGCTGTGTTTCGTAAGTGATTCATATATAGTTAGTAAGCCTAGAGGACTTTAATATAAACAGTTATATTTTTGCTTTTGTTACTTTGTACACCGTAGGTTTGCGGATGCGGAGATTACGCAGATTAAACTTAAAGCCAAAAGCCTCTCAACTCAAGGTATAAACTCTACAGTAGTAAACTAAACTTAGCAAAAGTATACAGAAATCACCTTGCTGCGCCTTTAACCTCATTCGATGTGGAGGACACAGGACAAGATAGACAAGGAAGAATTAAACTGGAAGAGTGTAAAGTTGTTTACAAATTAATTCTCGACTGTTGATAAAAATTCAGTTAATAACTGACTATGCCTCAAATCCTTGAAGACTTAGCTGCGATTGATGATAAGCTTTCTCAGCGTTATATTGATTTAGATCATGGTGGATATTTCATTATTTATCTAGATTCGGAAGCAGGACTAATTTGTGCTAAACATTTCACGAATGTAATTAACGATCGCGGTTTAGCAGTCGATCCAGAAACAGGTAAGCCAATTCCAGTACGTGGCAAGGTAGAACGAACTCACACCACAATATTTAGTGGCAGAACCGCGAAAGAACTTTGCGTCAAGATTTTTGAAGAAAATCAGCCCAGTCTTGTTACTCGCTTAGATCATGCTGCTTATCTGGGGCGAGAATTTGTCCGGGCTGAAATTGCTTTAGTAAATCAGCAAGAGTACGTTCAGGACTAAGAAGAGCTCACTTGACATACAAATAGTATGTCGCCATCGGAATAATTGTGGCAGCAAGCAAAAGCCCAATTACCCAGATAGTCGCACTATTAGTGTCTGTTTCTTCTGCCTTTTTAAATGAGCTTGCTACGTCAACTGCTTGAGCAATTTGCGGTGGACCAGGATCAGGCTTACCTGATAATACGGCAACTAAGCGATCGCTGGCATCTAGAAAAGCCTGGTTATATTTGTCGCCAGAACGCAGTGGTGCTAATACTGTTTCCGCAATAACACTTTTGGCAATGTCATCAGTTAGCAATGCCTTTGTGTCGCCAGTGCGAATTGCTGTAGCATTACTAAGAGTATCGATTAGCAATAAAGTTTGATTCGCTTGCGCTGCTGTTGTCGGAAACCATTTCTCAAATAGCTTATCGGCAAAACTATCTGCGGTTTCGCCGTAGTCAAGACGGCGGATGGTAACAAGTCTCACTTCATTGCCAGTTTGCTTTGCCAAATTATCTAGCTTGTTGCTAATTTGACCTTCGCTGATCCGGCTTAAAACTTCAGCTTGATCGATCACCCAAGTGGAATCGCCTGTTGAAAGATTCGGTATTTGATAAACGCCTGTAGCGCTTGCAGGCATTGCTACGAATAGGTTTATAATCAGTAACGCCATTGGCAGAATTAGGCGTTGCAGGTACTTTTTCCAATTAAAACTGAGGAGCTGTTGCATCGGCTTCACCCGATATACGACTTTTACCCCAAATACTACAGCAAGTTTGCCTCAGTCATGGTGAGTTGTAGTAAAGCAGATACGACAATTATCTTTTATTCCTTGTACTTTGGCTTGATTATAGAAACTAGTGGTTATGGTTACTATCTAGGGCGATCAGCCCAAATTACCAAGTAACTACTCTTACAATCACTTGAGCTGAAACACACTAAAAAATTAAATTGCCCAAACTTTATACTTGTATTTAAGGCTTTAATTTATAGCAAATTACTAGCAAGTTGATTGCCCCTTACTGCTTATTCAACTTCAATATTTGCTCAACTCCTGCGATTATCATCTGCACGCGAGCCTGCCAGCTGTGATTAGCCACAACCTCTGCACGAGCCATCTGTCCCATTTGACTTAACTTTTCTTGAGCCTCAAACGCTTTGAGCAGAGCCTGCTTGATGCCGTTGAGATCACCAGGCTCGAACAAAAAGCCAGTTTCTCCTTCGCGTACTAGCGCTCGTGCATCTTCCACTGCTGAAGCCACTACAGGCTTACCCATTGCCATGTACTCGTAAAGCTTGAGTGGTGAGTAGTATACTTCGCCTTCTTTGATAACATGACCTGAATAACCAATATCAAATCCGGCAATCAGAGCTGGGATTTCCGTCTGAGCTACTTGCCCGATAAAGCGCACCTGAGAACTTAATCCCAGATTACTTGCCAAAGCTTCCCACTCCTTTCGCATCATTCCGTCACCGACAATCACAACATTTATCTGTACTCCCTCATCCTCGCGCAAGGTGCTTATCGTCTTCAGTAGCAAGTCTAATCCCTGCCAGACAGCAAGGTTCCCCACAAATCCTAGAGTGAACCCTTCAAATAGACGCTTGGGGGACTGGTTATCTGGATTTAAAAATTCTGTATCTACACCGTTAGGAATCACCAGTACCTTTTCTGACGAGATTCCCGCGTCCTGCACAACAATTTCTTTTAAAGCATTGCTGACGCACACCAGTACATCGCACTCTCTATAACTCTGCACTTCTACACGGCGAGCCAAGCCAGAGAGTACCAAGCTTTTCCGTTCTGATTTGGTTTCTTTGTAGAAAGGAGCGTTCGTCTCCAAAATCCACGGTACATTGTGACTTTTAAATTGCTGTCCTAAGCTTTGGAGAACCGCGAAGCGCTCATACACCCAATCTACCTGCCCCCCCAATTCTTGCCAAGCTCGTCGAGCATTTATAGGGCTTATGGCTATACGAACTATATCGATTGCAAGTGTAGTGATAAAGTTACTACTTACAGCCTCCTCAGAACCTTTAGTCACTAATTTTTGTGGTACTTGATCCCCGACAATAAAGGGTTTGACCTCCCATCCCAGCGCCTTAAAAGCCCTTGTTACTCCCAGGATGTGGGCGCGAGGACCACCAGCTTCTGCTTCAGGATTAGTGGAAGCTCGCGGTCCTCCAGAAAGATAACCAAGACATCTTTTCATTTAGCTGCTCCATTTCTTGTCAAGAACCTGTTTGTAGATATCTTCTAGTAAGCCAGTCTGCTTTTGTAAGGTAAACAAGCGCTGCACTCGCTCTTGACCTTTTTGGCTAAATTGCTGCCAAAGGATTTGATCTTTTAGCAAATGCATGATATTTTTAGCAAGCCCTTCCCAATCGTGTTCTGCTACTAGAAAACCCGTCTCCCCATGAGCTACTGCTTCCGGAATTCCACCGCTAGCAAAGCTGACTACTGGTAGCCCCATTGCCTGTGCTTCGGCAAACACCATCCCAAACGCCTCAGCGTCACCTGATTTAGCAATGATACTCGGAACACAAAATATCTTGACCCGGTTCATCCAAGACCTCACACTTGCTGGAGGTTGAACTCCCAGAAATTGGTAACGCTGGAGTGTTTCCGATGCTAGCCGCTCTAGGGAAGGACGAAGTGGACCATCCCCAATTACTACTAGCTCCACCTCTGGCATTACTGCCTGTACCTTGCTCATAGCCCGGATCAGGTACTCGCAACCTTTTTTTTCTACCAACCGCCCAACAAACAATACTACTGGCTGACGTTGCACCTCTTCTACAGGCTGGAATAGCTCAGTGTCTACACCAATGTAATGCAGGACAACTTTATCTTGTGGGAAACCCTGCTCCAGTAACTTTTCCTTAATAAATTCTGATACGGCAATAAATAGCCGCGCCTCAGATTTAAGTGCCTCTCTCCGAGAGAGGTAGATCCAATTACTAAAAGAAGGCTTAAAACGCTCATCCTTCACTGTGATGTCATAGCCATGAAATGTCACTAAAAGTGGGATCTGCAAATCTCGTGCTAGAGGCAAAGCCATAGCACCATCTGGACCAAAATGAGCATGAATCAGCACAGGATTGAAATTCTGTACCTGCTGGACAAAAGTGGGGTCAAATCCGCGTAACTTGGAGGAGACTTCTCTGCTCATGCCCACTAATCCGCCCTGGCTCACTACTAGGCTGCGCTCCTGAGGAAGAGGCAAGCCTTGCACAAGGCGTGAACCTATATAGTATGGAGTGAAGTCCTGCAAGGCTTCCGCCTGTGCTTGAATGAAAGTTTCAGACGAGTTAAGTAGGTGCTGTCGATAGATAACTACGGCGGATCTACTCATAGTTTTTCACCTTGTTCAGCTTAAGTCCCCCATACAAGTTACTTTCTACCCATGTTATCCAATCATACTGTCGTTATCAGCGCCACCTCGAAGGATATCACTACTAGATACTAGCATTGCCACTCCTCGCCCAGCCAAATATCGTGTCATTTCCTCCAGTTGTGTTTCTGGTGTCAGCATCTGTTGTGCCGTAATGTAGTTACTATAGTATTTGCTGCTAATTTTAGTAATTAATATCCAGCGTAATTGTTAGCTATTAAACTACTTCTATTTAGGATTAATTAATCAGAAAATTCCTAAAATAAGTTCTCGGACGACAGAACTTAATTATCTATAGTAAATTGTTTGACTATTAATCTAAAACTTATTTAACTTTAATTGTTAGCTATAAAATATACTTGCAATACATCAAAAGAATTTTGTTTAGCGATCGCATAACTCAGTATTTAACAAAAGAGAACTAAATGCTGGGGCGGCACTGTAAATTAAAACTATGCGCCAGCTCAATCAGATCAACAAATGACGATAATTTTAACCAACGACGACGGCATAGATGCTCCAGGTATACGAGCGCTCCTGAAAGCTGTAAACGGCAAAAAAGTAATTGTCGCTGCTCCCAAAGATCATTTATCTGGCTGTGGACATCAAGTAACAACAACTAAACCGATTCACGTCCACCGTCGCTCTGAGCGTGAGTATGCGATCGCTGGCACTCCTGCTGATTGTGTTCGCATTGCCATGTCACATATTTGTCCAGATGTCAAGTATGTGCTTTCTGGAATCAACGCTGGCGGGAATATGGGTGCTGATGCTTACATTTCAGGAACCGTTGCTGCTGTTAGAGAAGCAGCGTTTCATGGCGTACCAGGAGTTGCAGTTTCTCACTATCGCCGAGGCAAGCGTCAGGTTGATTGGGATGTTGCCGCACGCTGGACAGCCTCAGTTTTGGCTGATTTACTCGCTCGTCCAACCTTAAGAGGAACTTACTGGAATGTGAATTTACCACATCTAGAACCAGGAGATGCAGATCCTGAAGTAGTGTTTTGTGAACCTTGTACTCAACCATTACCAGTTAATTACCGCGTTGAAGGCGATAATTTCTACTATGTGGGAGAGTATGCCAAACGTGATCGCACTCCTGGAAGTGATGTTGATGTCTGCTTCTCCGGTAAAATTGCTGTAACTCAGCTAAGACTGTAGAGCTATGATTACGGCAGAATCCGCAACTTCAAGCGAATATTACCACTAACATTGGTAGGTTGCCAGGTAACAAGCGATCGCTTAATTGCATTAATTACAGTTGCATCTTGTAGCGTTGAAGCTTTATCGTCTAAGATAATGCGTCCCACTCTGCGATTGCGGAGCGCAAATTCTAAAACAATTTCACCACTAACACTCTGGGGAAGATTGACACTTTGGAGTTGTTGGGTGAGAGATGCGATTGCTACTTTGTCCAAGCCATCAGCATCAATTACCTCAATGCGTGAGTTGCTTTGATTAAAAGTATCAGCTGTCTCTGTTTCTGGAACTGCAACTGGCGCGGGTGGGGTAGACGGCGCAACTTCTCTCGTGGCTGTGGAACGTAATCTTTGCTGACGTGGTGCAGCACTATTAAACATCACTCCACTAGCAGGCGCGGCAGACTCATAACTTGGATCACCAAAAATCCCTTCATAGCTGACACCTTGAGGCAATTCAACTGGAACTTGCACTCTTTGTCGTGTACCATCTGGATTAACCCGCACTTGATCACTAACGGCAATAAAAGCCGTATATTGAGACAACAATCGATAAGCCAAAGCTGTATCAGTAACTGCCTCTACGCCTGATTTAGTTTCACCGCCAAACATTTGATTCATTAAGTCTTTAATTCTGGCACGTCCCCAAAGTTGAGCAACAGCAGAATTGCCATTACTATCAAAATTTAAATTCAGCGTCTTCTCGTAGCGCTTCCCACCAGCAGCAGTACCAGTAATTCGCAGAGTACCAGGATGACGATATTCTTGCCGTCCAAATAATACTAAAGGCTGATTGGCAAATAAATCAGGAGGAGAAGCAGGATAGATTTGCGGTTGTGTATTACCAACATCCCCAAGACGACCGATCCAATCCACCTTAATATTAGTAAGTACAGGGTTATTAATTTGGCGGTAGAACTTTTCAGCAACTTCTTCAGTAGGTTCATCTTGGCGAATAACCTGAGAAGTACCGCGTCCAACTTCTGCTAGACGATCAAGTAAGAAGCGATTAACAGAACTACCGACACCAAAACTATAAAGACGATTTCCTGGTTTTAGTTGTTTCTGCACTTGGGCAATAACTTCATTTTCATTGCCAATATAGCCATCTGTTAGTAAAACAATACTCCGCAAGCGTCCTGATTGAGCTGCTGGAAAATTCAATACTGCTTGAATGCCGTTGAGTAATTCTGTGCCACCATTGGCATCTAAGTTATTGATGTAGTCAATTGCTTTAGCACGGTTTTGAGGTGTATTGGGTAATGGTGCTGAAGATAACTCAGTTGCGGTATTCGCAAAGTCAATAATTGTGAATGTGTCGTTGGGATTTAAATTATTAATAAAGCGGCGCATTAATTCCTGGGACTTGAGTAACGGATCGCCTGCTTGAGAACCAGAAGTATCCATCAGGAATACGACATCTTTAGGCACAATTTCACTGGTGCGATACTCAACGGCTGGGATTAGATAAACAGCAAAATGACCGCCTTTTTGATCGGCTTGAGTTAATACCGTTGCCTGGGTTTGGTCAGAGGAGACACGATAACGGAGAATTAAATCTTTGTTGGGGATTGTGTCTTCACCACCTAGCTGGACTTTTATTAGTTGTCCATCGGATTGAGTACGGATTTGGTGCGAAGGCGATCGCACATCTTGTACTGGAACACCAGCATCAATTTCTACTGTTACACCAATATCATGTCCTGAGCGCGTCCCTGGCTTTAATACTTGCGGGTTAATCCGGGAGGCATCAGGTACGCGATCGCTATCTCCACTGCCATCTATCGGTGTACCTGGAATATATCGCGGTCCTACTACCATGGGAAAAACAAATTCGTAATCACCGCCTGTAAACTTCAAACTCTCGGTGTAACGAATAGTGACATTAATTTGTTCACCTGGTTTAATATTTGCCAAAGACTGAGTAAAGATATTGTCTCGCTCTTGTTCTAATAGTCCTGCTGTTCTACCTTCTTTCCTGGCACGTTCGTAAATCTCTTGTGCTTCTGAGCGTTTTTTAATATCGCCTTTGAGCGTGCGATCGCCAATTTTTATTTCCATATCATCCACTGCTGCTTGATCCGGCAACGGAAATACATAAACAGCTTCTAAAGCTTCCTTAAACGAATTCTCAAACGTCTGTGTCACTTCTACCCGTGATACATTTCCAGCAATTTTTGCTTTCACATCAGTATGCTTGAGGGGAAACTGCTCCTGACTTCCAGACTGGATATATAAACCACCTAATTTAGGTGAACCTGAATTTTGTTTAGTTTCTGCGGTTGAGGTACTATTCATAGGTAGCTGACGAGAAGATTGGGCAAGGGAAAAAGTAATTCCTACCGTACTAACCAAAAGCAAAGTTGTTGGTAAAAAATACACAAATTTCATATGTTGGATTACGCAAATACAACCATTGGTCTTTACCATCGCATCATCAAGACACAAACTGGCGATCGTTGCATTTTCAGTAACAAAACTGCTCGCTAATGCTTCTACCTGTCCGAATTTAGTAAAGCAGCGATTAGCACAATGTAGAAAAAATATTTCCTTACTTCTCAATTTTTCAGTCGAAAAATATATGACGCATTCACAGCGATAATGACAAGATGTACTGATGGATGACAGATACCAATTTGACGCCCGAATCAATTCCCTGATTTACTCGGTTCGCTTTTTTGAAGGCTTGCCAGAAAATGTGGTGAAAAACGCCTTAAACCATCTTGTCACTCGGAATCACTCAGCCAATCAGCTGATTTTGTTAGAAAATGACTGGGGTACTTCTGTTTACTTTTTGTTAGAAGGTTGGGTGAAAATCCGCACCTATAATTTAGATGGCAAAGAAGTAACGCTAAACATTTTGGGAAAGGGAGAAATATTCGGAGAAATGGCAGCTTTGGACGAAGCACCGCGCTCTACAGATGTCATCGCTCTTACTCCGACAATAACTGGTAATATGCCAGCTCAAGATTTTGTACAATTAATTCAGACCGAACCCTTGGCGGGAATCCGGTTGTCTCAGCTAATGGCGCGCCGCTTGCGACAAGTGAACCGACGGCTGCGACTACGGGAATCTGATAGTGTGTCGCGAGTAGCAGATACATTAGTGTTTTTGGCAGAAGGACAGGGAATAAAAGGTCAAACAGGCACACAAATTCCCAATTTACCCCATCGGGAATTGAGTAGTTTCAGTGGGTTAGCACGGGAAACAGTTACACGGGTGCTGACAAAGTTGGAGAAAAAAGGTTTAATTGAGCGCAATCAACATACACTTTATATTCTCGATCTGCAAGGTCTTGAGCGCCTGATAGTTTAAATCAAATTACTCCTATTAGGAGGTGCTAGATGAGTTCTCAGAAAATTCTGGTAGCAATCGATGACTCTCAATTAACGCCGGCTGTATTTGAAAAAGGTCTAGAGTTAGCACTATTCTCCAGAGGTAATTTGCTGTTGTTGCATTGCCTCTCTAGTGATTCAATCGGTGAACCGATGGTTCCTATTCCTGTAGAACTGGGTTTGTACCCAGAGATGATCAATAGTTCCTACGAAACTTGGCACTCTAATTATGAAAAGCAACGATTTCAAGGAGAAACAATCCTGCGTCACTATTGGGAAATAGCAACGGATCAGGGAGTAGCAACTCAATTTCAGTTAACAACTGGTGAGCCTGGATTGTGTTTATGTCAAGTAGCCAAAAACTGGGGAGCTGATTTAATTGTACTTGGTCGTCGTGGTCGTACAGGCTTAACAGAAGCTTTATTAGGGAGTGTTAGTAATCATGTATTACACCATGCGCCTTGCTCGATTTTTGTAGTTCAAACTGAAGGTACTTCAACGTTTCAGAAATTATCTAAAGTAGTTGTTGCGGCGAAGGCACGACACAGCAATTAGATACCGAGTAGACTGGAAAAAGTGTTATTAATTGGCATGAGCGATTTTCCCGCAGATCCACTTGCTCCCTCCTCCCCTGAAGAAGCTGACGCTGCCTCTATTAGTCAAGAATCCAATTTCTCGGAACCACAATTAACAGCTGCTGCTCCTTTAAAAATGGTGGAAACTGCTTTTCTAGCTAGTACCGCCAGTTTGATTTGGTTTATCAATTACTACTTTCCCCTACCAGTGTGGCGGATATTTTTTCCGATCCCGATCGCCCTGGTTTATTTGCGTTGGGGCAATCGCGCCGCTTGGATGACGGCAGGCGTTTCTGGGTTACTGCTTTCTGTGCTGATGGGACCTACTCGCAGTATTCTGTTTATCTTTCCGTTTGGGTTAATGGGAGTGCTGCTAGGGGCTGTATGGCATCGGCGATCGCCCTGGGCTGTTTCTATTGGTTTGGGTACGCTGCTAGGGGCTTTCGGGTTCTTTTTTCGCTTTTGGCTAGTGTCAATTTTAACGGGGGAAGACCTCTGGGTTTATTCGATCACGCAGGTAACAAGGTTAGTAGAGTGGGGATATATCAAATTGGGATTACTTAGTCAACCTAGTGTATTGATCATTCAGGCGATCGCGATCGCGATGATTTTTATTAATAATCTCGTTTACTTGTTTGTCGTCCACCTAGCAGCTTGGTTTCTCCTAGATCGCTTAGGTAATCCAATTCCACGTCCGCCTAATTGGGTGCAAGTCTTGATGGATTATGAAGGAGATGATGTCTAAATTTAGCTTGGACTACCTAAATAATATTGAAGACCTATAAAACGCAGCCCATAATTAAAATTAGATAAGTTGAGCTTGGTAGGAATATTAGTTTGCAATTGAATATGGCTAGTGGATCTGGATCTGTATAGACTTGACCAATTAACAGCAGCTTTTATTCAGTATATTTTTGTAATCCAACCGTGCGTAAGAATTATCAACTACTAATTAGGGCAGGCGTTATCACTGTTCTAGTTCTGGGTGCAGTGTATGGTTTTACTTATTGGCAAGCACAACTGAAGACTACTAAAAAGATTGAGCAGACTGATCAAGAATGCGTCAAATTACATCAGCAGAGTTCGCGCGATCGCCCTCACCCTACTCTAGAGAAATGTCATATTGAAGTTGATTGGCAAAACGTTAACTTCAAAAAATTTTCCCAACACTTAGGTCCAGTTTGGTCTATTGCCTTTAGCCCCGATGGTCAAACCCTTGCTAGTGGCGGCGGTGGGATCAACAGTATCTGGGATCTAAGCACCGGAAAGTTACTGTATATCCTATCTGGTCATTCAGGTTGGATTTATGATGTTGCTTTTAGCCCTGATGGACAAATTCTTGCTAGCAGCAGTTCAGATCATACTATCAAACTGTGGAACCTGCGTACTAAAGAACCACTCCACACCCTTTCTGGTCATACAGGCTCAGTTTGGTCTGTTGCTTTTAGCCCTGATGGTCAGATGCTTGCCAGCAGCAGTTCAGATCGGACTATCAGGCTGTGGAATTTGGCTACTGGCAAACTGATCAGAACTTTTCCTGGTCACTCAGACTGGGTTTTTGCCGTCACATTCAGCCCTGATGGACAAATTCTTGCTAGTGCCAGTCGAGACAGAACGATTAAGCTGTGGAACCTGCGTACTGGCGAACTGCTGCAAACCCTCTCTGGTCATACAAATGCTGTTAGAAGTATTGCGATCAGTGCGGATGGGCAGACTTTGGCTAGCGGTAGTTGGGACAAAACTATTAAGCTATGGAACCTTCCTACTGGCGAACTATTACGTACTTTATCGGGACACACAAATCGAGTCCTTGCTATTGCTATCAGTCCTGATGGACAAACACTTTTTAGTGGTAGTAGAGATAAAACAACTAAGATTTGGAACCTAAATACAGGGTCATTACTTGGTACTTTCTTTGAACATTCAGACTGGGTTTTTACTGTTGCCTTTAGCCCCGATGGGCAGACGCTAATTAGTGGTGGTAAGGATAAGATGATCGAGATTTTAAGGTTATAACAAAGTGCTACTATCGCTAACTTTGCAACACTGAATTAGCCGCCAGAAACAGGATTAATTGCTTCAGAATCAGCTGTTGCAGTAAATACTATGTCGCGGAAATAGTTGCTATTTCGATAAGAATTTATCGGGAAAGAATCCGCACTACCATATACTCCATTGTTACCATCAGCAATTGAGCTGAGGTCATTATTAACAATTGGGGTTGCCAATGCATCATAGGTATCGCTGAAAAAGCTATTGGCGTTGACAGAAACTACATAAGTTGTATTATACGAATTTGCTTTCAGATGTAGTATAGTGACATTACTAAGAGTTAAACACTAG
>ERZ501023.41-NODE-41-length-45538-cov-6.721896_pt1 | contig 45538 bp, 28 predicted proteins | sample MGYA00248839_ERZ501023 | MGnify/ENA primary metagenome ERZ501023 (study PRJEB25958, sample SAMN03398596) | human skin metagenome | study: EMG produced TPA metagenomics assembly of the Human Skin Microbiome Metagenome (human skin metagenome) data set.
ACTTTAATCAATACTTATCGGAGTTTAAGAACTACTCTAGTACGTTGAAAAACTCCTTCTCGACAATGCCGCCGCTAGCAGGACTAGTGTTTACTACTTCGCAGTATGGTTGGATGCAGTATTTACCTGCGTTTTTGTCCAATCAGTCTTCAATGGTGAAGCTAATTACTTATCACCGCTATCCTTTATCTGCTTGTAGTTTTTCTCAACCTGGTTCTTCAACTTATCCAACTATTCCTAATCTGCTTGCGGATAAAGCTTCAGCTGGTTTGGCGCAAGGAGTTGCACCTTTTGTCGCCCAAGCAAAAAAATACAAAATTCCTTTATCGCTAACCGAACTTAATTCAGTCTCCTGCGGTGGTAAGGATGGTGTGAGTAACACTCTGGCGGCGGCGCTGTGGGGTACTGATGTGATGTTTAATCTGGCTAGTGTTGGTGTCAAGGGAGTTAACTTTCACACTGGTTCTGATGCTCACTACAGCCCGTTTACGTTTAAGGGTTCCGATAACACTACTGGTAAGTTTGTCGCTAAAGTCAAGCCACTTTATTATGGAATGCTGCTGTTTGCCCAGGCAGCAAGCAATAAAGCACGATTATTACCTGTAAGTTCTCAAAGTAAAGGTAATGTTAAAGTTTGGGCAACGGTGGATCAGCGCAACATAGTTCGGGTAGTCGCAATTAACAAAGACATTACTGCTAAAGGTAATGCCAAAATCAAGCTTTCCAGTCCGCGATCGCCAGCTTCCCTTATACGCCTGTTAGGTGCGAGTGTCTCTTCATCTAAGAAAATTACTCTTGCAGGACAGACCTTTTATGGCACAACTAACGGTAAACCAGCAGGTAAGTACACCAGCACTGTTGTCACCCCAAAGCAAGGAACTTACACTTTCTCCCTACCGCCAGCAAGTGCTGCACTGCTGACTATCAAGCCTTAAGGCTTACCTTACTCAATTTCCAGTAACCCAGGTGGTGGTGTAATTTCAACTCGCTTATTCTCTATGTCTACGACGGGAGCGATCGCTTTTACAAATGGAATCAGCACTGTTTTTGGTTTCGCTGATTGCTTGCTTTTCTTCCCTGACTTTTTAACTTCAACAATTGAATCACTCGATGCAGGTGTTGGCGCAGCCGTTGGTGCAAGCTGCACTTCCAGTAAATCATTACCCGCAGAAAGCACATCTACTACAGTACCCAAGACTTCTTGCGTTAATTGGTTGAATACTTCTAAGCCAATTAAATCAAGCACATGATATTCATCTTCTCCCAGTTGGGGGCGATCGCTCTGAGGAACCATCAACACGCAACCCCGTAATGCCTCAGCTTGGTTCCGGTTCTCCACTCCGGCTAATTCCACTACATATAAATTTTTACCAGATATATATTGACCACTAAGTAACTCTACAGTTTCTGGTTGAGTTGCGCCAGGACGCATCAACCAACGCTTTCCTGGTTGTTCAAAACGTTCCGGAAAGTCCGTAGTCGGATAAACCCGTACTTCTCCGTTCAACCCTTGAGGTGCAACAATTTTACCTATTTCTAGCCATTCAGACATACAACTTTTAACCGCTCATGTCCGCAGATAAACGCGGATATATGATTACTTTGTTAGTAGAGATCAGCATTCCTCTGTAGTTGTTCTTAAAGCACTCCTACGCTTGAGCGCTGATACACTTGTTCGGCAACCTTGGCTAAACGCTGCATTCCAGTTTTAATCTCCTGATCGCTACCAGTTAAGCTAATACGCAGGCATTGTTGCTTGTGTAGCCACTGATCACGTAAACCAGGGAAAAACGTACTCCCAGGGACAACAATTACACCCACTTGCTTCAATTGTTGATAAAATTCCCAATCGGTAATTGGCAAATCTTTTAACCATAACCAAGCGAAAATTGCTCCTTCACCGCGATGCAAAAACCAAGGTAAATCTTTTGGCATTGCTTGATTGAGTGTTGTTTCAAGCACAGAGAATTTATTTTTGTAAAAAGGACGAATAACTTGGGTAGCAATATCAGCAAGCGCACCGGAGTTAATTGCCCTCGCGGCGATCGCTTGTCCGTAACGCGACGGATGAATACACATATTTGTCTGAAATGACTCTAAAGCCGCGATCATTTGGGTATCGCCAATAGCAATGCCTATGCGTTCTCCTGGTAATCCTACCTTTGATAAGCTCATGCAGTGCAGGATGTTCTCGCCAAATACTGGTGTCATTTCAGTAAAATTCAACGCTGGAAAAGGCGGCGCATAAGCAGAATCAATTAATACTGGCACATTGTAAGGAGCAGCAAGGGCGGCGATTTTTTGGACTTCGTCATCTGTAAGGACGTTGCCTGTAGGGTTACAAGGGCGTGAGAAAATGACGCAACCTGTATTTTGTGTAATTGCTAATTGACTGAAGTCAGGGCGGTATTTAAATTTATGGGCAGCCGCGTCGATGTCTAAAGTTGGTTTGTAGGCAATTAACGCTTCTGGCACTAAGCTAACGCCGCCATAACCTGTGTAATCTGGGCTGAGGGGTAGAACGATTTGCTGTAGGTTGCCCTCTGTAGTGTAGCCACCAAAGGCGTTAGCAGCGTAAAAGTATAGAGTTTGACTGCCAGGGGTAATTAAGATGTTGCGTTCGGTTAAATTTAGTGAGTAGCGCTTATTAAAGTCATTGGCGATCGCACTAATTAACGCTCCATAGCCTTGACTCGAGCCGTAACGACAAACCACTTCACCATATTCAGAGCTTGCTAATAGTTGGGCTGTACAATCTCGCCATAGCTGCTCTACTTCTGGCAAAATCAAGGGATTGCCAGCACTCAAATTAATAAACTCCTTGCCTGCGCCCGCCTGTAGCGTTTCAATAATGTCCTTCATAATCGCCCTGACACCAGTCAGGTTAGACATTTGAGTGCCGATTTGAGTTAGGGCAGGCTTCATAAGCGGTAATAAATTATCGAGTAGTTAACATCAGGTGCGACAACGACTGAGAGCATGACAATCAGAGGAGTATTTCCTTATGTCTTTGCTTGGAGCGGCTACATTAAACAATGTAACCGGATAATGCTACATAAAACTCCTTCATTGCAACCCCACTGCTAAAGTCCGGAGCATGATTAGCGCTAAATATCTTAAAAATCTGCTGTAGCTTTTGTAACTAATATTTAAATTAATACATAAAAAGTTATAAGCAGCACACCTTTTAAATTAAAGATTTAACTAACTTGAGCCAAAAACCTCTCAAAAGTCTAACAAATTCCGGTTATTTAGCATATGCTATCAAGCTAGCAACTAGTCTTTGGGGCGTTGTTTTTAAAATGGCTTATGCCACATGGGGAAGTTTGGCGCAGCAGTATGGCGGATTCTAGCTAACTAATTGCATTCCTCCTGAAGAACAATTGATTTTTAGGCAGTTTCAACCAAGAGCAAGACAACACAAGAGAATTGAATCTATGACGAATGATGGTGCAATGACAAGGCAAAAGCTAAGAGAAAAGTTACCTCGGACGCTGAAGCGCTTGGCAGATTTGGCGTATAACTACTGGTGGAGCTGGACAACAGAGCGATCGCTGTTCCAAATTATTGATCCCCAAGAATGGGAACGCTGCGGACACAACCCGGTAGCGATTTTAGAGTCGGCATCTTACGAACGCCTCACACAGCTAGCGGAAGATCCCTTTTACATCAAGCAACTTTCAGCTTTAGTTACTCAGTTTGATGCTTACATGACGCAGCAAGATACTTGGGTAAGTAAAGTTGCGCCGCAATTATCGAGTCAAGGGGCGATCGCTTACTTCTGTGCTGAATTTGGCATCCATGAATCTTTACCCGTCTACTCCGGTGGCTTAGGAATTCTCGCAGGCGATCACCTCAAGTCCGCCTCTGATCTTGGCGTACCTCTGGTTGGAGTTGGGCTACTATACCGTCAAGGTTACTTCCGCCAACGGTTAAATAATAGTGGCTGGCAAGAAGAAAACTACGTTGATAATCCATTTCAGCAAATGCCCTTGGAGTTAATCAAAAACGACCAAGGAGAACCAATTACAATTGAACTAGAAATTCGCCAACGCATAGTTAAAGTGCAAATTTGGCGCGTCCAAGTCGGGCGCGTAAATCTCTACTTACTAGACACAAATCGCCCAGACAACGATCCAATCGACTGTTGGTTAACCGGACACTTGTACGGCGGCAACCAAGACACCCGCATTGCTCAAGAAGTTGTATTAGGTATCGGTGGAGTGCGGGCGCTGCAAGCACTAGGTATTAAGCCTGCCGTTTATCACCTCAACGAAGGTCATGCCGCATTTTGCACCCTAGAAATTGCGCGACTAGAAATTGAGCGTACCGGAAAATCGTTTTATGATGTCGAAGCATCGGTGCGAAACTCCTGTGTCTTCACTACGCATACACCAGTACCTGCGGGTCACGATGTCTTTTCTCCTGATTTAATCGACTCCTACTTCGCTCACTACTGGTCGCAAATGAAGCTTTCGCGCGAACAGTTCTTAGCTTTAGGGGCGCGACGCTTAGGCGATCCTTGGGAGCCTTTCGGCATGACTGTTTTGGCGCTACGGATGTGTCGGGCTGCCAATGGCGTGAGTGAATTACACGGTGTAGTTTCTCGCCAAATGTGGACGATTCTTTATCCCGATCGCCCGGAAGATAAAGTACCGATTGGTTACATCACAAACGGCGTTCATGCACCAACTTGGACTGCTCCTTTAATGGCTGATTTATACAACCAATATTTAGGCGCAGACTGGAAAACAAGAGAGGCTGATCCGGCGATGTGGGCAGCTGTTGACGCTATTCCAGATCAAGAACTCTGGGAGCGGCATATGGTTCTTAAAGAGCGATTGATTGCCTATACGCGCTTCAAAATTAAAAAAGCCCGAGAACAGCGCGGAGAGAATTATGACTCTATTGCCTCAACTCAAACGCTGCTAGACCCGAATGTATTAACAATTGGCTTTGCTAGACGTTTTAGCCCTTACAAGCGGGGCGATCTAATTTTGCGCGATGCCCAAAGAGCATTAAAGATTTTCGGTAATGCTGAACGTCCTTTGCAAATTGTCTTTGCTGGGAAAGCCCACCCAGCCGACGAAGAAGGCAAGCGGATTATTCAACGCTTAATGGAGTGGTGTCAACATCCAACACTCCGCGACCGAGTAGCTTTAATTGAAGACTACGATATCTACACTGGTCAAAAACTAGTGCAGGGTGTAGATATTTGGCTAAATAACCCCCGTCGCCCCCTAGAAGCGTCTGGTACAAGCGGGCAGAAGGTCTGCTTCAATGGCGGTATCAATTGCAGTGTTTTAGACGGTTGGTGGTGTGAAGGCTATCAAACTGGAGCAGATGGTAAGGGAATCAATGGCTGGGCGATCGGCGAAGATGCTCATACCAGCGATCAGGAATTACAAGATCGCATCGATTCTCAATCTCTGTATCAGTTATTAGAACAGGAAATAATTCCCCTCTACTACGACCGAGATGCTAACGGCATTCCTCACGGCTGGATCAAAATGATGAAAGCGTCAATTAAGACGAATGCACCATTATTTAACACTGACCGGATGATTGCAGACTATGTAACTCAGGTTTATGCACCTGGCTCTCCTGCTGGTGCTACGAGTTTAGCCAAGGTCTTTGCTTAAAAGCTGTTAATTATTTCTTAAGTAAGGACGATCTTTGATAGATCGTCCTTTTTTGTTACAACTTAGCGATTATTTGTGAATTTGATTCTTAACAGAGGTATTCTCGTTATCAAGTTCTGCTAGTTAATCTAAATCTTGTAATAGTATAGTATGCCAACGGTGATACTCTGAAGTTACTAGCCAAATGAAAGTTAAGGTAAGAATTGTCACCCTAATTTATATAACATTCAAAAGCCATAAAAGAAAATGAGCAAAAATAAAAAAGACAAAAATGATTCTACTAAAAACGACAAAGCACAAAAAACTCCGCCGCAAAGCGAACCAAAACAACAGCATAAATCAATTGACATAGATGGTCATCGTCCAATTGACCCAAGTGATATTCAAGTTCAAGACACTCTAGACATTGATGGTCATCGTCCAATTGTTGCCAGTGAAATTACAGTTGAGGCAACCTTAGACATTGATGGTCATCGTCCGATCGCTGCTAGTGATCTTAAAGGTCAAGACACCCTAGACATCGATGGTCATCGTCCAATTGATCCTAGTAATATCCAAGTTCAAGACACCGTAGATATCGATGGCGAGCGTCCAATTACCTCTAGTGATTTTGAAATTAAGGACACCTTAGACATTGATGGTAAGCGTCCAATTAGTTCAAATAACACTGAAAAGCCGGAGTTTATTAAAGATTTTATAGACTAATCAAATTCAGTAGCTAAGACTTTTTGCTACATAAATCTTATTAAATACAGCAAGTCCAATATGGTATGAAAATTTGGCAGGCTGATTTTTATCGTCGTCCTTTGCAAGACGCAGATGGACAAGTATTGTGGGAGTTGTTAATTTGTGACACAACCCGCAGCTTTGAGTACGAGGCGCTGTGTCCACAGTCGCAGGCAAATAGCAATTGGCTAGTTTCTCAACTAGAAATAGCAGCTAGTCAACACCTACCGGATGTAATTCAAGTATTTCGTCCGCAGTCGCTGAGTTTAATTCAGTCAGCTGCTCAAAAACTAGGTATTTCTGTAGAACCAACTCGCCGCACGTTTGCCTTAAAGCAGTTGCTGCAGGAGCGGATACCCAAATATACCAGCAGTGGAAATTACCATCCGTTAGCTGTTGATAAACCACCTCCTACACCCCTACCAGAGAATTTATGGGGAGAACAGTGGCGCTTTGCTACACTTCCAGCTGGTGATCTTGAGGAAGCTTTTACGCAACGCCCGATCCCAATTCTCAAAATGCCAGATTTTTTACTACCAATAAATTCCGGGTTAGCGTCAACTGTTTCTGTCCCAGGAGTTGTAATTGACGGCGGCAAACAATCAATGCCTCTAGCGCGTTGGCTACAAGATGCTCGTCCTGTTGCCTTGAATTATGTTGCTGGTGAACCATCTGGATTGATCTTAGAAGCAGGACTAGTAGAACGGTGGGTTGTTGCTACGTTTGCAGATCAGGAGGTAGCTGCTGCTGCTGAAGCATACGAACAGCGCAAACAACTATCTCAAGGATTGCACTTTTTGCTAGTTCAACCAGATGATTCTGGCAGAACATATAGCGGGTTTTGGCTACTGCACCAGGATTGATCATTAAGTAACAAGTTATTTATTATTTTATTAAATTGTGAATTTATCTAAGTATGAATACACATAGTTGTAAGCTGCAAACAATAACATAAAACAGCCTTTTTGAAGGCAAAAGTCATGGAAGAAGCTAGGTCTAAGAAAAAAGTTACTAGAAACGAAGAACTGGAAACTTCTACAGCAGATAGAGGTATTATTCCTGCTGAAGTAGCAGCACGGATGGATAGAGAAGGCGGTGATTTCAAGAGTACGGCTGATGAACAAGCAGATCCTGAAAGTATTGATGTTACAGGTGGTGCAACAGTAGATCAAGAGGGTCTAGCGAATAACTACGCAATTGAGCCGGAAATGTATTACGAAGAACCAGGAGATGCTAAGGCAGAAGAGGAACAGCGTGAGGCTGAACGCGCTCAGGATTTAGCAGAAGTTAATGAAGACAAACAAGGACAATTGACGATGGATCATGATACTCGTGGTAAAGGTCCAGGAGTTATTTAAAGATAAAAAGCTGAAGTTATTTTCTAGCTTTTGAATTTGAATTATTTGTAAGAAAAGCGCTCAGAAAGCTCTTGGGCGTTTTTTTTGAGAGTAGCTAGCTTAAATCATTACTTTGAGTAACAGGCGATCGCTATTCACAACTATCTAACTTTTTGAGATTGTTACTGTCTTGCCGCTAAAATAACTTGACGTTGCAGCAAGGTACAGGGCAAAAAGATGGAACAAGCAAAAATTGGCATCATTGGTGGTAGCGGTCTTTACAAAATGGATGCCCTTAAAGATGTAGTAGAAGTAGAAGTTACTACGCCGTTTGGTTCGCCTTCTGATGCTTTGATATTGGGAACTTTGGAGGAAACGCGGGTTGCCTTTCTAGCGCGTCACAATCGCCATCACACACTTTTGCCCTCAGAATTGCCGTTTCGGGCAAATATTCATGCTATGAAACAACTGGGTGTGGAATATTTAATTTCTGCTTCCGCAGTTGGTTCGCTTAAAGAAGCAGCTAAACCTCTAGATATGGTTGTACCGGATCAATTTATTGACCGCACAAAAAATCGGATATCGACATTCTTTGGATCAGGACTTGTTGCTCATATTGCTTTTGCGGAGCCAATTTGTAGTCAGCTAGCAGGGATTTTAGCAGATGCGATCGCCTCTCTCAATCTCCCAGGCGTAACTCTGCATCGTCGCGGTACTTATGTATGCATGGAAGGACCAGCATTTTCGACTAAAGCGGAATCCCATCTTTATCGCAGTTGGGGTGCAACAGTAATTGGAATGACAAATTTACCAGAAGCGAAGTTAGCTAGAGAAGCAGAAATCGCTTATGCAACGTTAGCCTTAGTAACAGACTACGACTGCTGGCATCCAGATCATGACAGTGTAACTGTTGAGATGGTAATTGCCAATTTACAGCGTAATGCAACTAACGCCCAGAAAGTAATTCAAGAAACAGTGCGGCGGTTGAGTGCAAATCCACCGCAATCTGAAGCTCACTCAGCATTGAAGTATGCAATTTTGACTCAGCTAGACAAAGTTCCCACAGCTACTAAAGAGAAGTTGGAGTTGTTGTTGAAGAAGTACCTATAAATGCTATTTCTTAACGCACGTCTTTAGCAGCAAAGGAGCAATTTCCTGAACTGGCAGAATATGTTTTGCTGCACCTAAAGTAATCGCTTCTTTAGGCATACCGAACACTACACTACTTTTCTCATCTTGAGCGATCGTCAGTCCTCCTGCTTGGGAAATAACCTGCATTCCTTCTGCGCCATCTCTACCCATTCCTGTTAACAAAATCCCTGCTGTTGCTCTGCCATAAAACTTAGCAACAGATTTAAATGTCACAGTTACTGAAGGACGATGACCATCCACTGGTGGCGCTATGGAATACGCAAATTTACCTTGCGCGTCTATTTCTAAGTGACTTCTTTCGGGAGCAAAATAAATACTTCCTGGTGAGGGCAATTCCCCATTTTGAGCAATTTTAACTTTTAGCTGACACTCTAACGCCAGCCAATCTACTAATCCCTGCAAAAATCCTTCACAAATGTGCTGGGTACAAATTACAGGTACAGGAAAATTACTTGGCAGTTGAGTAAGTAGAGAATTTAAAGCTTGTGGTCCACCAGTAGAAGCTCCAATAGTAACTACTCGAAAAGGCGCTGTAATATCTACTAACCGTCCATTAGGCAAGGGTTGGGGAGATTTTACTTCTTTAGCAGTGGTAGTAGATTGTAGTTGCCGTTTGGTAAAAACCTTGACTCCAGAAAGAACTTTGATCTTACCGATCAATTCTCGCTTGACTTGTTCGTAATTTGCTGCCAAACCAGCGCTAGGCTTAGGAAAAACATCTACTGCTCCGGCTTCTAAAAGCTGAAAGATAATCTGTGTGTCTTCTTTTTGCACCGAAGTGCTAACTACTAAAATTGGTCGCGCATCCTTTGTCATCACTTGTTTAGTAAACTCCAGACCATCCATTTCTTTCATATGTAGGTCTGTACAAATTACGTTTGGCTGCACTTTCGGAATTAGTTCAAGCGCTTCTTTACCGTTACGAGCTGTGCCAACAACTTGAATCTCTGGTGACGTAGCAAGTAGTCTTTTAAGAATCTCCAGCGCCACAGGCGAATCTTCTACTAGCAAAACTTTTGTTGGTTGTGTCATTTAAACTAGCCTTCTCAACGTATCTAGCAGAACTTTTTGATCGAATGTACCCTTAGTCAAATAAGCATTTGCTCCTGCTTCAGCGCCTCTTTTCTTGTCTTCGTCTGATGCCAGGGTAGTGCAGAGAACAATTGGCAATTCACTATATTCTTTCTGTTGGCGAATTTTGGCAGTCAGTCCTAAACCATCCAGATTTGGCATCTGCACATCTGACACAACTGCGTCAAAATTATTAGCTTTTAGTTTGTTAAAGCCATCTAAGCCGTCTACAGCTGCTATGACTTGATAACCAGCACTTTCTAAAATCCGTTTTACCTGAGTGCGAATCGTAATTGAGTCTTCGACGAGCAGTATTGCTTGCTTGTCTTGTACTTCGGCAACTGCGTCATAAGTAACAGATGTAGTTCGCTTCCGCACCGACTTGAGCAAATCTTGGGGGTTAAGAATCATGCAAACTTCCCCAGTACCCAAAATAGTTGCACCGGAAACATTGCGAATGCGCTTAAGTAACTTGCTTTGCGGTTTCAAAACTACATCTTGCTCATCTAGCAAAGCATCGACGAGCAACCCAAAACGCTCTTCACCGACTTTAATAATAATGCATGGGAATTTAGCTGCCCCTGCTGACGACGTTGACGGCACTCCTGGTAACTCTAATAAATCAGCAAGTTTTGCTACAGACACAGGTTGATTATCCAAGGCAATTGTTTGACAACCTTCGATCGCAAATATTTCTTGCTGAGACACTAAAAGGGTAGTCTGCACAAACTCTACTGGCAACGCATAAGAAACTTTATTCACTTCCACAATTAAGACGTGGGTTGTTGCCAAAGTTGTGTTTAAATCAATGCGGAATTTACATCCTGCTCCTAGCTGAGATTCAACTTGAATACTACCCTTGAGACGCTCGACGTTGGCGCGAACTACATCTAAACCTACGCCTCTACCAGAAATCTCAGTGATAGTCGTCCGCGTTGAGAAACCAGGTGCAAAAATCAGCGCCTGAATTTGAGCTTCACTCATTGTCGCCAGTTCTTCTGCTCGACAAACTCCCCGTTTGATAGCGGTGCGTTTAATATTTTCAATGTCCAAGCCGCGTCCATCATCTACCAGTTCAATGCCGATGCTGTTCGCATTTTGGTATCCCCTGAGTCTCAGTGTCGCTGTGCGAGGCTTACCCAAACTTTCCCGCTCTTGAGGTGTTTCAATGCCATGATCGATCGCATTCCGCAGCATATGCATTAGTGGATCTTTCATGTCTTCTAAAATCCGCTTATCTGCTTTGGTATCTCCGCCTTCAATAATTAAATTAATTTCTTTTTCCTGCTGTTTTGCCAAATCCCGCACCATGCGGGGAAAGAGATTAAAAATTGTAGACAACGGTAATAGCCGCAGGGTGCGAATTCCTGACTCTAATTCATTAGCTACGATGTCTAATCTAGCCGTATCTTCGTAAGCTGTATTTTGTAATTGATTAACCAAAACCCCCAGGCGCTCTAAACGTTGTTCTGCACGATGATGGAAATTCTGCACTTGTTTAAATGCACCATTGTGTAAGCCACGCGCATCGTCTATAACTAAACGATTTACAAAAGCATCACGGCTCCATTCTTCCCAAAGTGTGACAATTTCTTCTATTTCCGCCAGGCGATGAGCAATCCTAATTTTAGTAACTGTGAGTTCGCCAGCTTGAGTCATTAAAGTATCAAGCTTTTGCGGTTCAACGCGAATAGTGTCAATGTGATAGTTGCTATTTAGCGTTGCACCCGTTTCTGCGGATGGCGGTGGTGTAACTTCTTTTACAGGTGGTACAACAGAAATAGGCTCGACTACTTGATTATTGGTGGCGGCTGGATCAGGAAAGAGTAAATCAACATCTGATTCCGCAGATACAGGTGCAATAGAAATAGGCTCAACTGCTTGATTATTGGTAAAGGTTGGAGCGGCGGTTGTATCCGGAAAGAGTAAATTAACATCTGATGCGGCAGATTCACTAGCTGTGTTTAGCTGAGGCTCTTTAGTGGTTAAGTCGGGAAAGAGGGAATCAACATTAAAAATATCCGGTTCTTGAGTGTTGATGTCGGGAAATAGTAAATCAATGTTACTTTCGACTTCTGTTGTGAAGGTTGAGGAGGGAATCAGTTGCTCAGGTGGTTGGGGTTCGCTACTCTGCTCAGAGCCAATTAATTGCGCCAAAACAGAAGATACATCTACGTCTGCTGGTTGTCCAGTAACTGCCTCATGCACCAATTTACGAATCGCATCGACTCCTTGATACAAGCGATCGCATAGCTGCGGTGTTAAGCTATTTTCGCCTCGCTTGCAGGCTGCCAAAATATCTTCGAGGTGATGGATCAAACTTTCCACATCGTTCACACCCAACATCCGAGAATCTCCCTTGAGGGTATGAGCTTCTCGCAATACATCTTCTAGTACAGCTTGATCCTGGGGATACTTTTCTAAATGTAGCAATCCATCTTCCAGGTTCTGCAAATGTTCTTCACTAGCTGTTTTATAAATATCTCTTAGTTCTACGTCTTCTATAATCATGGCTGATTAATTTTTTCTAGTGCTTGTAAATATGTGGTAGCGCTAGGGAACAAAAGATGTCCCTAGCGCTCACAGTTAGGAGAACTCCGCAGCTACACTAATGCTTTGAGGTTGTGTGCGGCATTATTGAGTTGGTGAGTGCTAGATTTTACTTGCACAATGCCGCTAGCACTTTCTTTTGCGCCTAAATTAATTGAGTTCATCGCCTCAACTACTTGCTGAATCGCGATCGCTTGCTGTTTGGCACTCAGAGAAATTTGTTGACTGTTCAAAAATACGTTGTTAATTGAATCGGCAACACCAGTAAATGATTGTGCTGTGCCTTGAGTTAATTGCATCCCTTGATCTACAGTTTTTGTACCTTCATCTGTAACCATGACGGTAGTATTAATCGCCGCTTGAATATCTGTCACCAAGGCATTAATTTTCTCGGCTGATTTCTTGCTTTGATCTGCAAGTTTGCGAATTTCGCCAGCAACAACCCCAAAGCCTTTACCGTGTTCTCCAGCACGTGCGGCTTCGACGGCGGCATTTAAAGCCAGCATATTTGTTTGATTAGCTAAATCACCTACTAAGTCAGAAACATTGCCAATTTGACTTGTTTGTTCGCTCAAGCGTAAAATTTGCTCGGCGATCGCATTAACTTTTTCTTTGAGGGTTGACATTCCATCCATTGTTTGATGAACTGCTTGCGTACCATTTTCAGCTAACGCTAGTGCTTGTCGCGCTCCGGCTGCTGATGCTTCGGCTTGCTCTGCTGATTGCTGGGAGGAAGCACCCAACTCGTCCATTGTGGCAGTTGTTTGATTTACCGAAGAAGCTTGTTGAGATACTGTGCGTTCTTGTTGTTCTACTGTAGCGGCGATTTCTGTGGAAGAAGAAGCGATCGCATTTGTAATACCTTTAATTAAGTTAGTGGTACGGTTAGCAAAAATCACAGCAAGTCCACTACCGAGTAATGCTGTTACTCCAGTTCCCAACATCAGAGTCCATAGTAAATTTCTCTGGGTTGCAAATACGTCATCTGTGTCTCTGGCAATAACTGTACTCCAATTTAGTTGCGGTAAACCCTCTAGTTTTGCAAGCGGAGCGTAAGTTACTAATTGCTCAGTATTATCAATCTGATCAACAGTTACTGTAGTATTTACCTTGTTTGCTGCTTGCATTTGAGCAAATGTAGAAAAATCTGATGCCGCATTTCTTCCTACTTGATCTTCTTCTATAGCTACAAAGAACTTACCGGAAGAATTATCAACCAGATGCCATTCTTGCCTATCGTTACCAAAGTCAGCAGCTACCGCTTCTACATATTCTATGGGCATACTAGAACGCACTACACCAATCAGCTTATTTGTTGTTACGTCTCTAATTGGTGCAGCAAAGTGAATCACCATTTTTCCTGTTGTTTTTGAAACTTCAGGATTACTAATAACAGGCTGTCCAGTTTGGATAACTTGCTGAAAATAATTCCGTTCTTTGTGGTTAGCAAGCGCTGTTCCAGATGATTGCTGAATTACATTACCATTGAGATCAAATGCAGCTACACTATCATAAACACCATAGATTTTTACATATCTATCTAGGACGTTTTGCTTTGCTTCGCGCGTCATTCCTGCTGTTATTTTGGGATTATTAACACTAGGTAGATTAGCAATAGCTTGAATATCTCCATAGCGCTCAAACAAAAATCGGTTAACTTTGTCGCTTAAACTAGTAGCACTAGATTCTTGGGTATTAATTTCTGACTTAACGATATTTTGGTTAGTTAAATAATAAGCCATTGCGCCGCAGCCTAAAACTGGTAACGTACCGAGAGCGATCGCAAAAGTTATTGCTTTATTTCTTAAGGACATTTTGTTAAACATTGTATTTCTCTTTAATTTTTGCGTGTTGTGCTTCAAGATTTTGCTGTTAATTTTTAGTTTGCAACACTACTACAATTCCTATTTCTGCTCATTTATAAGTAGTTGTCACGCTTCGTCATTAACAGTAAATCCGCCTTTGTCGATAATTCTTGGTATGTCTAGAATACTTAACATCTTTTCAGCATAGGGAGCAGTACCACGCAAGTATTCATTACCTCCAGAATGTAAGGCGGCGGGTACTGGTTTAACGTCTGATGAGCGTAAATACAGAACATCAAATACTTGAGTAACAGGTATGCCTACAACTACATCATCAACATGAACTACAATTGCTTTAGAATTATTAGTTGTATTAGCGATCGCCATATTTAAAGCATTACGAATATCTACTAAAGTCACAATTTCCCCTCGCAGATTCATGTTGCCAATAATATGAGTCGGACAACAGGGAATTGGGGTGACGTTACGGATACTAGTAAATTCTCGTACTAAATGTAAATCAAGTCCAAAAAATTCATCGTTTAAACCAATAACCGCTAGTGGCATTAATCCACTAGAGTCTGCACTTTCAGTTGTTTGTCTTAAATTATCAGCTCGCTCACGAAAAATTGCTTTTTCTTCTAAAGTTGTATTCAGAGAACATAAATTATAAAAACTGCTGAATGTTCTTACACCTTTGGGTTCTTGAAATTGTTTTAGTTCTTTACCGTTGGCGTTCTGCTGAGATAAGTTACCATTAGTATCTTCTAGAAGTAAGTCTTTAACTGTATCTGAATAGTGCATTAATTTTTCATGGTTGAGCAGCATAATTATGTCTGCATCAACCTTAGCGATACCTGCCGTAAACCGCGATTTGTCTTCTACTCGTCCATAGGATATCTCTCCTTCTATTGCTGCTAAATTAATATTTTTTACCTCATATACAGAGTTAACAATCATGCCAATCTGTAAGTTCTCCCAGTTCAAAACAATCACACTATCACTTAAACAGCACTCCTGTATCTGGTGTCCTAAACGCAGACCAAGATGCATTATAGGTACAATTTTGCCCCGTAAGTTAATTAGTCCTACAATGTCATCAGGTGCTTCTGCTACTGGAGTTAGTTCTGGAAGTAGGAAGATTTCTTGAACTAAATTTGCATCTATTCCGTAGTGCAAATTACCTATACCAAAAATTAGGTAAGCTTTATTTTCCATCGTTATTTCTAAATTAAATTTTTACTATAAAAATTTAGCATTAGCTATACTCACTTAGGCAATAAATAATAAGTAATTAAGTGTAAATACTAATTATTTTTATGAGTAACTTGATACATTTAATGTGGCTTTCAGTATTAAGCAACAGCCTCAGTGCTGATATATTTTCCTACAACTTGAGACAATTTTTGAGCGTCAAACGGCTTAATTAAATATTCAGTGGAGCCAGCAATTTGACCTTTAACTTTGTCAACAAATCCATCCCGTGCTGTTAGCATAATGATAGGTAGATTGCGAAACTGAGGCATAGCACGTACTAGACGGCATAGTTCCAAACCATCGATTTCTGGCATTGAAACATCTAGTAATAGCAACGCAACTTGGTTATTATGAATTAAATTCAAAGCATCTGTAGCATTACTAGCAACCAGCACCCGGTAGCGATCGCTTAGGGCGCGTTTAATCATTGTTTGCATTACCGGGCTATCATCCACAGCCAAGATGATTGGTAAGCTATTTGCGTTAGGCGTACTACCCTCAAACTTCACCCAGCCTGCTTGTACCCATTGCAGATATGATTGCGCTACTTGCAGAGGATCTTTATCTAGTGCTTGGGCAATGTCAAGCAGCGATCGCTGTCCATCAACGTATTCCTCTAGGTGCTTACGTACTGCTGGTGTAATCTTCTCTAAGGCATTATGCAGATAAGGAACTGCATCCATTGATGGAATTAACGAAGCAAGCGCCCCCCACTGTTCCTGACGGTTAGTTACATCCGACACTAACTTAGACAAATCTAAGCCATGACAGTCTTCGCCATAACAAAGGTCAAATGTAGTTGTAGTGTCAAACTTAAATTGTCCCGCTAATGGTAATACCCGTTCTAGTGTTAACACTACTTGTGTATGCACTAAAGTTTCAATTTGTTCCCAGGTAAATAGTCGCATTCTCACGAGCATTTCTAAAAGCGCTCTAATTGATGTCTGAGTCGTTGACTTTTGCATTGCCAAAGAGATAGCAGTATCAATCATGTCGCGCTTGAATTTTTGCCCCACCATTTTGGCAAATTCTTCGTTACTAGGAACTTTTAAGCCGCCATAAGTAATTTGACCATTTTTCCAAACTAGAACATAAGACTTTTTTTGCTGTAAATTAATTTCAGGGTTTAAGTATAAAATTCCGCTACTTTGTCTACTTTCTAGCTCTTTCAGTAGCGTATTTAGTTGTTGATCTCGGTAGTGATTTTGTACCATAAATACTTAGATTTAATTATTATTTACTCAATAAATGAGTTTATTTTGATAACTTTTAACTTTTTGAGTATGCCAACCTAAATAATTAACTTCATCAGTAAAGCCACGCAATTTTTAAAGCTTTCATGAGTTTCTCAGTAATATTACAGAGACTACAGTTTTGATTTATTGAGTGTAGTTTTATTTGGCTAAAAAAGGATTTAATTTGTTGTCATTGCTCTAGATTTAGGGCAATATAAATACAAAAATCCCCTACCAACAAGCAGGTAAGGGATTTTGATTATGGGAAATAGCATTGAATAAAGGCTAAATATTTAGCACTGGTAGCAGTAGGCGATCGCCATTACCAATGTGTTAAGCAGGCGATAGTAAAAATGAAGAGTCACGGTTAGTACGAATAGCAGGGATCTGAGCGGCGCAAGTGTCACGGAAGTTACACTCAAGAGCAGCAGCTAGAGTGGGGAAGCCTAGCCTGTGCGCCATTTCAACACACTGATAAAGCACAGAGCGGATATATTCTTGATGTGACTCGCCATTAGCGCTATAAAGACTACCAAGGTCTAGATGCTCCTCTAATTCTTTAGCAAGTCGAATCAGCAGAAGTTGACGCTCTTTGTAATCAAGCATATCTAAGCGATCGCATATTACCGGAATAGTAATTTCATCCCACTTCAAAGCTGTGTAATTAGCAATTAATTCCTCAGCCTCAATACCAACAACAGAACGTACTTGTTCGCGTTTAGCATTTGTTATACCCTTTTCATCAGTCTCATATTTCCCATCTATATAGGCAGCGTGTAACAAAGCTGCGGCTATAACCTTTATTGGTGCATGAACGCTAGCTAGAATACTAGCAACACCGACTAAATGTGAAAGAAATAGTTTACCAGAACTACAAAAGCGATTTGTAAATATCTGCAATCCAAATTGATAAGCAGTATGAATATAGCTAAGTTCAGCTTTCGAGTATTTAGCTAGACACAACTGGTTGAAAAGTTGAATATTTGTCTGGGCGTAGTTAGTTACAGGTTTACTTCTAGCCAAACAAAGCTCAATTTTCTTAACTAAGCTAGACTGGGTTTCTTTGTTTAAGGTACTTGTAATCATCATAAAAGCTCTAAATCCTTGATAAGTAAATATGTCAAACTAGAGAAAAAGCCTTTTATTGCCTAATATCTTCCACCTGGTATATCCGCAGCATAAATAGGAACTAGAGAAACTAAATCTGACAAGTGCAGGGTTCTGAAATTCTTTATTTTCAGTTAGACTACACAGGTGAAATAGCCTCTCACAAACCGCAAAGCGTCTATGTTTCTCTAGAATGCAATTTCAAGCTCTGGCTAGAGGTGCAAGATATAATTTAGTGTGAAGGTGATATTCACACTATCGACTTTTTCAGTTGCTTCTTACCTCGGTTTTATCACTGAAATATTTTTTCAGCTCAATGCAAATTTTTACTTAACTACTAAATATGTCCTGAAATCATTAAGCACTAGCTTTTTCAGAAAACTAGTAATATCTTATTTTAAGATTCAGGTTTGTTTAACTTTTTGTAATATAATACTTTAAGAGTATTACTCTCCAGATAATTACAGTCATGCATAGTGACTTTGGTTTAGTAACCTCATAGAAACTCAGTATTTCTAACAGTATTGTTATCAGCCTCTATAATTTCTCCAGGCTTGCCAAAAAATATAGATTGACAGCACCCCTAGCATTGTGCGAAAAGCAATACTCACGACTTCATCTGGTAATCTAGGTAAAATCCGAGTGCTAAATTGCGCTCCCAAAAGACCACCTATACCAAGAAGGATACCTTCCGTAAATAAGACATTGCCACTGAGAGTATGTCCAATACAAGCAGAAATTGCCGTAATTACAATAACGCCTAAACTTGTTTGAATTGCTACTTTAATTGATTCTCCAAGTAGCAAAATTTGTAGCGGTACCATAATTACACCACCACCTATACCAAATAAACCTGCTAGTATACCTGCGGCACTTCCAGTAAAAATTCTAGAAATAATTGGATTAAATTTCTGTGACTGTATTGTATTATCAGCAACTAAGCGCTTGCGTAGCTCAACTAAATAGATATTAACAAGTAATAAAATGCCAAATGCAGCTAGCAATAAGTAGGGAGTAAATCGCTCTGCCAAATATACACCAATTTGAGCTGTTACAAGAGCTGGTAAGCCTAAGTAAATTACACGCTTGCCGTTCAAATACCCCATGCGCCAGTTCTGCACACTGCCAGAAATTGATGTAATCAAAATTGCCAGACTACTAGTAGCGATCGCCTGGACTGGTGTATAACCTAGTGCAACTAGCAAAGGAACTACAACTGTCCCCCCGCCGATTCCTAAAAATCCCGCTAGCACACCAGAGACTAAGCCACCAACAGATAAAACAAACAAGTTTGGTAAAATCACGTTTGAGAATTACCTCGTCATTATTGACCGCGGAATGCGGTGAACGCAGGCTCCGCCGTGCAAAGGCGGAGTACCGTTCACTTAATAGTAATCTCAAAACCTTTTGTAAAGGCTATAGCAGTCCTAAATGATTCCTAAAATCCTCTCTTTCTTTTTTACTTTGCGCTCTAGGTGACTTGGCGGTAGCCTGCGGCAAGCCGCGAAGCGTCTACGTTAAAAAAATAACCTTCACAATTCAGATAGGATTGCTATATTATCACCTATTAGTTCTTCAGCAGCTTTCTAACATGAATAATTAACTCACTAACAGTAATTCCCTCCTGGTACTCTACAACAGAATTATGTGGTAACACTTTAAGTAGTTCCAAAGCTGTAGTCCGCATTTTTCTCGCTCTACTCATATCTCCTTCACTGTCGTAAATTCCACTAAGTTCTAGATAGGCAGATATAGACGAAGGTGCTAAGTAAATAATTTTCTTAAATAAATCTTTTGCTTTTTCACTGTTTCCTTGTTCTTCAGCAATATGTGCTAATAGGTAATAAGGAGCTACTGAGGAAGTATCTATTTTAAGTGCTTGCTGACAATATTCAGTTGCTTGTTTCGAGTCTCCTAAATTTGCAAATGCTTGAGCCATAAGGTAATAAGCATCAAAATTATTAGGATACTGCTTAATTATTTGCTCCAATTCTTTAATTACTATTTGATAATCACCATTGTTAAAAAGTGCTTCTGCTTGACTCAATAGCGTCTGAGTTGTATCAGTTGTTTCTTTTGTCGATGGCAAAGGTGAAACAGAGTGAACTAGCTGTAAACCACTTACAGTTTTGTTAGGAGCAAGATGTGACTTAGTAGCCTTTGACGATATTGCTTTACTTAGCGGCTGCGAGAAAGATATTGGTGCGATCGCTATGTCTCTACTATTAAACACATCTTGCTGTGGTGATTTTAATGAAGATATAGATTGTGTGCTACCAAGCTTTTCTTCACTACGCTGGTATACTACTGATTCTGGAAAAACCTTTGCTTGCAATTGACCAAGATTTTGTCCATACAATTCAGTATGTCCAGCAATCAAATATCCTTGAGAATTAAGTGTGTTGTAAAACTTTTTTAAAATAACTGAAATAGTTTGCGAATCAAAATATATAAAGACATTACGGCATACAATAATATCCATGTTGTGAATGTCGGATGTAGCACTAGGAAAAGGATCGGCTAACAAATTTCCAGTGTAGAACTTCACCATACTCCGAATTTGCTGATCAACTTCCCACTTTGACTGTTGCTGTTTGAAGTAACGTTGCTTTAACTTTGGATCTACCATCCGAAAAGACCATGAATCATAAATTCCTTGTTTAGCTTTTTCGATAGATTGGGAATTTATGTCTGTTCCTAAAATTAAAATATTCCACTTGTCCCAGTCAGGAATTAGCTCTTTAACGAGAATAGCAAGGGAATATACCTCTTCACCTGTAGAGCATCCAGCACTCCAAATCCGTAGCGATCGCTTTGTCTCAGTTCTTTTAGACTCAATTAATTCTGGCAATATCCGATTTTTTAATAAAGCTATTTGCCCATGATCGCGAAAAAAATAAGTTTCACCTATTGTCAATAAAAAAGTCAATTCCTCCCATTCGCGATCGCGCTCTGTATTTGTCCAGTGCAAAGTCGAATCAGTTGAAGTTTGCCCAAGAGAATTGTGATAATTGCAGGTATTTAGTAATTGATAATACTGCTCTGGTGCGGATAACTTGAGTAATTTCATCCGTTTGTGTAGCTTTTCACTTAAATCTCGTTTATCTTGTTCACGGATGTGTAAACCTGTATTAGCAGAGATTAGTTGCATGAAATTTTGCAACAACATATCATTCATAGGAGCATCCTTTACTCAACTTCTGGCTCTCCTTAGAATTCCCAATTAAACGCTCAGTCTAACAGCACCTCCAAGCACCTCCCCAAAGTATCTACTCAGCCGTAACTAGTACCCCTAATCACGCCACTTCAGTTTATGTAATTACTGAAACTGGCTGTATTTAAGAGTTTCAGAATCTAAAATTTTATAACAGTAAAAGTAGCCCCTCGTTACATCTTGTACAAGCGCGGTTGAAACCGCAGCTAAACAAGCGAAACCCCAAATTTCCCTTAGTCTGCGGAGGCAGACTAGCCTCCGGCAAGCCGCAAAGCGTCTATGTTTGTATAGTTGCGAATTGAATTCGCCAACGTCAGGTGCAAGATATAATGCTCGGTTCCCTTAACTAGGTATTCCGACTTTCCTGGCTTACAGCATGGATCGAGTAAGCCTATATCTGTAGAGCGATCGCCCTACTGCATCCAATCTAATTTTTGCTAACGACAGTCAGCACAACTGTATTAAGCTGCAATTGGGATTTTTGTTCTATTGGGCTTTAATAATTGGAATTAGTCCCTTCATTCTCCTTAGTTCCTAGTTTTGTAACATAACTCGTCTTACAGGTTTCAAACCAAAAAAACTCTCCTCAAGCACTTTTTTTACTAAACAAGATACCGCAAAGACACTTACGTAAGCCCTACCCTAGTCCGGCAAATTCAGTATTGACACGGATACTTTGTCAATTAACTTGATGCCATTATGAATGCAACATTCAGTTAGGACTTTTTCTTGATTTTTAAGTATCAATGATAACCGTTCGGCTATAATCTCCGTCATTCTCATGTTAATTAGTACGACTTCATTTAAATTATTTTATGAAGTTACTACAGACAAATTCAAAATTCAATTATATAAAAATGGAGTAATAAAAATATTTGATAGACATAAATGTAAACAGATTATTTAGGAGAAACAATTGGGATTATGATTGCTGAACCTGTCACCCAAACTGATATTGTCAGTAAACTTAGCACCTTGAAGCAAGAAAGATTTAGCGGGCAACTGTTCCTTAAAGATTCACTAGGACAGGAGTGGACTTTCTACTTATTTCTAGGTCGAATTCTCTATGCTACTGGAGGTACGCAGCCAGTCAGAAGATGGCGCAGAAATTTAACCTTGCACTGTCCTCAAATTGATATTCAGCAGCTAAAGCTATCACCCGCAGCAGCTAGTATTTCTTGGGAATATCAACTGTTATATACAGGAGTAGAACAGCAACAAATTAGCCGCGAACAAGCAGCGAAAATAATTAGTGCGATCGCTGCTGAAGTCATGTTTGATGTTATTCAAGTCGGTAAAGTAGCATCTGTTGTCAAGCCAGAAAATATATCAGTTCCTCAACTAGCATTGCTTGACCCCGGACAAGTAGTCACAGAAGTTGAGCAAGTCTGGCAAAACTGGCAAAAAGCTAACATCACCCACCTGTTTCCCAATAAAGCACCAGTCATCAAGCAGCCCGAGCAACTCCAGCAACAAGTATCAGGTGCAGTTTATCAAAATCTCGCAAAACTACTAGATGGACAGCGTACTCTGCGCGAGTTAGCTATCGGCATGAAACGAGGTGTTGTCGAAGTCATATCTTCACTACTACCTTATATTCAAACAGGATTGGTGGAATTAGTTGATATTGGCGATTTAGCAGCACCGATCGCTACTCCACCTCCCTCGACAGCGTCCCCAGCTGCTACTCCCAATGCTCCCTTGATTGCTTGTGTAGATGACAGCCCTTTAGTTTGTCAAAGCCTAGAAAGAATTTTAACAACAGCAGGTTATCAGTTCGTGGCAGTCCAAGACTCACTGCGGGCGATCGCCACTTTGTTAACCCGCAAACCAGCGTTGATCTTTCTCGATTTAGTTATGCCAAATACCAATGGCTATGAAATTTGCGGTCAATTGCGTAAAGTTTCTACTTTTCGCGACACCCCAATCATCATTCTCACCGGAAACGACGGCATCATTGACCGCGTTCGAGCCAAAATGGTCGGCGCTTCCGATTTCTTAAGCAAACCGATCAACGCCGAAACAGTCTTAGAGGTAGCACGCCAGCACCTCAATCAAAGTTCGCCTTTGCAGTAACCCTCAAGTCTTTCTCAGACTAATGTCAAGTGACTAAGGTAACTGCACAAATCAGGCAAAATTCGCTCCTCAACTTCTTTAGCTGTTTTTGCAGCAATTCAAATTATCTTCTATTTCTTTTAAAAGGTGAATGTCATGACTACTGCTCTAATCATTGAAGATTCCGCAACCCAAGTTGAAGTAATCAGCAGCTGCCTACAGCGTGGCGGTTACAGCATTCAAATAGCTGGTAACGGTGATGAAGCTATGGCAAAAATTAGTAGCCAGAAACCAGATGTAATCATTTTGGATGTTGTGTTACCCGATCGCAGTGGCTTTGAACTGTGTCGCGACCTCAAAGCTGAAGCTGGCACAAGCAAAATTCCCGTCGTAATTTGCTCAACCAAGTCCAGTGAAATGGATAAATTCTGGGGCATGAAACAAGGAGCAGATGCTTATATAGCGAAGCCTGTAGATCAAGAAGAACTACTGCGGACTGTTAAGCAGTTGGTTAAATAATCCAACTGCCATCTCCAGGAGAATCAGAAAATGATATCTGAGTTTTTGTCAAGGGGTGCTACATCCGAAATCCAAACCACCGACCAAACAATAGGAGTGGGACAGCAGTTCTTGCGGTTTCACCTGATGCCAGATACTACGGCACTTTTGCCGGTGCAGCAGATGACGGAAGTTCTCACTCTGGCAATCAACGAAGTTGTGCCAATTCCGCATATGCCAGCCTGGGTGATGGGTGTCTACAACTGGCGAGGTGAAATTCTCTGGCTGGTGGATTTGGGGCAGTTAATTGGACTTGCCCCGATCTATCAACAAGCAACTAGTCGTTCAACCTACACAGCAATTATTGTTCATACTGCAAAGCAAGGAGCAGGCACTGGTAACCAAAATACCGGAATGCTAGGGCTTCTGGTTAACCGAGTAGAAGATATGGAATTGTGCAATCCCGACTTAATTCAATCACCGCCAATGGCGGCTGTTAGCCCTGAGTTAATCCCATTTCTTCGCGGATACTGGCTGAAACCAAACGGCGAAATCCTAGTAGTTCTAGATAGTGACTCGATTATTGCTAGGATGCCGCGCTCACAAGATGCAGTTTAAATCCTGAGAACTTACAACAGATCCCCCTTAACCCCTCTGCACAAGGGGGGTGAGGATTTCCCTGGATGCATAAGTCTTAATTACTGAAATTCACTTCTTTTTGCTATCTCAAATCTTCTTTAGATGGTTTCAATTTAACCATCCATTTTTATAGTTAGGTTTCACCTATGTCTTTTCCTCAACCCCACAAAGCCACCTCTAACAATGACTCCAACGGTCACTTTGCAGACGGTAATCAAACAATTATTCAAGAGTTTCCTGCTCAGTCATCTGAGCAACAGCCAGCACCAAACTTTAACGAGCCACAGGTCATTAGGCAAGATGTAGAATTGCCGAAGACTGAACAAACAACCAAGTTGCAAAAATCTTCCCGTCGATCGCGCGGACTCAGTTTAAAAAACAAAGCAACAGCGTTGGCGATCGCCCTTGGCACGTTGCCAGTTTTAGCAATTGGGGCAGTCGATTATCTCACATCTAGCAAAGACGTTAGAGAAAATGCGATTATTCAACAAAACACTCGCGTTAGCTACATCGCTAACGAACTCGACCGCTTTACCCTTGGACGTTATCGAGACATTCTCAAGCTCTCTCAATTAAGTATCCTTACCGATCCAAACGTGCAGGCAGCCACTTCTAATGAAGACAAGTTAGCCATACTGAATCAATATCGAAATACGGAAGGCTATAACAGTATTGCTGTTGCCGATGTTTCCGGTAAGGTAATTCTGCAATCAATTGGCGGGGATACTCCCAAGAACTTTAAAAAAGTAGATTATTTCAAGGAAGTTCTCAGAACTAATCGTCCTTTCATTGCCAAACCAAGAAAGTCAGTAGTCACAGGCAAGTATTGTATCTTTGTTGCTGCGCCAATTATCGATAAAGTTACAGGCAAAACGATTGGCGTGATACGCACACTCACATACGTGCAGAATCTCAATGAGATTCTGGAAACACAATTAAAGCAATTAGCACAGTTAGAAGGAAACACTCAAAACTTCAGCTCCTTCAAAGGCTTTGTGACTAACGAAAAGGGGACAATCGTTTTAGCAAGGGAAGCGGGTTATCTAGACAAGGATACTAATTCAGTTTTTCCCAAAGCTATTTCTCGATTGAAAGCAGCAAACAGGATAAATACAGTACAGGACACCAACAAGCTTGACGGAAAGGAGTACCTAGTATCCTACGCTCCTGCTGGCAACATTAAAGGAATACCAGGATTGAACTGGGGTGCTATGGTTATCCAACCTACAGCAGATGCATTTGCCGCGCAGCGCAGACTGCTGTGGACGCTGCTGATTGGAACTGCATTGACAGCATTACTAGTAAGTGCGATCGCCGCCTATCTTGCAGATAAAGCCACGCGCCCAATTCTCACCGCCAGCGACGCAGTAGATAAATTAGGTCAAGGCAGACTTGATACGAGGATTCCTGTTGCAGGTAAAGACGAAATCGCCACTCTGGGTTCTAACATCAACTCAATGGCAGATCAGCTGCAAACCTTTATTCAAGGTCAAGCAGAAGAAGCTGAACGCTCCCAAATCATTAAAGAAATTATCCTCCGCATTGGTCAATCTCTTAACTCGCAAGATGTCTTCAATACGGCAGTTGCAGAAATTCGCCTTGCCCTAAAAACCGACCGAGTAGTTGTGTATACCTTCAACGCCAGCTGGCAAGGAACCGTGATTGCGGAATCAGTCGCTGATAATTTTCCTCGCGCTCTAGGTGCAAAAATAGCCGACCCCTGTTTTGCTGATAAATACGTGGAACGCTATCGCAAAGGTCGCGTCCAAGCTACAGAAAACATTTACGCTGCTGGTCTTACCGAATGCCACATCAAACAACTAGAACCGTTTGCAGTTAAGGCAAATTTAGTTGCCCCAATTTTACAAGGTAACGAGCTACTCGGTTTATTAATTGCCCACCAGTGTGACAAGCCTCGTGCTTGGCAGCAGTCGGAAATCGATTTGTTCTCGCAGTTAGCAACTCAAGTCGGATTCGCTATAGATAGAGCAAAACTTCTAGAACAGCAAAAAGCAGCCAAAGAACAACTTCAACAACGCGCCCTCGAACTGCTGATGGAAGTAGATCCCCTCAGTAAGGGCGACCTCACCATCCGCGCCAGTGTAACCGAAGACGAAATCGGTACAGTTGCTGACTCTTACAACTCCACCATCAGTAGCTTGCGGAAGATTGTTACCCAGGTGCAAACCGCAGCACAACAAATGGCAGCAACAACCACAAGTAGTGAAACTTCTGTTCAAGAATTATCTCAAGAAGCCTTGCGCCAAACAGAGGAAATTGCCGCCGCTTTAGATCGTCTGCAAGAAATGTCAGATTCAATTAGCGCCGTTGCAGCCAGTGCGGAACAAGCAGAAGTAGCTGTCCAAAAAGCCAACCAAACGGTAGAAGCAGGTGATGCGGCGATGAACCGGACGGTAGACGGCATTATGGCAATCCAAGAAACAGTTAGCCAAACTTCCGACAAGGTGAAGCGCTTGGGTGAATCTTCGCAAAAGATTTCCAAGGTTGTGAAGTTGATTGGCTCCTTTGCCGATCAAACCAACTTGTTAGCGCTGAACGCGGCAATTGAAGCTGCCCGTGCTGGTGAAGAAGGACGCGGATTTGCAGTAGTTGCAGATGAAGTAGGAACCCTAGCGCAACAGTCAGCTGAGGCTACTGCCGAGATTGAAAGTTTGGTGGCAGAAATCCAAGCGGAAACGAATGAAGTAGTAGTAGCGATGGCAACTGGTACTGAGCAAGTAGCCCAAGGAACCAAATTAGTAGATGAAACAAGGCAAAGTCTGAACCAAATTACGGTTGTTAGTGCTCAGATTAGTAACTTAGTCCAGGCGATCGCTTCTGCTACCGTAGCGCAGTCGCAAGCATCTGAGGAAGTAACTCAAACAATGTCTGATGTCGCGGCGATCGCTAACCAAACCTCAACTGAAGCAACCCAAGTATCCGCTTCGTTTAAAGAATTGCTAGAAGTAGCTCAACAGCTACAATCTAGCGCCGCTCAATTTAAAGTCAGCTAGCACAAGTTTTAGGCGGGTTTGACCTGCCTAAACTCCATTAACCAAAAATTTAGTTTTAGTACAAGGCAAGTTCTAGCTTGCAAATGAATTAATTACGGTAACACTCATGTTAGATCATCGCCTCAAAGAACATTTCGATAACGGCAACGGCAAGATTGCAGAATCTGCTGATCCCATAACACTAGAATCATTCCGGAGTGCGACACCGCAATCAAACCTGCCACCCCACCAGCCAAAACGTCAATCTACCACTTCTTTTTTTGGTCAGTTCCAGCGTCACTGGGACAATCTCAGCGTCCGGACGAAGCTTGCTCTGCTCCTAGCAAGTAGTGCTGCCATACCTGTAATTGCAGTAACCCAGGGGTTGGTTACCGTTAATAGAAACCAAGCTTTGCAAAATCTAGAAGAATCTCTGCAAAAGGATGGTAAATCGTTTGCAAACGAGTATGTTCTTTGGACACAGGTAGAAAGTCAATCACAAGCAGAAAATTTAGCTAAATTGGTGCAGGCTACTAACGTTGATCTGAGTAACCCCGCTCAAGTATCAGAGCGTCGTACCCTGCTGCAAAATTCCCTACAAATTAATAATGGTGTAGATCCTGAATCCAACAAAAACTTTCAAATTTTTACTGATGCCCAAGGTAAAACAGTTGCTCAGGATATCCAAATTCTGGCACAGGATCTTTCTAATAACCCAGCACTGCCAACAAGAGAAACACCATTAACTGCACCAAAATATCAAAGAGTGTCTCTGCCACTAGGAACTAATTTAAGTAATATTCCTATTGTCAAGAATGCTCTCAAAACTGGGCGACCCTTAGCTGGTATAGAGCTACTTAAGAGTCAATCACTCCAACGCTTAGGGTTAGAGAAACAAGCAAATATCGGTATAAGAACCCAACCTATTAATAACCTTCCTACAGCCAAGCAACCCTTCCCCCAGGGAACTTACGACATCGACAATGGGAAAGCTGGCTTAACTAGCATGGCTGTTTACCCAATCAAAATTAACAATAAGTTAGTGGGAACTGTAATTGTTGGGTCAGTTCTCAACCGCAACTACGGCTTAGTTGATAAGTTCTCTCAAAATTTCGATATCCCTACTGCCACCGTATTTGCCCAAGACTGGCGGGTGGCTACGAATGTACCGTATTCTGATGGTCAAAGCCGCGCAATTGGCACACGGGTTTCCAGAGAAGTCGCGGAAAAGGTACTAAATCAGGGCAAAGATTTTAGCGGTCAAGCAAATATTGTGGGCAAGCCGTATCTGACATTCTACACTCCTATATACGACCATCAGAAAGAACTTAATCCTACTGGGGCAAAGCCTGTAGGCATAGCTTATATTGGTGAGACTCTAGAAGATATAGAGACTGGCTTAAGAAAGCAGCAATTAATCGCCTACTCAATTGGCGGCGGGATGTTACTGCTGGCTGGTTTAATTGCCCTACCGATCGCTGGTTCTTTTGCCCGTCCTCTGCGACGTTTATCTAGTTTTGCCCACCAAGTAGCAGCCGGAAACCAGGAAGTGCGCCTAGAAGCAACTGAACGCTCAGATGAAATTGGCATTCTGAATCGGGAAATGAATGCGATGGCAGTTAGTATTGATGCCAACCAAGAACAATTGCGGCAAGAAGCAGAGCGAGTCAAGCTATTTGCAGAAGTTGCTTCCTCCCGCGTTCGTAGCTCTCAAGACCTACAGTCTGTCTTCGACAAGGCAGTTAGCGGAGCTAGAGAAATACTACAAGCAGATCGAGTAATTGTCTATCGTTTCAATCCTGACTGGAGCGCGTACATTACAGGGGAATCTGTTGTTCCTGGTTTGCCTCAAGCCCTAGCGAACCAATTACAAGATCCTGGGGAGGAACTCAAAGAAGCTTATCAAAAGCGGCGTGTCGTGGCAATTAATAATGTCTTGGAGGCTAACTTTTCCCCTGAGCATAAAAAGTTATTGGAACTACTGCAAGTCAAAGCAAAGGTGATGATCCCAATCGTCAGCAACGACCAGGTTTTTGGCTTGTTGGTTGCTCAATACTGCAATAGCACTCATAATTGGCAGCAATCTGAAATCGATTTCCTGACGCAGCTAGCAACTCAAGTTGGACTTGCTCTTGATCGAGTCTCCCTATTGCAACAGCAAATAGCAGCCAAAGAAACACTACAGCAACGAGCGTTAGAACTGCTAATGGAAGTCGATCCCCTCAGTAAAGGCGACTTAACCATCCGCGCTTCTGTTACCGAAGATGAAATTGGTACGGTTGCTGACTCTTACAATTCCACCATCGGCAGCTTGCGAAAAATTGTTACTCAGGTGCAAACCGCAGCTAGACAAGTGGCAGGAACTACTAGCAGCAGTGAAAATTCAGTTCAAGAACTAGCGGCAGAAGCTTTGCGACAAGCTGAAGAAATTGCAGTTGCCCTAGATCAAATTCAAGAAATGTCCGACTCAATTCGTGCTGTTGCTGTGAATGCGGAACGCGCCGAATTCGCGGTTAAACAAGCAGCACAAACAGTAGAAGCGGGTGATGCTGCTATGAACCGGACGGTAGACGGGATTATGGCAATTCGGGAAACGGTTGCTCAAACCTCAAAGAAGGTAAAACGTCTGGGAGAATCTTCCCAAAAGATTTCTAAAGTAGTGAACTTAATTGGCACATTTGCGGATCAAACTAACTTGCTGGCGCTCAATGCGGCAATTGAAGCTGCTAACGCTGGTGAACAAGGACGCGGTTTCGCGGTTGTAGCCGATCGCGTCCGCTCACTTGCTCGTCAATCTACAGAAGCGACGGTAGAAATCGAGAAGCTGGTAAACGAGATTCAGACAGAAACCAACGAGGTAGTAGCAGCTATGGAATCTGGTACTGAGCAAGTAGTAACCGGAACCAAACTCGTAGATGAAACGCGCCAAAGCCTCAACCAAATTAATGCTGTAAGTATCCAACTGGGGGCATTAGTCCAAGCGATCGCCCAGGCTGCTGCTGTGCAATCTCAAGCCTCGGAATCCGTAACTCAAACGATGTCTGATGTCGCAGCAATTTCAGTGCAAACCTCAACTGAAGCTACCCAAGTAACAGCCTCGTTTAAAGAGTTGCTAACAGTAGCGCAAGAACTCCAAGCTACCGCAGGTCAATTCAAAGTTAATTAGGTAAAAGGCGAGAGGAACCAGAGGCGAGAGGAACTAGTAAATATATCCTCCCCTGCTTCCCTTGCTTGCCATCTCCCCATTAATTCATCACCCCATTACATCATGATTTCCTCTCCTCAACCTCAAGAAACCACTACTAATACAAACTTTTTAGATCAAAATCAGTACGAAGCGAAGCCGCAAGGTCATCCTCAGCGACAACCACAACCGAAAAAACGATCGCGGGGACTAAGTTTAAAAAATAAAGCAACAGCTTTAGCGATCGCCCTTGGTACGCTGCCAGTAATGGCAATTGGGGCAACTAGCTATTACTTTGCTGACCAATCAATCATCAACCAAATTACACAACAAAAACAACAGACTGCTAGTGAACTAGCAGATAAAGTCAACCGTTTTATGTTTGAGCGATATGGAGATATTCAGGTAGTCGCTAATCTACCTATCCTACGAAATCCTAAAGTGCAAGCAGTTACAACTCCTGAGGAAAGGGAAGCGGTACTAACTCGATTTATCAAAATTTACGGATATTACAACAGCGTTGTTGTGTATGACCTCAAAGGCAACTTAGTTCTCCAGTCGCAAGCACAAAAAAAAGTTTCTACCAATGTTAGCAATGAGGATTATTTTCAGGCGGTAATCAAAACAAATCGTCCTTTTATTGGTTCGCCATCAATTTCACCAGCTACAGGGGAAGTGGTTATTTACTCTGCTGCACCAGTTATAGATATTGCTACAGGTAAAACAATTGCCGTAGTTCGTTCGCGGATGCCTGTTGAAGCCATAGAAGCGGTAGCAAGTACATATGGTAGCGGTGGAAATGAATACCATTTGCTTGATGCTTCTGGACGCATTTTCGCAGCTCAAGAAAAAAATCAGGTGAATCGAAACGCTCAGAACGATTTTACTGGTTTGAATAAACTGCTAGCAGCAAGAAAGCCAGGTACTCTAGTAACAATCGACAAGATTGATAATGCTGAACAATTGGTAGCTTACGCGCCCTTTGAAAAATTAGCTGGTCTGCCGAACTTAAACTGGAGCGCTGTCCTAGCTATCGATACAGAAACTGCCTTTGCACCACAAAGACAATTACTCTTGACTTTGGCAATTGGAACTGTATTAACAGCATTACTGGTAAGTGCGATCGCTACCTACCTTGCTGACCGAGCAACTCGCCCAATTCTCGGTGCTGCTGATGCAGTGGAAAAATTGGGTCAAGGAAAACTTGATACTCGTATTCTAGTTAGAGGGGAAGACGAACTCGCTGTGCTGGGTTCTAACGTTAACCGCTTGGGTGAACAGATCCAAGCTCTGTTGGTGGAGCAAGAAGAAGCGACTCGTCAGCAATTGGCTATTCAAGAAGAAGCAGCACGGCAACAAGCTGAAAATGCCCAAGAGCAAAGATTAGCCAAAGAACAACTCCAAAAACGCGCCCTCGAACTACTGATGGAAGTAGATCCGCTTAGTAGAGGTGATCTGACGATCCGTGCCAATGTCACCGAAGATGAAATCGGTACAGTTGCTGACTCCTACAACTCCACTATTTACAGCTTGCGGAAAATTGTTACCCAAGTGCAAACAGCAGCTAGACAAATGACGGCAACTACCACAAGCAGTGAAACTTCTGTCCAAGAGCTATCACAAGAGGCTTTGCGCCAAACCGAAGAAATTGCAGCTGCTTTAGATCGTCTGCAAGAAATGTCTGATTCAATTCGCGCCGTTGCTATAAACGCTGAACAAGCGGAAGCTGCCGTCAGACAAGCGACACAAACAGTACACGCGAGTGATGCTGCCATGAACCGCACAGTAGACGGCATTATGGCAATTCAAGAAACGGTAACTCAAACTTCTGAGAAGGTGAAACACTTAGGAGAATCTTCGCAAAAGATTTCTAAAGTAGTGAACTTGATTGGCAGATTCGCGGCACAAACCAACTTGCTGGCGCTTAAAGCTTCCATTGAAGCTGCTCGTGCTGGAGAAGAAGGACGCGGATTTGCGGTTCTAGCTGACGAAGTCCGCACCCTAGCAAGTCAATCTGCACAAGCAACATCGGAAATTGAAAGTCTGGTAACAGATATTCAAACTGAAACCCAAGAAGTAGTAGCAGCGATGGAAGCTGGAACTATTCAGGTAGCAGAAGGTACTCGCTTGGTAGATGAAACAAAGCAAAGTCTCAACCGAATTACTGCTGTGAGCGCTCAGATTAGTGAATTGGTGCAGGCGATCGCTGAGTCTGCTGTAGCGCAGTCCGAAGCTTCTGAGGAGGTAACTGAAACGATGACTGGTGTAGCGGCGATCGCTAACCAAACATCAACCGAAGCTAGCCAAGTATCAGCCTCGTTTAAAGAACTTCTAGCAGTAGCTCAAGAACTGCAAACTAGCGCTGGTCAATTCAAAGTTAATTAGGAGTTAGGCTCACTTCGTTCGCAGTTACTCGTAATGAATGTTGAGTTTTGAGTTAAGAGAACTTCTTCAATTCAAAACTCAAAACTTAAAACTCAAAACTATTTCCAGTCTCCCCAACCCCCAGTCCCCAATAAAACAAACTTTTATAAATATGGCGATTGAATCTGATATTCGCGATCAGGCTTACCAATTTTTTATCCAAGAAGCCACAGAACTTTTACAATCAATTGAAGAAGATTTGCTGACGCTTAGAGACGAGCGTAGTACCGCCAAAGTCCACAACATGATGCGCGCGGCTCACTCAATTAAGGGAGGAGCAGCTAGTGTCGGATTGGAAACAATTAAAACTTTAGCTCACAGCCTCGAAGATATCTTTAAAGCCCTATTTAATGAAGAGCTAAAAATTGATGCAGACGTAGAAAACTTGATTCTACAGGCTTATGATTGTCTACGCTTGCCTTTAATGGAGCAGCTTACTACTGGTCACTTTGACTCAGAGCAAGCAATGGCGAATGCCGAACCAGTATTTGCCCAAATTGAAGCGCAATTAGGAGATTTCCTCAAAGGCGGTGCTGCGGATATGCCGAGTTCAGTTGACTTAGGCGTAGATATTGCTTTGTCGATCTTTGAAGTAGACGTAGCTCAGGGATTAGACCGACTCGCCAGTGTTTTAGCTGCTCCTCAAGTTAATGAAGTAGCCGGAGAATTGCGGGCGCAAGCAGAAATATTTGTGGGACTAGCTGAGTTATTGAATTTACCTGGATTTGGCGCGATCGCTTCTACTGCAATTACAGCAGTTGATGCTCACCCTGATAAAGCTTTAGAAATTACTCAACTTGCCTTAGCTGATTTTCAGGCAGCACGACAAGCAGTGATCAACGGCGATCGCATTTCTGGAGGTGCGCCTTCCGCCGCATTAGCTCAACTTGCTTCCTCCGATGCTCCGGCAAGCAACAACATCTTTGAGACAGCTCATTTAACACAGTTGCCTGTACTGAATCAATCTGATGCTCCTACCAGCAACAACATCTTTGAGACAGTAGATATAACACAGTTGCCCGTATTCAACGAAATAGCAGATACTCCGGCAATTGCCGAAGATCCTACTGCCATTCCTTCACTAGATAACATTTTTGGCGATTTTGATTTAACTATCGAGCCTGCTATCCCTACTGAAGCACAGCTACCAAGCGCCCCGGATACTCAAAAAGCAGACATACAGCCATTTGAGCAGTTGCCCTTGCTTCAAGCCGCTAGTTCAAAGCAGGATACCGCCACTCCTTCTTTAGATGACCTATTTGGCGATCCGCTTGCCGATGTTGCACCCGAGGCAGAGACACCAATGCCAACGGTAGTGGAACCAGCACTAGAGCCAAATTTAATTAAAGCTGTTAATGCTCAAGAATTAGTGCAATCAATTGAGCAATCCTTCGATACTCTGCCAACTGTAACCGCCAACTCCTCTGCTATAGTTCCTGCTCCTGCTAACTTGCCGACTGTGGCACAAAAAGCAGCTGTAGCTACCACACCACCGCAAAAACTTGAAACTACACCAGTAGCCAATGCTCCTGCCGCTAATTTATCCGTTCGAGTTGACTTAGAGCGACTAGAACGGATGAACAACGTTGTAGGTGAGCTTTCGATCAACCGCAATGCTTTGGCGCTGCAAAATACCCAACTGCAAGGAACTGTTCAAGAGCTACTGCGCCGATTCGCCAAATTTAAAGAAATGGGCAGTAGCCTACGCGCTCTTTCAGACCAGATGCTGGTTTCCCCAGAACGCCATGTGAACACGCCTAATCATAATCGTCCCAAAAAGTCTAACACCAATAGTATCAGCTTTGGCACAGCGACAAGGATAGAATCATTCCGCCAGCCTGACTTTGATTCTTTAGAAATGGACAGTTATGGAGAACTACACTCCTTGCTGCAAGCTACTCTAGAAGAAATTGTCCAACTTGAAGAAACAGTTGGTGATGTTGTCCTGTTTGCCGGACAGTCAAGTGAGGCTCTAGAAGAACAACGGCAAAAGATGACGCAATTGCGGGATGACTTGATGTGGGCAAGAATGCTGCCTTTGGGTGAAGTGCTTAACCGCTTCCCACGAATGCTACGTGACTTGTCTCGGTCTTATAACAAACCCGTAGACCTGAAATTAAATGGTACAGGAGTTTTAGTTGATAAAGCAGCTTTAGAAAAACTTTATGATCCATTACTGCACTTAGTTCGTAATAGTTTCGATCATGGCATCGAAATGCCAGAGGTACGCCGTCAGCAAGGCAAACCAGAACAAGGTCGCATTGAAATTCGTGCTTATCACCAAGGTAGTCAAACGATTATCGAAGTTCGAGATGATGGTCGAGGTCTGAATTTAGATAAGATTCGCAACAAAGCAATAGATATGGGGTTAGCGACAGCTGAACAACTAGCTGGAGCTTCCACATCTCGCTTGCTGGAATTGCTATTCGAGCCAGGATTTTCAACTGCTAGCCAAGTGAGCGAACTTTCTGGGCGGGGGGTAGGATTGGATGTGGTGCGATCGCAACTGCGATCGCTTAAAGGTAACGTTACTGTCTCTTCTGAACCTGGGGTTGGCACCGTTTTTACCTTGCGGATTCCCCTAACACTAACAATTGCCAAATTACTTGTTGGTTTTGTTGGTTCTACTGCCTTTGCCTTGCCTTCGGATACTATTGAAGAAATTTTGATTCCGCAACCGAGTCAAGTTAAGCAGTCGGGAGGACAGAGATTTTTACACTGGCAAGACCGAATTGTTCCTGCTTATAAATTGTCCAATCTCCTCAACTATGCTTGTCCGTTGCCAGAAACTACGATTAGCGAAATTTTGGAAGTAGTTCCCTCTCCAGACGACTGGGAGCCACCGATGTTGTTACTCAGCCAAGATGGGAATTTTATTGCTTTAGAAATTGACCGCTTGGTTGCTGAACAAGAACTTGTGATTAAACCTTTTGGCGTGGCGATCGCACCTCCAAGCTATATCTACGGCTGTACTATTCTCGGTGACGGTAGTTTAATTCCGGTAATTGATGGTAGCAATCTCCTCAATCAAATCATCGGGCAGAATAATTCTGGTACTGTTAATTTTGCTCAATTGCCAGACGCTGAATTAGATGAATCAGTACCTGAGCAACCTGCTACGCCAATGCCTGCGATCAAATCTCGGACGATTCTAGCTGTAGATGATTCAATTACTCTACGGCAAACTCTAGTCTTGACTTTCCAAAAAGCAGGCTACCGAGTTGTGCAAGCAAAGGATGGTCGAGAAGCGATCGAGCAACTACACAAAAATTCAGCAATTCAGCTAGTAATTTGCGACGTAGAAATGCCAAATATGAATGGCTTTGAGTTTCTCAGCCATCGTCGTCAAGATCCAGCAATTTCCAAAATTCCCGTGATCATGCTCACTTCCCGCAGTAGTGAAAAACATCGGCAATTAGCAACGCATTTAGGAGCTAATGCCTACTTCACCAAGCCCTACATTGAGCAAGAATTTGTTGCCGCAGTCGAAAAGAGCATTATGCAGGATGCATCTAAGGGAATGCCTGCCCTAGCCCACTAAGAATTACTACGTACCTATAAGGACATTTTGGGATGAATACCCTAGTCAAATCAAAATCTAATTTTAAGCAGTCTAATAATACAAATGCTGTAGAGACAATGAGAATAATTGTCTTTACAATCGGCAACGTTAAATTAGCGCTACCAATCGAAGCTGTCGCCAAAGTAGTAAATCAGGCTGCGGTGTATGGCAATAGTCTTGAGGGTGTGGGTATTGCCCAGGTAGGCGATCGCGAAGTTACTGTTATTGATATGCAGCAACAGTTATTTCGGTCTAGCCTTCTAAACGAAGCGTCTCAAGCACGTTACCTAATTGTTGTCCAAAACTTGGACGGAGAACTCTTTGGAATTCCAGTTGCCTTAGTTCCAACATTAATGCAAGTACCTTTCTCCAACATTAGAGTTTTGCCAAACTCCTACCGTCACGCTGAGATTCTTCGCAGTGCTACTCATGTCTGTCACGTTCCTCAAGAAGAAACGCCTCTAACAATATTTCTCCTCGATGTCAATCAACTGCTATTAAGTGTGTAATTCCACTAAGCTAGAGCATTCCTGCGATCAAGCCACCGGATAATAAAGAATAAAATCCCCCGGTGTTTATATGACTGACGAGCGTACTGTGTTAGCAGCCAACGAAGCTTTCTATCGAGCCTTCGAGAAAAAGGATATCTTGGCAATGAGTAATGTTTGGTCGCAGGGAACTGGCAGTCTTTGTATTCACCCTGGACGTAATGTGCTAAAGGGTTGGAAGGCAATAAATGATTCGTGGGAGCAGATATTTAAAAACACTAACTACATTGAGATTGAAGTCGAAATTATTGCTCTAGAAGTTCGCAACAATATTGCTTATGTCGTTCTGATAGAGAATTTGCTGCAAGTGACTCGTGGTAGGAGAGTCCAAGCACAATCAATGGCAACAAATATTTTTGAGCATCTGGGGGCTGCGTGGTACTTAGTTAATCATCACGGTAGTCCCTTATTAACTTAAGATGTCAATGCTTTACCGGAGGAAACCTCCGGTAAGCATTGCGTTGACATTAGAACAGTTTTACGGTGTTCACCACTCGGCAACGGTCGTAAATGTTCACGATAATGAAGGAATAGCGACCTAAAAGTATTCATGAGTGCAAACACAATTACTGTTAATACTGACAACCCGTTACTAATTGGTAAGGGACTACCCCCGTTTGAGGCGATTAAGCCGGAGCACGTTGTACCTGCGATCAGGCAATTGCTAGCTCAACTAGACGAGGAACTTGCCCAATTAGAAGACCACGTCCAACCAACTTGGACTGGCTTAGTAGAGCCGTTAGATCGCTTAGGAGAGCGCTTAAGCTGGAGTTGGGGTATAGTAGGGCATTTAATGGGTGTTAAGAATAGCCCAGAACTGCGGGAAGCTTTTGAGACTGTCCAGCCTGATGTTGTGCAGTTTTATAATAAGCTGAACCAAAGCCAAGCAATTTATCAGGCTTTTAAAGCGCTGCGGGCAAGTGATGATTGGGCAAGCTTAGAGTCAGCGCAACAACGAATTGTGGAAGCAGCGATCAGAGATGCCGAACTTTCGGGTGTAGGTTTGACAGGTGAAAAACGCGATCGCTTTAATGCTATCCAGCTAGAATTAGCAGAACTTTCCACAAAGTTTGGCAATCATGTCTTAGACGCAACTAAAGCTTTTAGCCTCACCCTAACGCAGAAAGAAGAAGTCGATGGCTTACCCCCCAGCTTAACGAGTTTAGCGGCTCAAGCAGCCCGTGCTGCTGGCGCAGAAAATGCTACTGCCGAAGCTGGTCCTTGGCGGATTACTTTAGATTTCCCTAGTTTTGGTCCCTTCATGCAGCACAGCACTCGTCGGGACTTACGAGAAAAACTCTACAAAGCTTATATCAGTCGTGCCTCTAGCGGTGATCTTGATAACAACCCATTAATTCAACGTATTTTACAGTTGCGTCAGGAAGAAGCTCGTCTGCTGGGCTTTAACAGCTATGCAGAGCTAAGTTTAGCAAGTAAAATGGCTCCCAACGTTGGTGCCGTAGAGGCTCTTTTAGAGGAACTGCGCCACGCTAGTTACGATGCCGCCGCCCAGGAATTAGAAGAATTAAAAGCGTTTGCTGCTGCTAAGACGCTAGAAAGTAGTGATTTAAAACATTGGGACATTAGCTTTTGGGCGGAACGCCAGCGCGAAGAAAAGTTTGCTTTTAGTGCTGAAGAATTGCGTCCTTACTTTCCCTTGCCGCAAGTGCTGAATGGCTTGTTTTCCCTTGTAAATCGGATCTTTGGTGTTACTATAACTGCTGCTGATGGGCAAGCACCTGTATGGCATGAAGACGTGCGTTATTTTCAAATTGCTGACGAGATTGGGGAAGCTATTGCTTACTTTTATTTAGATCCCTACAGCCGTCCAGCTGAGAAGCGTGGCGGTGCGTGGATGAATGATTGTATTGGTCGGGCAAAAATTACCGAAAATGGTACAACTAACATCCGCAAACCAATAGCTTATCTAGTGTGTAACCAAACTCCCCCTGTAGATGGCAAGCCTAGCTTGATGACTTTTGGGGAAGTGGAGACTTTATTCCACGAATTTGGTCACGGGTTGCAGCATATGCTGACTAAGGTAGACTACGCCGGAGCAGCAGGTATTAATAATGTCGAGTGGGACGCGGTAGAACTGCCCAGCCAATTTATGGAAAACTGGTGCTACCACCGAGAAACATTGCTGGGGATGGCAAAGCATTACGAAACAGGTGAGCCACTACCAGAACATTATTACCAAAAGCTGTTAGCTGCACGTAATTACATGAGCGGTACTGCTATGCTGCGGCAACTGCATTTTAGCTTGGTTGACATAGAACTGCACCATAGTTACCAACCTGGCGGCAATGAAAGTGTAACTGATGTCCGTAACCGCATTGCTAAAACAACAACAATTTTGCCGCCGTTGCCAGAAGATACCTTTTTATGTGCATTCGGGCATATCTTTGCTGGTGGCTATGCAGCAGGTTATTACAGTTACAAATGGGCTGAGGTACTCAGTGCCGATGCCTTTGCTGCTTTTGAAGAAGCTGGACTAGATTCAGATTTAACTTTAGCTGCTACGGGTAAGCGCTTCCGGGATACGGTATTGGCTTTGGGTGGTAGTAAGCAACCAATGGAGGTATTTAAGTCTTTCCGAGGTCGGGAACCTAGTACCGCACCTTTGCTTAAACATAGTGGCTTGGCTACTGCTGCTTAGAGGAGAGGAATTGGCTTTTCTCTCACAAGAAAATCTGTAGCCCTGAATCTTTGAAGTTTGAGAGTATTTTTGCAGGTTAGGGCTAAAGAAAATGAGCCAGCTGAAGACAGCTGGCTCATTTTTAATTAACTAGTAATACTTCAGCTAGGTCGTAGTACCTCAATACCTGCAATTGAGGCAAAGTTTACCTCTGCTTTAAATTGAATATTGAGTACACCATCGTTAACTTGGATACCCTCAATCGGTACTACTACCGCTCTTAGCGCACCTCCAGTTGCACTTGTGATGTCGAAGTTATCAAGCATATTGATTCCTTCGATGTTGATATCAAAAATGCGTTTACCAGCTCCGCCAGCTGGTTTATTAGGCGCACCCCAATACAACTCGGCAAAGTGCAGACGCACATCTACTTGCCCTGGCGTATCAATAGGCAGGTTGAAGGTCAAGATTCGATCAGCATTGTTGACTTTGCCGCGATAAGTTTGATAAAGCAGGGAATTCGTCGTGTTAGCGATCGCCGGAGCCGGAGTACCGCCATTTTCCGCGATCGCATCCGGGGGAGAAAATAAATTTGTGTCTGGCGACCAAACTTTGCCACTGCTATCGGTGTAAGAAGAATTACTACCTACGTCAACGCGATATAGTGCTGTACGAGCGGCTGTTGTTTCCCCAGATGTGATCCCAAATTTATCAAAGGTTAAAGTGATTGGGGTTGTTGAACCTTTACTTGAGGTGATGATGCCTGCCTTACTTTGGGCGGCAAAGTATTGACCAAGCTGACCACCCTTGAGTAATAAACTACCAGGTAAATTTACTACGCCTGAGTCACTGGTATTAGAAATAGCTCGATAAGCAGCTTGTACTGTTCCTGTCTGTGGATCGTTAATTAGCATCAATTCTAAAGACTGCAAAGTCGCAGGGTTAGCGATCGCTCCAACAGAGCCAACGGTGGCGATCGTACTACCTACTCCCTTTTTCTCAGAGTAGAATTGCAAGCCAAGTGTACCGTCACTTTGGACTCTGGCTACTAACTTAATATAATTGTCCTGGTCAGGACCAAACATTACACCCCCCTGCTGATTGAGGACGGTCATATTATTAAGTGGACCCACAAGGCGGGTGCTAATAATCGACTTAGATACTCTGCCGTCAAATATAGTTTGCAGCCCATTTACCAGCGTATTGTCGCTAGCACCATTACTACCTGTAGTTGTAGTAACGCTCAACGTACCCAAACTTGGATCAATATCTAGCAGGGAGCGATCGTAAGACTGCTTGGTAGTGATTGTGTCGTTTTTATTTAGTTGGGTACTACTAAAACCAATCGTCTGCCCGTCTTTGTCAGTTAAGCTACCTGCATAAGTTTTATCAAAGTCAAATACTAGATTGGGCGAACCAGGAAATAGCCCACCTACAGATGGGTCTAAGGCTGCTGATTCTGGTTTAGCATTCTTTAGTAAATAAACGTGGTCATTGTAGTCATAGTTTTTAAAGCCACCCTCGGTATTACCAATATCATGAGCGGCTAACCAGGTATTAGGAATCAAAGTTCCTTTAGCATCCCGCACAGCAAATATCCGCCAGTTGTGCAACTGACCTGTACCATTTTTAGCATCGGCTGTCCATTGACCGCCATTATTTAAGGCGAATGCTTTGGTGGGAGTAAAGCTAACAGTGTCGGTAGTCGGCAACATATTGACACCGTTTACGAAAATTTTAGGCAGTAGCTTTTGATTTTCGCCACCACTTTGGGCATTGCTACCCAGAACTGCGCTACCTGTATACGGTGGGAACGGCGGCGCGTCTGGCGAGTCATCGTTTGCTCTACCAGCAAATTCATAGATCAATCCACTATTACCACCACTGCCTGGTTTAGCCTCAAACCTTACAAAACCATGTGGCTCATCCTTACGTTTACTGGTTACAGCTAGCGGGATTAATTCTACAGGCTTTGTCGTGTCCACACGCTGCCAGTAAGAAGAGTAAACTTCATCTCCGATGGGAGCTTTTGTACCGCCTAATATTAGGCTTTCCTTACTGATATTAGTTGTCCAGCCAAAGATGCGAGTCATCTCTGCTAAGGAAGGCTCATTAACACTTTCATAGTTAGCAAAATTGACACCTGCCAGATTCACTTTTGTTGTTGGCAGGTCGGGGTCATCGCTGCTAATAGAAAGCGCCGCGTAGTTTTCGCCGTTGAAAAGATGGGTAGCAGTGCCACTAACACTGGAAACTCGCTTGGGTGCAAACTTAACGGCAAGATCAATAGATTCGTTGGCTGCTAAGGTAATAGGCAGCGTTATAGAGTTTACGAAGCTAAAGTCAATACCCCTACTGTGGTCAGCAATCCGTACCGCGTTATCTTTTTCTTGGGAATCACCAAAGCTTAAGCCTTTGATAGTTAAAGGATCACTGCCTGTATTACGGAGAGTTAAAGTTTTAGGCGATCGCACTTCCTCATTCACTGTGCTGAAGACCATCCGGTTCTGCACAATGTTGGCATCTGGGGTTACGACTTCAAGATTTGGATTTGCTACAGCTAGGGTTTGAAAGCTACTAGCGGATGTAGAGGGAGTAGTGGAGTTAAAGCCATACGGATCAGTAATTGTACTGGATTGTATAGAGGTAGGACTCGTACTTAGTTGATTTTGATTTAGGTTTGTACCAGAAATTAAAGATGAATCAGTAGCCATAAAACATACCTTAGTATTTACAAAATAAAAATATTACTCAGAAGCTCAAGCCGCTTAGTTCTTAGTACACAAGGGTTTATCAATTTTCATAGAAGATATTTAAAAGCTTATAAGACGCTGTAGAGGATAAAGGACAAATTTGGTCATGTAAAATGTAGACTTGCAGAAGGATGTCTAGTAGAGTACGGATATTTATGTATAAATTATAAAGCCAAATTAAGTAATTCCTCTGAAATAAATATGTATTTTTAGTGAAGTCTTGATAACTGCAATTGTTTAAAATATGGGCTAGCTAGGTATACTTACGGGAATTGTCTAAGAAGGCGTGAGTATCTGTAGGAGCAATTTAGTACAGATAAAGTGCTGTAAAGCTATCAGGTAGAATTTATCTAGACTAAGTAGGATGTTCCTTTACAGTTGTTTAAACAATTTACTTAAGGGTACTGAATTCAGTTTTAGAGAAGATAATGAGACCCCTTTAGTTCCTGGTTTGATGGCTGATTAGGCAAGTCCTCATGAACAAGCTCTTTGAGAGCCTAGCGCTGTTCTGTGAAGAAGTTTCAAAAAAGAATCAAAAAAGCTTAAACTTGCACTTAGGTCTTTAGTATTTGGGGAATAAAGAGCGATCGCCAACATACTTACAGTAGTTTTACTTAAGAAAGTACCCGGGATCTCAACCAAATTAGAAATTCCTGTTGCAATTTATACCTAAGTTAGCTGGACGTTAAAGAGCGATCGCCTATTAATCCTAACTGTCTGCAATTGCTGGAAAAACCTATCCCAGAGAATTGAATTACATCAATATTCAGATTTTGTCTAAAAACCCCTAGATTCCAACTCAAGGGAGTGTCAAAATAGTCCTTAAATTTTTTGTAACTGTGTGAGCTAAACAATGACAATGCATTCTGTACTTCAACGTGCCTTTGCTCAAGGTAATGCCCTGAAAATTATCAGTGGCTTGAATAATTTTGACCCAGAGCGGGTAGCAGCGACTGTTAAAGCAGCTCAACAAGGTGGTGCTAGTTTCGTAGATATTGCTGCTGATTCAGACTTAGTGAAATTAATTCGCGGATTGACAAGTTTACCTATATGTGTATCAGCAGTAGAGCCAGAAAAATTTGTGCAAGCTGTAGCAGCTGGGGCTGATTTAATCGAAATTGGGAACTTTGATTCTTTTTACGCCCAAGGTCGCACATTTGAGGCAGAAGAAGTGCTGGCGCTTACTTATACAACGCGATCGCTGCTGCCCAATATTACTTTATCTGTTACTGTTCCCCACATTTTAGAACTAGATCAGCAAGTACAACTAGCAGAGGATCTAGTGAAAGCTGGCGCTGATATTATCCAAACTGAAGGGGGAACCAGCAGCACTCCGGTTCATGCTGGAACTTTGGGGCTAATTGAAAAGGCAGCGCCTACTTTAGCAGCTGCTTATGAGATTTCCCGCGCCGTATCAGTACCAGTGCTGTGTGCTTCCGGTATATCTAGCGTTACTGCTCCTTTAGCGATCGCTACGGGAGCGGCTGGTGTAGGTGTCGGCTCTGCGATTAACCAACTTAACAGTGAAGTGGCAATGGTCGCTGCTGTGCGTGGCTTAGTTGAAGCGTTGGCAACTAGTATTGTAAGGGCTAGAGGCTAGAAATAGTTTTAAGTTTTGAGGTTTGAGTTTTGAATTTTGAGTTTTTTAACTTAAAACTCAAAATTCAAAACTCATAACTGCGAACGCAGTGAGCCTAGCCCTAATACCCAATCTACTCCAAGCAATCCTTGAGGCGATAAATCACCTGCTCTTGCTGCTCAGTCGCTAATTCTGGAAACATAGGCAAGGACAAAACTTCGTGACAAGCTTGCTCTGCTACTGGCAATTGTCCTGGTTGATAGCCCAAACTTTGATAAACAGGCTGCAAATGTAAAGGCAAGGGGTAATAAATCATTGAACCAACACCTTGCGCTTGTAACTTTTGGCGCACCTTGTCTCGATAGTTATTGTGATCAGAATCTCCCTTCTCACCTCCTGAAAGACGGATAGTGTATTGATTCCATACTCCTGCACCACCTGCTAACTCCTGCGGTGTAGTTACTCCTAGAATATGACTGAGCAGTTGATTGTAACGTTCGGCGATCGCGCGACGTTGAGCATTCCAACTGTCGAGATACTGTAACTTAATTTGGAGAATTACAGCTTGGATAGCATCTAAGCGGCTATTAATACCAATTGCCTCGTGAAGATAGCGATCTTTGCTACCGTGTTCTCGGAGCATTCTAATTTTTGCGGCGATTACTGGATCGTTAGTTGTAATAGCGCCACCATCACCACAAGCACCAAGATTTTTGGTAGGGTAAAAACTAAAGCAGCCAATATGTCCAATACTACCAACTTTTTTTTCTGCCCACATCGCCCCCGTAGCCTGGGCGCAGTCTTCTATTACTGCTAGCCGATGAGAGGATGCGATCGCCATTAATGCAGTCATATTCATTGGCTGTCCAAACAAATGAACTGGGACAATTGCCTTAGTTTTAGCAGTAATCGCAGTTGCTACTTGGTTAATATCAAGATTAAATGTTTGAGCGTCAATATCAACAAAAACAGGCGTTGCACCAACTGCGCTAATTACCTCAGTAGTAGCAAAAAAACTGAAGGGTGTTGTAATTACTTCATCACCTGCACCAATTTCTAAAGCTCGTAGAGCAAGATAAAGTGCATCTGTTCCTGAGTTGCAGACTACACATTCTGATACGTTCACGTAGGTAGCAAACTGTTTCTCAAACTTCAAAACCCGCGAGCCACCTACATAACCGCCAGATGCCAGAACCTCTAAGACGGCATCATTCACTTCTGCTTCGATAGTTGCGTACTGCTGTACTAGGTCAAGAATAGGGATATTCACGCTTTGAACCATTTTGAATCTTATATTTAATCAAATCAAATTTTGTTCCGCAAGAAAATATAGTTTTGCCTTCTAGTGCTTTTAGAACGAGAAAAACTGTTATTTGTTTCACTATTTGGTTAAATATAGAAGTTCTGTTATAAAAATTAGGTATACTGCTGTTCAGCCAAGCAGTTATATATGAATAAGCATAATCCTACCCAGCCTTTTAAACGACCTACAAACAATAAAAGTAGCAGTATATTTAAGTTAATATTGATTTTATCTAGTAGTTAATATCAAATAAAATTTCTCTTAAT
>ERZ501023.43-NODE-43-length-43460-cov-6.582813_pt1 | contig 43460 bp, 30 predicted proteins | sample MGYA00248839_ERZ501023 | MGnify/ENA primary metagenome ERZ501023 (study PRJEB25958, sample SAMN03398596) | human skin metagenome | study: EMG produced TPA metagenomics assembly of the Human Skin Microbiome Metagenome (human skin metagenome) data set.
GGCTGCTGAACTACGAACTGGCACATGCTTCCTGATTCATGCAGGAGGTCTACTGAACAAGCGCAAAGCTAAACGTGAGAGGATAAAGGTGAGGTAGATATCCTCACCTCCTCAGATTGATTAGTCCCTAATCTGTAGTCATTGCAAAAGACGCAGGACTAATAACTAATAACTAATGACTAATGTAGTAATTATTGGCTGTGGTGTAATAGGCGCTGCGATCGCCTACGAACTGAGCCTTGTTCCAGGACTAAAAATCACAGTCTTAGACAAACAACCACCCGCGCAAGGAGCGACAGGAGCAGCTCTTGGTGTATTAATGGGTGTAATTAGCCATAAAGTCAAAGGCAAGGCGTGGGGAATGCGGCAAGCTAGCATTCAACGTTACGAAACTCTAATTCCAGAACTAGAAGCAAGCACGGGTTGTAAAATCCCTTTCAACAAGCAGGGAATACTCATGCTTCTTTCTAGCCAAGATGAGAATACAGAGGAATTGGCAAAATGGGAAAATTTAGTACAAACTCGCTCCTCTCAAGGCTGGCAGCTAGAAATTTGGGATACCGCTCAATTAAAGTCTCGTTGTCCTCAGCTCAATTGTGCGGCTACGGCGGCTATTTATTCTCCTCAAGATAGACAAGTTGAGCCAGCAGCACTTACTTTGGCACTAGTTAAAGCTGCACAGCACAACGGTGTTACTTTCCATTTTGGGGTCATAGTTGAGGGATGCGATTTAAACACTAGAGCAAATCAGGGTTTGCGCTTAAAGACAAGGAAAGCTGAACAATTGCCTTTACTAGAAGCGGATTGGCTAGTAGTGGCAGCAGGACTGGGTTCCTCTCAGTTCTTGACAAATATCCAAAACTGTGAATCTCATTCAAATAATCAAAGTTTAAATTCCTTAGCAGAATCAAACTATTTCAATAACGAGTTATTGCCCCAGGTTGATATTAGACCTGTTTTAGGTCAAGCGATACATTTAAAGCTAAGTGGTACTTTAGGTAATCCAGATTTTCAACCTGTAATTACTGGTGATGATGTCCACATCGTACCGATAGGTGAGGGAGAATATTGGATTGGGGCGACGGTTGAATTTCCCACAGATGAGGGAAGTATTGTGGCAGATCCAGCTCAATTTGCCGCAGTAATGGCAAAGGCGATCGCCTTTTGTCCAGCTTTAGCTCAAGCTACCATAATTAAAACTTGGTCAGGTTTACGTCCGCGTCCTCAAAATCGCCCAGCACCGATTATTGAACGTCTACAAAGTAGTAATATTCTTTTATCTACAGGTCACTATCGTAATGGTGTTTTACTAGCACCAGCAACGGCTGCAATGATTGTGCAAATGATTGTGCCTGATATTGTTTAAATTTTAAATTTTTAAGTGTAGGGAAGCAGCGTGTCAATTACAGAGCATAAAATTAAAGTCGGCTCTCTAGAATGGTTTTATCGAGTAGCTCAACCGATAGGCAGAACTGAATTGTTACCTGTCTTGTTGCTGCACGGTTTGCCATCCCAGAGTTACAGTTGGCGTAATATTATGCCAGCGTTGGCAGAGCAAGGTACAAAAGTAATTGCTCCTGATTGGATCGGTTATGGCTTTTCCGCGAAACCAGAAAAGCGGGAATTTGCCTACACGCCAGATGCGTTCATTACAGCTTTAGCTGATTTCGTCCAAGCGCTGGAACTCCAAAGATTTTCTCTAGTTGTTCAAGGTTTTTTAGGTTCAGTTGGTATTCAATATGCCTTACGCCATACCGATCAAATTGCTAGTTTAGTTATTATTAATACACCAATTTCCACAACAGCAAAGTTGCCTTGGAAAATGCAACAATTGGGCTTGCCTTTAGCGGGTGATGTTTTTACTCAAGATCCCCTGTTAGTTGATCGGACGCTAGAGGGTGGTAGCCGTTACCAAATAGCTGATGCAGATTTAGATATTTATCGTCAACCGTTCCTCAAAAGTTCTGCTGCTGGGCGATCGCTAATGACAACTATCCGCAATCTCCAATTGCCGCAGTCAATGGCAGAAATAGAATCTGGCTTGCAACAATGGCAACAGCCGACTCTAATTATCTGGGGAATGAAAGATCCTTGGCTACCTTTGAGTATGGCGCAAACTTCAGCATCAGCCATGCAGGATGCAGAAATAATTCAATTACAGAACGTTGGGCATTATCCACAAGAGCATTACTATGAGACGATTTTAGAAGACCTTTTACCTTTTGTGCGTCGTTCAGCTAATGCTTGAAAAACTCAAACATTTGTGGGTTGAAACTATGTTTAGCTAGTTTTTGCTTAGTCATTAGTAAGTCTACTGTAAAAAATTAAGTAGAATCTTTGCTGTTTCGTCAGAATGACTATGACAGAAAGCATGAGCAGCATCCTTAATTTTTTCTAACTTTGCTCTAGAAATACCCTTGACTAAGAACTCGCTATTTTCAGGAGGTATTGCTATATCTTTATCTCCAGTTATTACCAATGTGGAGGCTGTAATATCCTGCAAATGGTTACAAGTATCGTGAGTGAAAAGAGCATTTAGTTGGCGTGCAACAGCATCTGGTTCAGAATAATATTGTTTTGTTTTTTGGGTAGATGTTTCTAAATCTGAGCGATTGTGATCAATAAACTCTTTAGTAAACAAAAGTTGCCATAATTTCTCGTCTTCATCTTGCGGACTTTGATTCGAGGAAAAGGCTAGTTCTCGGATAGAGTCGTCGTACACGCTACAATTTCCACCAGCCATTGTACAGCCTAGAATCAACTTATCGACTTTGTTAGCATGATTGAGAGCAAAACGTTGAGCGATGCCGCTAAAAGCGGCTTGCCCCTTCGGGCTCGCCCCACCCATACTAATGCCAAAAACGTGAGCTTTAGCAATTCCCAATTCATCTAACAACCCGGATGTATCGTTAGCCATATCAGCTATTGAATATAAATTTGTTACTCTACTACTACGTCCAGAATCCCGATTATCAAATAGAATCACTTGATACTTTTCTGCTAGCTTTTGCGGTAGTTTTTCTCCCCAATCAAGTAGGCTAAACTTTAACCCCATAATCATTAATAGAGGAGTACCTTTACCAAGGATTTCATAGTAAATGTTAATATCACCAATAGAAACGGTAGGCATAGCAAAGTTCCAAAATTAAGTAACTAGTAAGAAATTCGTTAAATAAAGTTGCCTAGATGAGCGCAGTAGCTAAGAGTTGGAACCAAGATCGTGAATCATGCCAACAATAATTTTCCAGCGATCGCTCCCATTCCTCTGCTACACTATTCATTCAATGCCATCACACCATTAAAAGTCTTTCTAGGCAGCCATTTTCGCTGATGAGTGCAGATGCTAATAAAGTAAGCACCAAGTGAAGAATCGTATCCTTTAAGGCGAGTAGAATGACACTGATGTTTGTTTGGTAGAGTTATATTTCATAAATGTAGATTGCTTTTTGTCTACATTTACTAAGATCCCCTGGTTATAAATGAAATATGCGATCACTTCGCAAATAATATCGGCAATTTCTCGCTACTATCCTTTAGGCAACCATAAAAGCAATAAAGCCAATGCTGCGGGTAATGATTGAAGCAGAAATGCGGTGAAGCGTTTCAGTGTAATACTGCCATAAATACCTGCTACTACAATACAAATTAGAAAGAAACTCAAAGTCCAAGTAGACTCACCCTGAGGAATTTGCGATATAAATAATCCCCAAATTAAACCAACTGCCAGAAATCCATTATATAACCCTTGATTATGGGCAAGAATTGCCGCAATCTCTTCTGATGTGAAACCTTTGAGTAATTTTTCTTGCACAAAAGGTTTGTCCCACAAAAACATCTGCACTATTAGAAATAGTATGTGGATTAATGCAACAAATCCTATAAAAATTTTGGCAATTGTTTCCATATGTCTTTTACTCCTTTTAAGATAATCTTCTTTATTTGTGACAATCTTTTTGAGTTTAATTAGCGTAATGCAAAGAAGCTACAAGAACTAGTTAAGTATCTTTTTACTATGTTTGAGATGAATCTCGAATTGTAACTACTACGTCTCCTATCATCAATTCTGCTTCTGTAAAAGCTTTGGTTAAATCTTGCAGATAACTTTCACCTGCATGGAATCGCATTGTTTCTGCTTTTAGATGTCTATGAGCTTGACGAAAACCGTTACCTTTGCGTCCTACATCTGTTGTTTTAATTAGTGCAACCGATGTGGCGCTTGTAGCAGCAAGAACCTTTGTCCAAAAAGATTTAAGTTCGTCAGTAAAAGTAGCGACTAGTACCGATGATACTATTGAAATCACTCCCAAACTTATGTATGTAGAGTGTAATATTACTGCGCCTCGATGCCATCTCTTTAGTTGCTGCTCTATTTCTTCAGGTACTTCTTGCATCAAGAATTACTCCCTGCTTGATTTAAATATTAAACGTTAAAAGCTACAGATTATTAAGAAAATCCGGCAAGAATGTTAAGTAGTTTTCGTAGAGGCGTGCGGTGATAAAGAAAACCTAACGTATCTTCTAAATGCTCTAAATTTTCTGGCGGGTTCATTAAGAGTTTATCTGACTTTACTATATTGTCCCACCAATTTTTGGGTTGATTGATAGTAACACCAGCTTGCTTCATTTTTTGCAAAAATTCATGAGCAATTAATCCATAACATACAGGTGTTGGATGAAATCCATCTAATCCAATAAGTCCTCCTCTAAATCTATTTTCTGAGTTAGCATCGTTAGGATTTAGTCGAATAAACCGCGTATCTATTAAAGGTTTACCTGATGAAGATACTCTATGCGGAACATTAGCTCTTAATGCGTCAATTAATTCTTGTGGAAAAGAATAAGTAACTTGTCCGCCTCGGCGACGGAATGCTAATTGATCGAGCTTTTCACACAGATCAACGACGTGGAAACCCTCCTGCGTAGCAACCTCTTTAATAGCTTCGTTGTATTGATCGATAACACTATCTATTAAATGAGCTTCTGCACCTACTAAATGAGGATATTGTTCAGGATTTTTGCTAAATTCATCATCCCAAATCCAAAAATGAGTATAAAACTCATAGTAACCATCCGCAGTAAGTGCATCTGTTCCTGTTCTTCCAGGAGTAATCCCGCGACTTACTGGAGGAATCGTAACATGAGGAATAGTTCCGAGAAAAACATTCTTAGCATTTATAGCTTTAATTCGAGGAACAATTCTTTTAAGCAGTTTGCGGAAGTGTTCTGTTTGCCAAAGATTGCAGCTTCGCTCGTACGCTAGGTTATCAATATCTTGGGGTTTAGACCAATTAATTTTTAACTGAACAACCGTACCTAAACAATTATTTGCTCCTAGCCAAAAGAGCAAATTTTCAATTCCACCTTGTGTTTGCTCTATTTCTTTAGCGGCGGTAAACTGTGAATACCAATTGCATCTACTATCCAACATCGGATTCAATGTTCGTCTTGCAGCACGATACATTGCTAGCTCAGGCAGTTGGTTTAAAATGTTATTTCTATATTGTTTCTGCAACACGCGATGGCAAACTGCATCTGTTAGAGTGTCAAAATCTCCTAGCTGAAATCCTAAAACACCTAAATTGTGGTGTAAAGAAACCGTACCAGAAGGTTGAGTTCCTTCTCCTCTTTCCCAAAAATCTTCTACGCGATCAAGTAGATTTTGTACTGCTAAAAAGGCAGAAGCAATTTCAAACAAATCAATTTTATTTCCAAACTTATCAACTAAAAGTCGTAATAATTGTTCTATGTTTAACGGTAAACCACCTGCGCCTGTGAAATCAGGACGTTTGAATTGATTTAAATCTGGATCACCAAGGCAACGAGCAATTAAAGCAGGATAAGCAATTTCTGTACGGAATACACCCCCGCTAGTAACACCGTGAGTCATGCTATCACCGATCGCAACAAGTGGAACAGGCATAATTTTTACTCCTTTTTAAGGTTTTGTAGTTAGTATTAGTGAAAGTCCAAAAGTTTTAATCTTGATCTTATCGACTGGATATCTCAAAAGTGCGGCTTGTAAAGTGGCAGCAATAGTTGCAGAAACAGGGACTAATATCTTCCAAAGATTATCTTCCTCATCAATCGTAATAAAAATTCCGAAAATAGTGACTAAACCACTAAATACAATAGCGCCAACCCCAAGATAAAGACCAATTCTTAGACTTTTAGCCTTAAGTTTTGAACGAGAGCCAAGTTCTTGCTTTAATTGAGTAGATAATTTTTCTACTGCTTTGTTTAGCTCAAGAGTATTAGTGCTATTGGTAGATGATTTTTCTTCATGGTTTTCTGCAACTATCTTGTTGACTTGCGGCTCACTAGCAAGAGCGTTATTGTTATTGTCCGACATTTTTAACTCCTAGTAAAACTTATAAGTTTGTGTTGAGGGTAACTTATAAGTACTCGCTCTTCATCGTTCTTAAACAAATTGGTTAATTGATAGCAAATCTGCAAAAGCTTGTTTGCGGATTTTAGGAGTTTCATCTTCAAAGCCTAAATCAAACAAACTACCAAAAAAGAAGAAAGAAAATCCTGCGAAATCGCGATCGCGTGTTTCTTCAACTTCTGCTTTGATTTTTGCAATAGAAACTCTTTTATCCTCTGGTCTTTGACCTGTTATAATGCCAATAACAGTGGGAATATGATTCCGAGCATCCTTAACTTCCGGCATTTGTAATTCTTGTTCAAATATCAACGGAGTTCGGTTATAAACTTGTAAAACTAATTCCTCAGCTAAACCTTCTCGTTCCCAACTATGCCAATCAGCTAAAAATTTTCTAGTAGAAAAGCCTAAAGGATTAGGAGAAATAGAAATAATACAATCTTCTTTCTTGGCTTTGACCGCAGTAAAAACTTGTCTGAGTAAATTAGTAACTTTATTAATGCGCCATTTTTTCCATAGAGAAGAATTAGGATTTGAGGTAGGATTTGCTCCTCCAGTTTCGTCACGATATAGTTGTTTAGTAAAATCATCAAATCCCATACTGGCTGGCATTCCAAAGTGATCGTCAAGCTGTATACCATCAATGTCATACTTTTCTACAACATGAGCAATTAACTCAGTCATAAATTGCTGCACTTCCGGATGGCAAGGATTCAACCAACAATTACCATCTTCAATTTTTTCTCCTGTATTTTTACGAGTAATCCATTCAGGTTTATTTTTATCTAAAGGCGAGTTTTCTGGAGTCATCAAACCATATTCAAACCAAGGAATCACTCGAAAATGATGAGTTTTGGCTGCTGTAATAATCTCAGCTAATAAGTCTCGTTCTTTGAATTGATCTGCAACTTTTTTACCAATAAATTCTTCAGCAACCGGACTAGGATAAAGAGTAAATCCTCGATTCCAAACCACAGGATATATCGTATTAAATCCCAAGTTTTTTAGTTGTTGAAATCCGGCTGTAATATTTGCTTCAGAATCCAAAATGTCACTGTCAACGTTCGTTAACCAAACACCGCGTACTTCTTCAATCTGGATATGATCTTCAAAGAAAAAACCGGATTTTCCTAAAGGAGGAATTTGTTCAGCAAGTTGCACAAAGATATGTCTGCTTTGTTTGAAGTATGACTTGATATGAAATATGCTATTAGCTTCCACAAAAGCTTTTTGATTAATCAACAAAGTTTCTGATGGTTCTGTTGATTGCTTGAAAAATGTATTTTGAGTAACTCTTAATGTAAGCATATGCAAAATTGTTTGGTAATAATCTTTAATTTCAATTCACTTAACTATCAAATATGATTTTCTATTAATGTCCATCGCTAGACCAATGGGGATTATCACTGATTAACTTCTTAACCCCATAGGTAGCACCAACATTCCACAATTGCGAATTAGTAAAACTGGAGCGAGGAGTCCCTATACTGACGTTAATTCCACTTGCATTTTTGACATTGAGCGTACCTGACCAAGTAATATGCCAGTCAATAGCAAGTCCTTGAATATGACGAGAGTTTAGAGCAGGTGCATAAGCAATGTTATATGTAGCAACCATCTCTTTAGCTGCTTTTAGCGAGGCTTGGTCAGTATAATGTATCCAATCAATATCTACCCCTAACATAGGTGGAACATTCTTAGCTGCGATCGCTCCTTCATTAATCTTGAAAGCATAATGCATCAGGTAAGCTCGTTGTGGAGGTCGTAAAGTCGATGTAATCGCAATATTTACCCCTGCTGTTCGCAAAGCTTGTTCAAAAGCTTGCACTTTTTGACGGAACGGTGAGGCGAGATCATCAATTGAATTACTATTAGGAAAGAAACTCACCCAGTATTTGCCACTCTGACGTTGTTTTAACCGTTTGGCATAGTTATTAATGATATCTAAAGCGGGATCTAAATCTGCTGCAAGTTTTAGTTTTGTAGCGTTAGAAAGTTGGTTAGCGAGTTTTGTTTGAAAGTCAATATCTAGCTTTTTATATGCTTCCGCTAATCCCCTAGTGCTATTTGTTCCAAAGTCGCCATCAACTTCCAAAGGGGGATTAAGTGAAGCGATCGCTGTTAAACTTTGTTGTAGGTCTTTTACTTCATCATTGCCAAAATTGAGATAAACCAACAGTTTCTTTGCCGAGTCAGTATAAACTGTAAAATAAACAGCAAACCCTTGAGTTAAAGCCTTCTCATAAACCGTAGCATCTACTAGCCCATTAACAGTCAAACCGTTTTGGGTTTGATAGTCGCGGCTTGCCATTTCTGTTACATTGCCAAAATCTCCATCAACTGCTGCAATCGGATAGTCAGCTTCTAGTAAAAATTGCTGCCAAGCTGTAACTAACTTTCCTTCAGAGTTTCTTTGTAAGGTGGGTAGAGCTAGGGCATTAGAATTAAATGTCATAAGACAAGTCTCCTGATTCTCTTTTCGATTTGTGTAACCTATCAAGATTAGGAAGAAGGTAAATAGCGTCTAATCTAATTCAAAATTATTATTAATCGTGTCATAAACTCTTCTACCTAAAATTCCATCCCTAATTGACTGTTGAATTTCTCTACTTAATGTTCTTAATCTTTCCGTGTAAGATTGTTGACCAATTTCTAGTAAATTATTGAAAGCTTCTTCGTAATTTCCATTGGTGTCTAGAGCCTCATAAACTACACTTCTTTTAGCACGACCTTGATGATGGATATCTGCAATAACTAGACAGACTTTATCAGGAACGCCATCAAGAGGATACCATCTTGCATATCGTTTCATAGCTTCTTTGAAATGCTCTATACCGCATTGAACCTGAATATCTCGGTGTTGTTGCGAATAAATTGTCCAGTGGATAAATTTAGCTGCTTGAATCACTTCTTTTTCTTCAATCTGTGCAACTGTTGGGTTGAGATATACCATGAGTTTTTCAGTGCTATTGTTATCAGTTAGCGGTGTATTTCCACTCATGGTTTCTCTAAAAATCTGTCCATTTTGAACAAATAAATCAGGAAAATATCCTTTACCAAAAGGAGTTTCTAATAACTTACTAAAAAACTTGACAAAATCTCCGTTAGGTACATGGGCAGCATACTGTAAAAAACCAAAGGTAAAAAAGGCTCTGTCATAGGTGTTTAAACAGTTGAAATAACTGTTACTTTCACACTTGGCTGTAGGAACAATAAAATCTGCCCAAAATCCATATCTATCTCTGTAATCGCTGGCTTGATATTGTGCTGCTGAGTTGTCTGCGATATTCTGCAAGCCTCGATTGCCATCATAGGGAACGTCTTTGCCAACAAAAAATTCTGAACCTGAATCAACAGATGCAAACCAATTTCTACCGTTTTTATGAACTCTGACGATTTTGCTAGGAACGTTAATATCTATATCTTCTATTTGCACATGACCAGCGAAAAAGTAGCCAGATTTCCCTACAGGGGAAATTTCTTGTGTTAGTTCTACTAAGTAGTGACCTCGCTTGAGTTCTGCTGATTCAACTCCAAAAAATTTGTCTTTAGGTACATCAGCTTTCTGGGTGGTATCAAGTTCTGTTGATTGTTTTGGCAAAGCTTTAAAAACTGTATTATTAATAACTTTTAAGATTGCCATTTTGATTTTAATCCTGAATAAAAAGATTATAAATTTGGGTAGGTTTTATTCAAATAATTAATTTGAATAAAACCTGCTATTTGTGAAAAAAGATTTAAATCCTAGATAGGAGGATTTCCACCTAATGCTTGAAATAATTCTTCACCTTTTTGTTGAATTTGATCGGGTTTCTGTGGTGTTCCATCTCCAGAATTAGGAAATACGATGCAAATAACATCATCTGATATTCCTCGATTTATAATGTTATCAACTATGGCATCGTGACCTAGCGCATTAGCTAGAGCAATAGAACCACCAGCACTTTTATGAGATTCGCCAACATCAGCAAAAACTGCGTAAGCGATTTTATTGTTGTAGATAAATACAGCGATGTCTCCTAACTTAATCTTAAAAGGCTCATAAAGGTCTTTAGGAAGTAAAAAATAGGGAATTTGTTCTGAGTTAACAAATTGCTCTTGACCTATGCGATCTGGATACTTCAAACTAGTCTGTAGAACGCCGTGAATTGGATCAAGTAGAGAAACATTGGGCGAACCATTGGCACTAAGGTACATATTTCCTTCAATGTAAAGCCCTCCATTATTAAACTTAAAAATAGTGTTAGCTCCTTGAAATGGTTGATTAACTTGCGTTACTTTTGTTCCATCACTCAAAGTATCAACAAGTGACCCTAATAAATTGCTGGCATTTTCAGTTAAACTACTAGCCGCCAATGAAGTCATCTGTAACAAAATATTGACAGTAGTTCTGCTTACCTGTCGGTTAGAGTTATCAAACCCTTTAATAACAATTTCTCTATTTCCTGCTTGATTAAATTGGTAATCTGTAGCCCAGTTGCCACTATTTACTGAAACTGTATCAAAGTGAAATCTATCTTCAGCAATGAGTTTTATCGTCTTGACTTCTGGATCTGCTGTTCCTTCAAAATGAACTAGATTTTGAAATGGAAATACACTTCCTGGTGTGGGTTGAGTAATAGTTACGTTTCTAGGAACAACACTTGTACCAAAGGCTTCCTTAGCAGTTCCTGTAAGAAAGTCTAACCAGACATTTCTATTGAAGATACTGCCACTTATTCCTAATTGTGATAAAGCTTGGCTTAGGGCATTTTTAGTATTATCTCCCCATTGCCCATCAATTCCTGTAGAACCAACAGAAAAACCAAAGACAAAAACTAACGCTCCTTGCAAGAAAAGAACTTTGCTGCGAGCAGAGGTGTCAAAATCTGTAGAAACACCATCATCAAGGTGAAAGTGATCCCAATGATCGCTGTTATATAAATAATCTAAAACAATACCAAAATGCTTTCTGAGGACTGCTTCAATGCCAAAATAAAACTTGCGATCGCCATTTCTGCGACCGTCTTCCAGTACAATAAACTTTCGTTCTGACCACTCAAATCCATCCAGATCGAAAGCTCTCCCTGCTCCGTGCATTCCAGGCTTGTCAGTCCAAGCTCCGGCGGTGAAAATTTTATTAGCTTTGCCATAAGGACAAATATTCCACAATTCTTTAAAGCATTGATCTAACTTGTCTTCAAAAGGTTGAATTGCTGCTAAAGTAACTGGCGTTCCTCTTCCCAAATCGTCAGCAGAACGGCGATCATAGAAAAGTGGAACATCTCCTAAACGATTAAATGTATTAGATGGTCTTGTTGCCATAATTTTTTATCCTTAGTAAAGTAATTCGACTTGCGATTGTTATCTAAAACTGTTCTGTACTAAGCCTTATAACTAAATCAATGACCCAAAATGCGATCGCGCTAGCAGCCAGAAAATATCAGGGATTTGTTTTTTTGAAAATTGGTGAAACTCATTGCTCTGGTTCACAAACTCAAGTTAACTGTCGAGTGCCAGTGTTGGCAGTCGGGAAAAGGTCAGGAAAAAGTCAGATCGAGCTACACAACCATGTTTAAGCGATCGCTCCTCAAACTAAATTGAGAAAACAGGCTAAAAACTGACCAAATTCTGTCTTTTCAATGAAGAAGCCTGATCTTAGAGAGGCTTTGTCAGGGATTGTTGTTTTTTGTCTACCAAAAAACTAATCAAAATTGCATTTTGGGATAATCATTATTTAAAGGCAATTAACTCACTCCCACTTGTGAAGAATGACCGTTGAAGAAGCGCTCTTAATTGTTGAGCAAGCTGTAGAACCAAGGCAATTAAACAAAATTCAGCGTCTTGTCTTGCAATACGCTTGGCAAGGGCATTCCTATATGGAGATTTCCACAGCAACTGACTACGACTGTGGCTATATCAAGGACACTGGTTCTCAACTGTGGCAAATGCTTTCAGAATCCCTTGGGGAAAAGGTGACTAAGCATAATTTTCAGGCGGTACTGAAGCGATATGTCAGACAGCAAAAAGAATTAGAAACTGCAAGCGCAACAAAGCCTGCGAAAGCAGGAAACTTAAATTCGTCACAAGATTGGGGAGAGGCGATTGATGTTTCTATCTTCTACGGGCGCACAGACGAACTTACAACGCTAAGTCACTCGATTCTGCACGATCGCTGCCGACTGATCACAATTGTAGGTATGGGCGGTATCGGAAAAACTGCTCTAGCGGTAAAGTTAGCTCAACAAGTGCAGGAAGATTTTGAATTTTTATTCTGGCGATCGCTCCGTAATGCGCCAGCTATCGAAAAGCTGTTATCAGAGTTAATTCTATTCCTTTCTAACCAACAGGAAATTCCGCAGGCGGGAACCGTTGACGCGCAAATTTCTGGGCTTATGCAGTATCTCCGCTCCTCACGCTGTCTATTAGTGTTAGACAATGTTGAAACAATTTTGCAGAGTGGTGAGCGATCTGGACACTACCGCGAAGGCTATGACACCTATGGTCAACTGTTCGCTCGTATAGCAGATGAACACCACCAAAGTTGCTTAGTGTTAACTAGTCGAGAAAAGCCCGGCGGCTTATCAGCCAAAGAAGGTGAAACTTTACCTGTGCGATCGCTGCAACTTACAGGATTACACCAGGAAGCAGGAAAAACAATCCTCAAATCTAAAGGTTTGGCTGCTTCAGAGGATAAATGTCAGCAACTAATTGATCATTACGCAGGTAATCCTTTAGCGCTCAAAATTGCAGCTGCCACGATTCAGTCATTATTTGCCGGAAACATTAAAGCCTTCCTTACCCAGGGAATTATTCTGTTTGGTGACATTTGGGATTTACTTGATCAGCAGTTTGATCGCCTATCTGACTTAGAAAAGCAAATTATGTACTGGCTAGCAATTGCCCGTGAGTGGGTGACGCTGAAAGAGTTGCAAGAAGATATTATTACGGCAGCCGCTACAACCCAGGGAACAGAGGCAACGCCCTACCTCTCTAAAGTGTCACAGCGCGAATTGTTGGAAGCACTGGAATCTCTCAAAGGGCGATCGCTAATTGAAACCAGTGCCTTTGGCTGCACTCAACAACCAGTGGTGATGGAGTACATAATCGAGCAACTAGTCAAGCAGTTCTCGATCGAGATCGCCTATCAGAAGTTGAATTTACTCCACAGCCACGCCTTAATTAAAGCTCAAGCTAAAGATCACATCCGAGAAGCCCAAATTAAACTAATTCTGCAACCAGTTAAGGAAGCACTGCTGCAAGCGTTAGAGAATAGGCAGATACTTGAATTACACCTCAATCAAATTTTGACGACCTTACATACTAAGCCCAGATATCAGAACGGGTATGTTACAGGTAATTTATTGAACTTGTACTGGCAACTCCAAAGTGACCTAAGCGATCGCGATTTTTCCCACCTAACTATCCGTCAGGCATACCTGCCCAACGTTACGTTACATTCAGTTAACTTCACCGCCACCATCATCGATAGGTGTGTATTTGCAGAGACATTTGGGGGAATTACATCTGTTACTTTCAGTCCTGATGGTCAACTACTAGCAACCAGTGATACTAAAGGTGAAATTCAAATTTGGCAAGTTAAAGATGGCAAACAGCTAGCAAGTTGTCAAGGGCATCTGCACTGGGTTTGGGCGATCGCCTTTACTACTGATGGGCAGACATTGGCAAGCGTCGCTGATGACTATTTAGTGAAGCTATGGGATGTCAAGACTGGACACTGTTTCAAGACTCTAGAAGGACACACTTATTCAATCAACACCCTTGCTGTCAGTCCTGACGGTCGCACCTTAGCAACTAGCGGTCAAGATACCACTATCCGACTTTGGGATATCAGCGACACAGCTGACTTACCTACAGAACCCGCTCGTATTCTCTTGGGACATTCCCAGCGAGTTTGGTCAATTGCCTTTAGCCCGATCCCCCCCGACTCCCCTTCCCAAGGGGGGCTAGGGGGGATTCTAGCTAGTGGTTCTGAAGATTTAACCATTAAGTTGTGGGATATTGCTACAGGCGAATGTTTCAAAACTTTGGAGGGACACACAAACTGGGTAAGGGCTGTTGCCTTTAGTCCGGATGGACAGTGGCTGGCTAGTGGTAGCTTTGACTTTTCAGTGAAGCTGTGGGAGGTGAATACAGGACAGTGCCTCAATATGCAAGGGCATACTAGCACCGTTACAGCAGTAACATTTAGCCCAGATGGTCAATGGCTTGCTAGCAGTAGTTATGATCAAACCCTCAAACTTTGGGATGTCTGCACCCAACAGTGCCTTAAGACTTTTCAAGGACATACAAATCGCGTTTGGAGTGTTGCCTTTAATCCGATCCCCCCCGACTCCCCTTCCCAAGGGGGGCTAGGGGGGATTCTAGCCAGTGGTGGAGATGACCACGCTACTAAGTTATGGGATATCAAAACAGGGCAGTGCGACAAAACTTGGAAAGGACACACTAACTCTGTTCTCTCGATTGCTTTGAGCCCTGACTGTCAGATTTTGGCAAGTGGGCATGAAGACCAGACTGTGAGGCTATGGAACTTGAACGGGGGTCAATGTCTGCAACTACAAGGACATACTAATCGCGTCTGGTCAGTTGCATTCGCTCCTCAATCTGCCAATGCAGAAATTCTAGCAACTGGGAGTGCCGATCGCACGATCAAGTTGTGGAACTATAAAACAGGGAAGTGCTTGAGAACTTTGCAAGGACACACAAGCTGGGTGTGGTCAGTTACTTTTAGTCCCATCCCCCCCAACCCCCCTTACCAAGGGGGGCTCCTTGCTAGTGCCAGCTACGACCATACAGTTAAACTTTGGAACTTAAAAACAGGGCAATGTCTCAGAACCTTGCAAGCACACACAGCTTCTGTAGTTGCTGTAACTTTTAGTCCTAATAGTGAACATATTGCCAGTGGTGGCTTTGACTCCTGGATCAAAATCTGGGAGGTGAGGACGGGAAAGTGTATTTTTACTCTGCAAGGACACACCAATAGTGTGTGGTCACTAGCTTTTAGTCCTGATGGTCAGTTTCTTGCCAGTGCTAGTTTCGACTCCTCGATCAAACTATGGGATGCTAGAACGGGACAATGTATCCAAACGTTGCAGGGGCATAGCGGCGCAGTCAGCGCGATCGCCTATCTTGATAGTCAACGCTTAGTTAGTGGCGGCTTTGACGCTTCTATCCGAGTGTGGGATCTAGTAACTGGGCGTTGTCTCCAAGTTTTAAAAGGACACACAGGGCTAATCTCGGCGCTAGTATCTAAGTTTCGTAGCCCGTCTGACGCAGAGGTTACGGAGGCAATTCCCCAAGGTGCTGAGATTGTCTTCACTGCTAGTTTTGATGAGACAATCAAAGGCTGGGACATTGAAACCGGAAAGTGCTTAAAAACGTTGCGAGTACCCCGACCTTATGAGGGGATGAATATTTCTGATATCCAAGGTTTGACTGAAGCCCAAAGATCAACCTTAAAAGCGCTAGGGGCAGTTGAAACGTAAACATACTTAAATAGCCGCCACATTACCAAAACATCCGATTCAGAAACCCACTCAACAGCTTTACTTCATCTGGTTCGCGGTAGTCTGGCGGCAATAAAGCCACCAGCGCCGCCTGTAATTCATCCAACGCTGCCTGCACTTGACTTGGCTTCGGTCGGTTAAATTGTCCAAAATTCAACGGCTGACCAAAACGGAGAGTTAATTCCTTTTTGAAGTATAAATTTTGCGTTCCAATAATTGCGACTGGGACAATCGGTACTCCCGCACGTAGAGCATAAATGACAGCGCCACGCTTGAGAGGGCGCAACTGACCTTCAACTTTACCCAGACCTCCTTCGGGAAAAATCAAAATTCCATCCCCGCGCGCAAACATAGCTTGGACAATGCGGTCTAGCCGTCGTAGTGTCTCTATAGAACTGCCGTGAGGGACATCATGTTCAATAGCAGCTGCTAAGTCAGCTAAATCGTTTACTCCTTGCTTTGCCCCCTCAATAACTGCGAGTTCCTCACTCCACAATCGCTCTAGGGGGATAACACCTTTAGCTAGATGCAAAATTTGACGCTTCCACCATTTGTTATAAAGTGTCCGAGCATCACCCAAAATATGATAGTACGGACGCGCAGGCAACTCAGATAACAGTAAAAATGGATCAATGTGGTTCAAGTGGTTAGGAGCAAGCAGCACTGGGGTTGTAGGAATTCTCTCAGGAAACTCAACTTTTACTCGAAACAGAGTATGGATGAGCGATCGCAACACTTTTCGTCGTTGTTCGCCATTAATTTTGCGATCAAAACGCCCAAGAGCGATCGCCTCAGATGACAAAAGTGCTTCATAAACAATAGAATTAGCATTCAATTTGCGGGCAGCTGCTAGCCCTTCTTCTGCACGTTGAATTGTCTCAGGTGTAAGTGGTGGCAAAATAATCAGATCGTCTTGTGACTTAATGCTCATAATTCATCCTATGAGTACATATCAGTCAGAGTTTTCTAGGCTGACACTGGTTTTGATATCAAGATTAAATCATCAGCTTACCCAAGCGATAACTTTATATTGGCACTTACGTCACTGTCCTAAAAAAGTAGTAGCTAGAGTGAATGAATTACAATCCCAAACTGCAATACTAAGTGGACAGTTTGCTAATTGGCACAATTAAAACTGATCGCTAAAGATTGCTGAATGTTCTACGTAAGCGATGTTCACCAGCTAAAGTATGAGAATTTGCGATTGCTAGACAATAATCCAAATTACTCAGAAATTTTGATCCAAAGGATATATCTAAACAAGTAAGTGTTTGCTAAATCTTCATACAAACATTCATCCTTTCTAAACCAAATCTGTAATTACAGCAGCCACCATAAAGGAGTCGCTTTATTAAGATTAAGCATTGTGTTAATTTCCTCATTTAAATCTTTGACATCTATTTTTTCATCACTTAGTTTATTGACAATAAGCTTAATTTCTCTACCTGCTAAGGCAGCTTTGCCTTGCGAATATGGCACTGTTAACACTTATCAAAATGGTTCAGTTGCCAGTTGTACTATTGAGAATAATGTTGATATCAGAATAGGTACTTTTAATTTTCCATGCAAGAAAGGATATCCTATATCTTTTGATGAAAAAGGGCAGTTTGAGAGCTGTGTTATCTCTGCACCTGTAAGCATTAGAACAGGTAATACCGTTAAAACTTGTCTTGAAGAATCTATGGTGTACGTCTCAGTTTCAGATACTGGCGATCAATCCGTTAGTTGTAGCCGTTCTAAATAACTTGAATGTTTTTAAGATTAGTTCTATCAATTGATTTTGTTATATAAACGAAGATAGAGTTAGTAAATCTATAGATGGTATATTTTATAGGATTAAATAGCAAATCAGCACCAAAGTAAAACAGTTACTTTGTTTACTTTTACTTACTGGAATTATAGTTACCTGGCTTTCAAGCTCAATCAACTTCATGATGTGGAAAGCCAGGTACAAAATTTTAGTATTTCCTAAAATTAGCTATCGATAACAGACATATCAAGCGATCGCACCAAGAACGCCCACTTATCTGCTGCCTCCTCGATTATTTTCGCTGTCGGCTTCCCAGCACCATGTCCCGCCTTTGTTTCAATTCTAATTAACACAGGTGCTGAACCATTGTGAGCTGCTTGCAATGCAGCTGCAAACTTAAAACTATGAGCAGGCACTACCCGATCATCATGATCAGCTGTCGTAATCATCGTTGCGGGGTAGGATGTACCAGATTTGAGGTTGTGCAATGGTGAATATGCATAAAGAGTATTGAACTCCTCTAAATTATCAGGAGAACCATAATCAGCAGTCCAAGCCCAACCGATAGTAAATTTGTGGAACCGCAACATATCCATTACGCCCACAGCTGGCAACGCCGCCGCAAATAAATCAGGGCGCTGAGTCATACAAGCACCTACCAAAAGTCCGCCATTACTACCACCACCGATCGCAAGTTTTTTAGCTGCACAAGTGTACTTATTAGCAATTAACCATTCAGCTGCGGCAATAAAATCATCAAAGACATTCTGCTTATTCAACTTCGTTCCAGCTTGATGCCATTCCTCACCGTATTCACCGCCGCCACGCAGATTCGGTACAGCATAAACACCCCCCATCTCCATCCACACTAGGCTGCTAACGGAGAAACTAGGTGTCAGGGAGACACCAAAACCACCGTAACCATAAAGATATGTAGGATTATTACCATCTAGCTGAATTCCCTTTTTGTAGCTGATAAACATCGGTACTTGAGTACCATCTTTGCTGCTGTAGAAAACTTGCTGCGTCTCGTAATCATCTGGATTAAAATCTACCTGCGGCTGCCTAAATACACTACTTTGATCAGTTACCATGTCATAGCGGTAAATAGTTGCTGGGGTAGTAAAGCTAGTAAAGCTATAAAAAGTTTCGGTATCCTCGCGCTTACCACCAAAGCCGCCAGCTGAACCGATACCAGGCAAGGCAACCTCGCGCACCAAAGATCCTTTCAAGTCAAAGATTTTAATCTGCGTATGGGCATCTTTCAGGTAGGAGGCAACAAACTGATTGTTAAGTAAACCAACGCCTTCCAAGGTTTCAGCTGCCTGGGGAATAATTTCTTGCCAAGCATCACGATCTGGATTATCGATATCAATAGCAATCACCCGACTACGCGGCGCATCTAAGTCAGTTTGAAACCAAAACACAGTTCCGTCGTTATCAATAAAGCTAAAATTAGCCTCAAATTGATTAATTAGTTCTACTACCTCGGCAGTGCGATCGCTCAAGTCCTTATAAAAAACTAGGTTCTTTGGGTCAGTGCCTAGCCAAACAGAGATAATTAGGTAGCGTCCATCTTCGGTAACGCCGCCGTTGAATCCCCATTCTTTCTGATCCTGACGTTGATATACCAACACATCTTCTGACTGTGGCTTTCCTAGTTGGTGGTAATACAGTTTTTGGAAATAATTAACGTCTGCTAATTTAGTTGCCTCGTTCGGTTCATCGTAGCGACTGTAGAAAAAGCCTTGATTATCGCTACTCCAAGAAGCGCCAGAGAACTTGATCCACCTTAGATGATCCGGTAAATCTTCGCCCTTTTCTACATCCCGTACTTTCCAGTCTTGCCAGTCTGAACCAGCCGTAGAAAGACCATACGCCATCAAGTTACCGTCTTCACTGATAGACAAACCTGCCAGCGCAACTGTACCATCCTCTGACAGCTTATTGGGGTCGAGTAGCACTCTCGGTTCAGCATCTAGCGAAGTTTGGGTATAAAGTACAGATTGGTTCTGAAGTCCGTCGTTTTTGAAGTAAAAGTAGCGGTTCCCCTCTTTAAACGGAATCCCAAATTTTTCATAATCCCACAACACAGTCAAGCGTTGCTTAATCTGTTCTCGAACCGGAATTTCCTGAAGAAAATCAAATGTAACTTTATTCTCAGCCTCTACCCAAGCCTTTGTTTCTTCTGAGTCCGGATCTTCTAGCCAACGATAAGGATCTGCAACTTGTGTACCATGATAGTCATCAAAAGATTCGACTTGGCTAGTAGTTGGGTAAATGATTGGCTTGTCAGAATGTGGCATAGCTTCAGCTTGTGGGCAACACTGTCCAATTTAGCACTGCTACGATTTCACTCTCACATCATTAGGGCGTATCTACAAAACCTCATAAATGAAGTTACTTTTTTGTAACGAATAAATAGAGGGTTATTTCACACCTATAAATAATGTTGAGGTTTTAGCTTGACACTCCAATCAAAATAGTATTGTTATTGTGCTGTAAGGGATGTACCTAAAAACCACTCGTACCCTTCTCTAAACTTTTGCTTGGCATCGCTTTCTACAATGCTACCGTGAGCCATAATGACTTTTTTAAAATCCCAAGCAAGTACCTTTTGAACTGACTGTTTCACCTTTTCTATTTCTTTTGTAGCGAATTTCTCTAACAAAGATGGACTAAGTTTTTTGTAGCCACCAATCAATCTAGCTGCTAACTGCGTTGTTAGGGGAAAACTATCATCAAAGTGAAAAGCTGTATCTGTTAATATCAGGGTGTGGCTTTCTTGATGAAAAAACACACATTCATTGAGTAAGGAAGATCCTTTTAAGTCAAAAACTTTAAATCCATTAAATAATAAATACTCAACTTCATTTAACATACTTTCTTCAGCAACGCTGATGATTTTATCAATCGGCAAATCAGGTTTTTTGGACTCTAGACCTGGTGCAGCCCAAAGTTTTGCTTTAGGGTAGATAGCTTTGAAGCTAGACGCAAATAAATAATGGTAAAGATTTGGAGCAATGATGTAACTTACATCTCCAATTGTATTGATTTCATTGATAGTTGTGTCATCAACTTGAATCGGAGAAATAGCTATTAGCTCACCACTGACAAGACGAATAAGTGTCATTCTCGTACCAACATTTACCCCTAGATATTTGAATGGTTGTTCACAAACCCAAATGTTTTTATCAATCTCTTTAAGCATGAGCAATACATTGGAACTTACGCAGCTATCTTATATAAACACTTAATGTAAGGGCAATTTATTTATCGCCCCTACATTTATGAGTATTCAGCTAGAAAATGCGTGAGTCCTATTTGTGTCACCTTGAAAGTGAGGCGATCGCCCGTCACCAGCTTAAGTAACACTTGCCGCTACTAACACTTCACCATTGAGCATTCGTTGAGCACCATCTAGCAGCGCTTCTTCCAAATAAGGCTTAGTAAAGTAACCCCTTGCTCCCAGTTGCACCGCCATTTGTCTATGTCGATCTGCACCACGCGAAGTCAACATGGCGATCGGCAAGTCGCTAAGGTTCGGATCTTTCTGCATTCTTGATAGTAGTTCTAAACCATCCATTCTCGGCATTTCAATATCACAGAAGACGAGATCGCAAGGCAGACCATCCCGCAGTTTGTCCCAAGCTTCCTGACCGTCACGAGCTTGTTCTACGCGGTATCCAGCTTTATTAAAAGTCATGGAGAGTAGTTCGCGCACAGTAATTGAGTCATCGACGATCAGAACCATCGGTTCAGTCTTGACATCCTGTGTTGGCAATACCGGAGTAGCACTAGCAGTCCAGAGGGAATTAGCACTACCTTCGCGCTGCAATCGTCCTGTTGCTAGGTCAATTAGCTCTAGCACGTCAGCGATCGGCATAATCCGACCATCTCCTCTTACAGTTGCTCCGGCAACGCCTACAGGCTTTGGCGCTGGTGCTTCAAATTGCTTAATTACAATTTCTTGCTCGCCTAGCACTTGGTCAACCTGAATAGCCATAAATGCACCAGCCGAGCGTAATACCACAATCGAAATCATGTCGTCATCACGGCTACCACCATACAGGCTACTCCGACCGATTTGACGATTTGACACTAGAAGTTCTTTCAGGTGTCTAAATGGTAGTAGGGAGTCACGCCAGGAAATACAGGATTGTCCTTGTTCGTTAGTAACAATACTTTGTGGCGATATATCCATCATGTCTTCCACACCGTCCATTGGAAAGGCAATTTGAGCTTTTTCGCTCACACAACAAAGTGCTTTACCAATACTGAGAGTTAGTGGTAGACGAATGGTAAAAGTTGTTCCCTTACCAAGCGTAGAATCGGTGCTGATTGTCCCTCTAATTTCATTTAAGCTGGTTTTGACTACATCCATGCCAACGCCTCGTCCGGCAAATTCATCGACTTGCTCTTTGGTACTAAAGCCAGCATGGAACAGCAAATTATAGGCATCCAAGCGAGACATTGTTTTAGCATCAGCTAGACTAATTATGCCTTTTTGAATTGCCTTAGTCATCACCTTGTCAGAATCAATACCAGCGCCATCATCGCTAACAGAGATTACAGTCTGGTTCCCTTGGTGAAAAGCTTTGATCGTGATTTTACCTACAGGTGGCTTGCCTTTGGCGATCCGCTCTTCTGGAGTTTCAATTCCATGAGTAATAGAATTATTGACCAAATGCGTCATCGGGTCGTAGAGCTGCTCTAAAATCACTTTATCAATCAAGCTTTCCTGACCTTCTATATGTAGCTCTGCTTGCTTGCCGTATTTGAGAGAAATATCTCGCACAGCACGAGGTAAACGCTCGGCGATTTGAGCAAAAGGTAACATCCGCGATCGCGTTAGTCCTTCTTGCAGTTGCGTCGTCACCTGCCGAAATTGCCGCGCTACTTGCTCGGTGTCATCGGTAACAAATTCTATATCTGAGGAAGCCTCGCGCACCCGGACAATCAACTCGATCATCTCTTGGGAAAGTGTATGAAAGCCAGTAAAGCGATCCATTTCCAAGGCATCAAAGTCCATCCCCGTAGCATGACTTTCGGAAGTAGGATTAGCTGGATTAACTGATATAGTGCGAGAACCCTGGCGGATGTTATGTAGCGAGGCTTCCATGAGCGATCGCTCGTAAAGTTCCTGCATTCTAGAACCCAGACCGTTTAGTTGCTGCACCTGATGTAGCAGATTTTCTAGGGACTGGCGCATTCGCTGTTGATCCTGTTCTAAGCTGTTGCGATTTACAACCAATTCTCCAACTAAGTTACCAACGTTGTCTAAGTGCTTGACTGGCACTTTCATTGTTTGTTCAAATGCCGCACGGCGAGGCTTAGAAGCTTTAGTTTGGGCTTGCTTAAGCTTAATAGGAGTATTACTTGTTTTATCAGTTTTTGGTGGTAACTTCTCTGAATTATCTACTACAGTCAAGTCTTGTGCAGGTGGTGTTTGAGCAACTGCTTCTGTAGATGTATTTCCATCTAATAAAGCATCAAGATCAGAAAATTCATCTGTATCTAATGCTGATGGAGAAGTATCGGTAGTTTCTTCTAGCAATGCCTCCAAGTCATCAAATTCATCGACGCTCAAGTCTGGTGCAACTGGGTTTAGCGAAGCTTCATCTAGTAAAGCATCAAGATCAGAAAATTCATCTGTATCTAATGCTGATGGAGAAGTATTAGTAGTTTCTTCTACCAATGCCTCCAAGTCATCAACATCTACACCTAAGTCTTGCGCGGGTGGTGTTTGTGTAACTAGCTCTAGCGGATCTTCACCCAGTAAGGCATCAAGATCAAAAGACTCATTTGTATCTACTTCTTGTTGAAAAGTATCGGCAGTTGTAGCGGCTGGTACTTCTAAGAAAGCCTCTAAATTATCTTGCTCATCAATGGCTTCAGCACTGGAAATATCCAAGCTTATACCTGATGAAGTTTCACTGGCTACATCTGCTAGATCACTAAAGAATAAATCTACAGTGCGATCGCTTTCTGCGCTACCACTAAAGAAATCTGTTTCTGTTGTGTCTAAATTTAAATCAAGTAAAGCTGAATGCTCATCTACTGAAGGTATGTTGGCATTTTCTTCCTTAGAAAAGTCAATTAATAACCTGTTTTCTTTTGGAGTTAAATCTATATTTAGCTGTTCTTCCCAAAGATCATCAACTGGAGAATCAAATTCTTCAGTATTCTTTAAAGAAGCGTCAACAATATCTAATTCAGCTGCTGTCACCTCTGTTTTATTAGGTGTTTCTATTTCTGGCAACTCCTTAAGGCTTTTGCTACTATCTGAATTCAACCATAATTCCTCTAACTCAGGTTCTACCTGAGCTTGTGCTAATGGTTCTTCCCAAAAATCACTTAAATTAGTATTTTCTAGAGACGATGTAGGCGTATGTTCTTGAATGGTTTTTGGAGATATTTGCGGCTGTTCAAATAAATCAGAAAACTCCGGTTCTGTTATCTCCGAGATTATAGGTGTTGGCTCGGCGTTAAATAAACTATCGAAGCCTAAATCGTTGTTTAAAGACGTACTATTTCTAGGAGAACTTTCTAATTGATTTAAGGTTTCTTGAGTATCGCTTTCAACTTCTTCTAAATTAAACAAGGCTGATAAATCTGAGCCAGTTTGTAACGGCTCATCTTCATCTAAATCAGTTGCAAATAAGTCGCTTAGATCGACCTCTGCATCTACAGAAATTTGTTTTTCGTTCATAAGTTTATTAACTTCTCCGGCTTGATCGTTGCCTGCTGTACTAATATTTTTTGGATTAAATAGTTGTTGAGATTGTTTGAATTCGTGGTAATCTTCTAGCTGAATACTATAAACAACTGTATCTAAAGAAGATTCTGCTGTTAAAACTCCAGTTTCTCCTTGACTAACCAAGAGATCCAAATGCTGTTTAAGTTCTACAAATACTGGTTGTATTTTTGATAGAATAATGTCTCCAGTATTTTTTGCTACTAATGCATTTTCAAGGAATTCTATCAGTTGTTTGAGGGTGTCAAATATTTCCCAAAATAGAAACTCTAATTTTTGATCTGCCTGAATTTGTGGACATTTTTGAAGGACTTTAAAACAGTCCTCCAAGTGTTGGGATATTTGCTGAATGCTATCTAGTTTTAGCAGCGCTGCTCCTTTTGTTAATGAGTGAGCTGTCCGGAAAACTTCGTTCACCATTTGCGTGTTTTCCAGGGTATTTTGGAGATTTAATAATCCCTGTTCAATTATATTTAGGTGAGCTTGAGCTTCTTGAATGAAGTAGCTGGGTACGAGCGGTTGTTCCGGCAGCATGATATTTTTAGTTAATAGTTGGCACCGCAATATTGCTTAATTACTAGTGTTATTAGCAATAAAGTTAGTTCCGTAATGAAAGAGCTTGCAGTTGTTCACTAGTTTTAATTTCTGCTGCCCGACCTGCTAAAACTAATTCTTGAGACTGTTTGATTTCCTTAATTACAATTGGTGCTAGGGTACGATAGGTATTTTTCTGATTAGCGATCGCGCCGGAAGCTGTTTCGCACAAACTACACCAACTGAGTAAGTTAAATTGTTTGCCCAGTTGCGCTAACTGCTCAGAGCATTCTTGGAGTTGTTGGCGAGTTTGAGGTGTTTCCGGTTGCTTAAAAAGTTGCAACATTTCGCGGAGTTTTTGCATTACCTGGTTTTGAAACACTGGCAGTGAATTTGTTTTTTCTAAAGTTGCCGTACTAGTTTGCAATTTGGTAGAAACGGGTTCTGGCGGCGATGAAATTTGGGATTCTCTTGGCTGCACACTTTGAGGAACTACTGCCGCCGATACTCCGCCGCCAGCTTGATTCACAAGTAATTCTAAATGTTGGTTGAGCGCCTTAAAAACTGGTTCCACCTTTACCATTAGATTATTAACTACATCTTCTGGTAAAGAAAATGATTCCTCAAGGTGTTCTATCAATTCTTTGAGAGTATCAAATACTGCTAAAAACAGTGACTCTAATTTTTGATCGATCTGGATTTGTGAACCTTCTTTAAGAACTTTGAAATAGTCTTCTAGGTGGTGAGATGTTTGCTGGATACTATCTAGTCCTAGCATTGCTGCTCCTCCTTTTATTGAATGAGCTGCCCGAAAAACTTCGTTAACTATTTCTGGATCTTCAAGGGTATTTTGGAGATTCAGTAATCCCTGCTCAATTGTATGCAAATGGTCTTTTGCTTCTTCAATGAAATAGCCAAGGATGCGGTGTTCTTGTTCTTGTGACATGATTATTTTTACCTACTAAATATTAATGTTCAGAAGCAGTTAGTTTTTAGTAATAGCTATGAGGTTTTTTGATTACCAATAGTTGTTATTTGCCTGTGTTGATCACAACCAACAACTAAAAACTACATTGATTCATTGGTTTCTACCCGAAAGCGTTCAACAGAGGTGAGCAAATCACCTGCTACGCCTACTAAATTTTGCAGAGAGCCAGAAACGCGCTGTGCTTCTTGGGAGTTGCCTTGCGCCGTTAATTCTACTGATTGCATTACCGAAGCTACAGCTTGGGAAGTTTCAGTCTGCTCTACGGTTTCAGCAGTAATTGAGCGGACAAGAGTATCAATGCGATTAGATACTTGCACAATATCTTCAAGTGATCGCTTTGCCTGTTCTGCTAGGTGCGTCCCTTGAATAACCTGCTGAGTTCCTTCTTCCATCGCTGTCATTACAGAACCAGTTTCAGTTTGAATTTGCCTCACGACTTGTTCAATCTCTTTCAACGCCTTGGCAATCCGATCCGCTAGCTGACGCACTTCGTCCGCAATAATCGCAAACCCGCGTCCCGCTTCTCCAGCTCTTGCCGCCTCAATACTGGCATTGAGTGCCAATAAATTCGTCCGCGAAGCGATTTGAGAAATCAAGGCGACAATTTTTGAGATTTCCTGTGACGATTCTGCTAGGCGCTTCACCTTACGAGTTGTTTCCGCCACAGTTTGACGAATTTCTAAAATACCTGCCACAGTTCGCTCTACCGCCTCACCGCCTTTTTCGGCAGTGGCAGAAGCAGTACGAGCAACTACCTCGGCTTCTCGCGCACTTTCTGCTACCCGTTGAATCGCGTCAGTCATCACTTGCACAGAATTGAGAGTTACTGCTAGCTCCTCTGCCTGCCGCAGCGCATCAGAAGACAAAGCTTGAGCAAACGTTTCGCTATCTGTAGCTCCTTTACTAACTTGACGTGCCGCCGTTTTCACCTGTTGGACAATTTCTCGCAGGCTTTGAATTGTCAAGTTAAATGAGTCTGCAACTGCCCCTAAAACGTCAGCACTGACTTCAGCACGGACAGTCAAATCTCCTCGTGCTGCCCCTTCCACGTCATCTAAGAGCCGCATCACCTGACGTTGCAATTGTTCTTTAGCTTGTTCTTGCTCGTCGGCTTCGCGCTGTGCCTCACTGGTAGTCTTCAGAATGACTTGAGCCATTTCGTTGAATCCAGTCGCTAATTGACCGAATTCATCTTTTGAATAAATTGTCGCTTGGGCATTGAGATTGCCTTGGCGCACAGCAGCAAACTGAGCTTGCAAATCCCTGGTTGTCCGCCGCATGGACTTGAAAGTCAGTTGTCCCAAAAAGCGTGTGGTAGCGAAACTAACAACACCTGCTGCCACTGGCATTGCCCAATCAGAGTGCCGTGCTTCCTGATTTTGCGAGCCAGACAGTAAATTTCCTCCCAAGCCAACTGCGGCTACAACTACAGCAGAAGCAACTCCCACAGCACTAGCAGTGAACCATTGTTTTCTTTCTAGAGAAGCATCCTCAAATTTCCTCAGCCATTGCTTAGTTCTATGTGTTGTTGAGCTATTAGTTTCAGTAATAACAGGAATTTCCTCTGAGGTAACCGCAAAGGCATCCTCGTTGCTACCAGGTTCTAAAAAAATATTGCTGTCAGAATTAACAATAAGTCCATCGTCAGAGGGTGAAATTGTTATAGTGCTGTTTACTAAAGATGAATCTATTCCTGTAGTGAATTGCTCTGTTGCTGGAATGAAGTCCCCAGTATCACCCAAGTCGTCAACTTCACCAAATTGATCCATGAAGTCAATATTACTTCCTTGATCTGCTTGAGTAAAATTGGCTGAATCTAAAGTATTTGCTGTTCCTTGGGTAGAGGCAGTATTACCTAAGCCAAAATCGTCGTCAACGCCTGTATGGGTAGTTGAGAAGGAATTTTGCTCTGCGTCGGTAGCTGGTTGCTCAAATTGCTCGGCTTTGACAAAGCCGAAGGTATTTTCTATTGTAGAGGGATCAAATCCTGGCCCTGCCATTAACAGAGTTGGATTTAAATCATTGTCGTCTACATCAAAGCCTGACTCCTGATAACCGTTGCCATAAGCATCATAGTCTGAAGATTCCAACTGATAATTATTGGTATTAGGCGGAGGAGTGTCAGATGGTGGATTTAAGGTAAAGGGATCGGCAAAAGCTTCTGGTGACTCATTGGCATAGCCATACATAGAAGCATCAGTTGCGGAGCCAAACGAATTGCCATACTCTAGAGAACTAGATTCTTGATTGTGGTCGAAGTAGTTAAAACTTGAACCGTTAGGATCAAAATCATCTGATATCCCTAAATCTTGCAGATTTTGTGGCTCGTGTGCTGTATAATTAGAGGATTCTGAGGAATCAAAATTATCAAAATCAGGGGCGCGATCGCCTGCGCTCATTCCACTCTCGGCTAGATCGCCACTTTGATATTGACTCACAGATTCCAGTCCATTGTGAGCACATTCAATTAATTCTGGATCTTGAGTTAAGTTCAAAACTGTTTGGTAGTGTTCTTGAGCAAGGTCATATTGCCCAAGAACGCAGTAGATGTGTCCCCTCAACAGTTGACTATGCGGGTTGTCTGGAAACTCCTGAACTAAGTGATCGACTAAGTTGCCTGCTTCTTCGTAGTTGCCTTGGATATAGGCTTTTTGAGCCTCTTGATATTCTTGATCGTGATTTATACTTGATGCCATTGCTATCTCCGCTTGCCTTAATTTCATGCTGCCCAGCGCGTACTCCGCAGAATTGCTTTTTGATCTAGCAGTCGGAGGCACTGATGGGTAAGATTTTCTAATAACCATTCACCCCGCAAAAAGGGGGTTATACTGTCTGGTGCTTGTGATATTGCTTGCACTTCTTCGGGATCGAGCCACTCCATACCAACTATTTGTTCAACTGCCAACCCCAGCATCATGTCTTGATCTTCTACGGCAAGCACCGGAATTTCCGTTCTATCTGTATTTACAGCAGTTGACTCTCCCAAAAATTGACCCAAATCTGCTACCCAAATTACTCGCCCCCGTACATTTAGAGTACCTAAAAGTAAAGGTGAAGCATTGGGAATTGGCGTAATTCGGTCTGGGGGAGAGGAAATCACTTCCCGAATTGCCATTGCAGGCATTGCGAATTCTTGACTAGAAGCAACATAAAACCGGAGGTGAAGTTCGCCTTCTGGTCTTTCTAGTTCCTGAAATTCAGGTAAAAGCTCTTGACTACTATTTGTTAATAAGTCTTCAACCATGCCTTTCACCTTATTTTTGTAGTAGTTGTTTGAGCGTTCCCAAAAATTCTGTTGCTTGAAAAGGCTTGACAATATACGCATCTGCACCTTGTTTCATTCCCCAGTGGCGATCAAATTCTTCGCCTTTGGAGGAACACATTACAACTCGGACATTTTGGGTTTTGGGGTCAGTTTTGATCTTGCGGCAAAGCTCGTAGCCGTTCATTCTCGGCATCACAACATCAAGCACTACTACATCAGGGCAAGAAAGCTGAATTTGCTCTAATGCTTCAACTCCATCGTTGGCTACAGTAACCTTTAACTTACTCCCTTTGAGGAGTTCTAAAATAATTTCCCGTTGGGTAGGGCTGTCTTCTACAACTAAAATTGTACTCATAACTCCTAATCTGCCTCCTGGTTTAAACGTTCCCAAAGAACGAGATACCATTGTTTATTTTATAAATTTTAATCAATAAAGTAAGCTTAATTGTTTACTAATTGACTAAACACTGTTGCTGGAGTGTAGTTTGTTTAGGAAGATAAATTTTAATTCTATCTCTTAAAAAACTCGATAGCTAATTTGGTTGATGAACGAAGTAGAAAAACTTTAAAATGTATATAATTAACTACTTCATTTCCTAGATAAAACCAACTTCAGCTGAATTTTATAATTAGTCTTCCACGTTCAAACTACAAAACAAAGTTAACGCTATATATACTGTGTATCCAAGCGAAATTTTACTGATAACTTTACTGTAATCAAGTTGTAACACTGCATCATTTCAGTGATTTTACGGTAGGAGAAGGCAGAAAAGAAGGATAGCGTGAACAGTTCACTAGCACTTATGTTTAAAGCAAGATAGCTTTGACTTAAGTGTACTCTTGATAATTTTTTATATTGATCAATAACTGCTTGAGTGGATGCAGCTTTGGTAGATAATTATTGCTGCGTAGACTTAAATAGCTCAACTAATAAACTTAGTTAATGAAATGTCAGTCAGTGTTTACCGAGCGATCGCACACAGGCAGCTAGGAGGAAGCTCGTGACTGCCTAACTAAATAGTAATATTACTTAATAAACTTGGTTAGTATTGCCAGACTAACTGAAGGCATCTAAGAAATTACTAAATATTCCTGATTTTTCTAAACTAAATTTACGAACGATAAGGTATTTATCAGCCATCCTAGTTCATCTCAGTAATTATAACTAGAAGGATTAATATTTTCTAGGTGTTTGTAACAGATAGAGGGCATTAGTTAAGCATTAACTCGGTAGTGACGCTGACTGAGTTCAGTCCAAAATAGATTTGACGACGATGGTTTTGCTCATGTCATCTGCCTAAACTGAGTTTAATGCAGACAAGCTAAACCATTAGGAGCAGGTTTAGCCCAAAACTGGGCATTAGGTATATCAAGAGGAAGATTGTGTGCTGTATCTAGCAGAAGTCCAAAAGCAGAAAAGTGGGTTTATGGGTGCTGGCAAGGCGGAAATTAAATTGCTAGCTTTTCAACGAGCTGACCAAACTTGGAATCCAGTGCCAGGCGATGAATCAATTCCAGCTGAGGAAGCTAATAACTTAAATGCCGGAACACTGGTACTAGCTGATTTAAATTCAAATCGACAAGTACAGAGGATTCAAGAGGCGGGGCGACCTTTGGTGAGCATTTTACAGAATTTTTCGCGCCATTTGGAAAAGTCTAAGCGCCAAGAAGAAGAAATTGAACAGTGGAAGCAGTCTTTGACTTATCAAAGTCAAGAATTGAATCGCCGCAACATGGAAATGGAAGCGCGATTGGAACAGCTGCAAGAGATGGAGAGCGATTTTAAGCAGCTGGAGGCACAACGCCATGAAATTGAAAGTGGACAGGAAACGGCAGAGCAGCTACGTCAAGAAATTGAGCGTAATCGCCGAGAGCTTGAAGGTGCTTGGGAACATCTACGCGGCGAGCAGCGCCTTTTATTAGAGCGACAAAATGAGTCTCAACATTCTGTTTTAGATGAGGTGCAGACGCAGCAAATTCAGGAATTATTGAATTCCTTATCGAGTGGAATTGTTCCTACAGAAGTGATCTGGGAACAGCTAAATTCCAGTTTTGCAGCGATCGCTTCTGGACAAGATATTTTGAGCCAGCACTGGCAACAGTATGAGCAGCAACACGCCACTACCCAGCAGCAGCAACAGGAAGTTGATAACCAAGCTGAAGCGCTACAAAATAGCGAATCCCAGTGGCAGCAAGCTCAAAATTCTCTAGAACAAGCATCGTCCCAATTGCAAGAGCAGCAAAGAGCGCTGAGTAGTAAGCAAGAGTCGGCGCGGCTACTAAGTTTGCAGGTGCGTAACGCCGAAGAACTATACGAACAAATTGCCAGTCTTGCCGAGCTTGATCCTGCGAGCATGAGCGAGATTGATTTAGCAGCGCTGGAAAAAATGCCTTTAGAGCAGCTACAGCAAATTGTCCAAGATTTGCAGAAAGACTTGCAAAACGCTTCTCGGTTTGTTAATGACCAAGAAGAAGAACTGAAATTGCAGCAACAGACAATTGACGAGCTGCAAGCTCAGTTAAATCAAGCTAGTGACAGCGATCGCCCAAGTTTAGAATCTCAACTGACAGATGAGCGAGACAGTTACCAGTTTCTCAACGAAACTTTAGTTGGTCAACGGCAAAATTTACGAGTACGAAAGCAGATTTTGCATCAGCATCAAGTGGTAATGTGGCGGCAACAAGGAATTACTCCTGATACCCCGGAAGAGCAGATTGATTTAAAACCAATTCTGAGTCTTATGGAAGTGCAGCGACAACAACAAAAGGCAGAATTGCAAAAGTTGGAACAAGAAATTGAGCAGCTGAGCGATCGCCTGAAACAGCAAGAAATGATTTCGCAGCAGATTCACGATCAGGAACAGAAGCGGCAGGAACTGCAAAATTTAGAGCAAAATTTGTTGTCGTTACGAATAGCAACAGCAGAATCCTGGGGAAGAGTTAATCTTTATCATGAGATGCTACAGCCAGTCCAAGACAGCTTGGATCAGTTGCGACAGAAGTTAGAAGCGATCGCGGGTACTCTAGAACAGGTACAACAAAGCGGTAATTATCAACTCCAGTCTATTGAGCAGTTGCGTGACTCACTTTTTAGTATTTTGCCTAATCGAGAGTTTGTCGCCTCTTAAATAATTTGGATTTTAGCTAGATATTATTTAAGGTAAATCCAGCCATTTTTAACGAACGCGATCACGCCTCCGGGAAATGGCTCAGTCCGTGAATTGTTAGGAGCTGTAATTAAAGCAGTTAGTTTTTCAATATGTTCAAAGCTGGGATTACAGGGTAATACTTGTTGCAACAGTTGCCTGATAGCACGACGTTGGAGGGCGAGTGGTGCTGTTTGTAATATGCGACAATTTATAGTTAATTTAATATCTTCTGGGGAATTATCTTCTAAAGAAGTTGCTTGTTGCCTTAACTGGTAGGCAGCTTGTTCTAAATATTCTACTTCCGCTTGTAAAAGTTCGGCTGTTTGAGCTAAGGCTTGCTCGACTTGTGGGTTGAGATGAGTTTGAATATATGGCAGTAAGTCATGACGAATGCGGTTACGGGCATACTTTAAGTCTTGATTAGTAGCATCTTCCCAAACTTTTAAGTGCTGCTGTTGACAAAATTCTCTCGTTTGAGCGCGGCTAAACTCTAAAAGTGGACGCACCAGCATTACTCCAGCAAGAGAGCGTTTCCAGGTTAAAGCTTGTAAGCCATCAGCTCCACTACCACGAATCAAGTTGTAAAGTAGAGTTTCGGCGCGATCGCTTTGGGTATGCCCTGTAACAATGCAGGTGTAATTATTTTCTTGGGCGATCGTACTTAAAGCTTGATACCGCCATTGGCGAGCCTCTGCTTCACTTTTTAAGGGCTGCTCAGTTGTAGCACAATAAAACTTTGTTGCCCAGGTTTTAGCTAACTGTTGAACGTAATTAGCATTTGCTTGGGAATCACCACGCCAACGGTGGTCACAGTGGACAATTCCTAGTTGCCAGCCCCATTTTGGTTGTAAATCTAGAAGTAATTTGATTAAGCATAGAGAATCTTGTCCCCCAGATAGAGCGACGAGTACAGAGGAATTGCGTTTTATTAGTTGGCGCGATCGGAGTGTACGATGCAACTTCGCATGAAGCGGTGTCCAGTTGGAGCAATTAAACATCAGCAGAGGTTAGCGTCTGTCTCCAATAATAAACTTACCCCAAAAATTTAATAAGCTCGGTCAAGTTAATTCGACCGAGCCATTGCCAACAGTATTAATTTTTCAGAATCACTGAGAAATTAGCGATCGCACTATTGCTTAGTTTGCTGCCAGGAAGTTCTGGAGGGGAACACCACCGTTACGACCAACAGCAGGAATCTCTAGCAATTTATCCGTAGCTTTTCCACTAGTGCCGTCTTGGGTGACGGAATTGGTATTACCAGGATGTCCATTAGGAATGAACAACTGCGGGTGGTCAAAAGGCGCACTCTGCTTGCGGACGCGCTCATCTGTGAGCGACTTGAGGAATTCCACTAAGTCAGTTCTCTCTTCAGCGCTGAGGTTGAGGTTTTGGATGTCCGCGTCTAGGTTGTCGATGTTCTGTTCGTGGAAGTCGCCACCGCGATTGTAGAACTCGATTACCTGGGATAGAGTCAGGGTACCACCATTGTGGAAGTAAGGAGCAGTAAGCTCGATATTTCTCAGTCCAGGTGTCTTGAAGGCTCCGTCCACTGCTGCTCTCTCATTCGGGTCTAATGGAGCTTCCGGGATGTCTTCTTCTGGAATAGCTTTGAGGATCGGGGCAGTTTGACCTTGAGCTACCTGTTGCTGAGTGAACCTTGTAAACGAAAGCGGCTTACCAAATGGGTCTTTACCACCTACTCCCAGGTCGTCTTGAGTAGGTCTGACACCAATGTTGTAAAAGCCATTGTCATAGACAGCAACACCACCATTCCCCATCCGCATCCGTTCGATTTTTTCGTTCTGCACGTTTCTAACGGAAGCGTTGGTAAATTCTGCGCCACCATGACAGTTGACGCACTTAGCTTTGCCCTCGAAAAGCTCTTTGCCTTGTTTCTGCTTACTGCTTAAAGCATTAGTGTTGCCTTCCATGTACTGGTCAAACGGGGAATTATCAGAGACTAATGTAGACTCATACATCTGAATTGCTAGCCCCATGAACAGTGAGAAGTTATAGTCTATCAGTGAGAACTGAGTGTTTGTTAATTGAGCGGGATCTACTACTCCATCTGCGTCTGCCTGTTGGCTAGCACCTCTGTTAATAAAGGTTATAGTGCCGTCAGGAGCGACGTTAATTAGCCTGTTGGAGCGCCACCACACCGGCTTGAATGCCTTTTTAATCATCGCCGTGTAGCTTGTTGTCAGTCCTGGTTTAGAGCCTCTGCTTAAAGTACCCAAGACACTGTCATTGGTAGCTACAAGCTGTTTAGCCAAAGGTCTGAGCCTACGTAGCTTTTTACCAGTTTCTCTAGGAAGCTTTTTGCGACTACCAAACTTCTGACCTACATCTGGAAAAATCCGACCACTAGCAGACTGTTCAACAGAACTGAGTGGTGGTCCTACTGCTTGTGAAGCAGCAGAGGAATTTTCGAGGCTTATTTTCACTGCTTCTAGTTTACTTGGCGTTGTTGCCTTGATCACCTTAGCATTAGGGTCTCTTGAACCGAACGGATTTACGCCATTGAATTCATTTTGCGCTCGTCCATCCCAGAAGTTGCGGAAGTTGAAGACGGCGTTGATTGAGCTGGGTGTATTGCGGTCTGTTACTTGACGTACATTAATACCGCCTACATTGAAGATCGGATCTGGTTCGACAACTGTGTTGTCTACCGGATTACCAGGATCGATCGCTTTGAAAACGCTGCGAACGACACCCTGGGAGCCAGCAACATCGTTACTATCTGAAATAACGTTTGAAGAACGGTTATCTGGGTCTGCTAGTTTGTGAAATGGGTAATCTCCAGGTTTTAGCTTGTAGTTAATACCCGCATTTACAACTTTATCTGGTCCTGGGTGCAGCTGGTTTTTGGATCTGTTATCAACTCCAGCATGGAAGTGACAACTGGCACAAGTTTTAATACCATCACTACCGACCTGCATATCCCAGAAAAGTGTTTTTCCGAGTGCGATCGCTGCTGTCTTATCTTGTACAAATTCTGCCAGATTTGAAGGCTGAGGAATCGGTACACTTTTGAGTGAAGCCAGAGGCTGGGAAGGTGACGACGGCGGGGCTATCTGAGCTGATACAGCATGACCAGCTAGAATTGTAGCCGCAACCAGGGCGATGATTGTCACGCTTTTCCGCATTCTCTTTGAAAACCTTACTACTAGCTGGGTAAATCCCGCTAGTACGGTAGTAGCAGAGCTTGTACTGCTTTGCCTTCTCCTTTTCATCTCTCTAAAGACCTTGATAAGTGTTATCCAAGTAGGTGCAATCCTGCTTCCCACTTTGGGAATTTTTTGCAACCCATTCATTTATCCAAAACGATATAACTATTCTTGTTATTCGGATCACTACTAAAAGTAGTAACAGTTGTAACAACTGAGGAACACCATTCATTACAAGTGGAAAGAAGCTATTAGGGTTGCAAGCTTGCCCCTATGCCTAAAGGCTGCATTAGCTCTGTCTCAAAATTAGTAGATAAAAGGTAAAGAACTGGGAAGCAATAAAAATAAAGTAACAATAAATTTAGGTTATCGGAGAAGTTAGACTTAAATTAGACATAAGCTGGCATATTTATCCAAACACTTGTAATTTTTTAGACAGTGTTATTACCAGTATTTTCAATAGCCTGTAATAGTTTAGAAGCTGTACCAGCTATACCTTTGCCAAAAGGAATGAATTTGAGCAGCAAATAGTGGTTAAAATTCTTAAGTGCCGTTCCATAAATAGCATTTTTAATTAAAACCACGAATTAGCTAGTATCTTTTTGTAATATCTCTAAAAAAGTCTATGAAGTAAGTAATATAAATAGTAAAATTTCTTAGATTCTTGTCTTTTATTTGTTTTTAGTAATATTTTGTATTTCTACAATTTTTTAAGGTTCTGCGAAGCTAATTTGCAGAACCTTAAAATTGTAAATGTATTATGGAAACTAGCTTTGTAGCATCTGGCGAACTTTTTTCTGGAGTTCAGGATCTTGTAATGTAGCTACAAAAATTTGGTTGAAATGCTGTACTTCTAAACCTTCTTTCTCCACTATTTGCTTCATTTGCAGTTGATTTTCTAGCTGAATCTGCTCAACCTTGCCAAACGCTTTGGCAAATTCTTGTTTTTCTACCTCAGAGATTTCTGTTTGTGGCTTTTCAGGCTCTTGCTGTGCTAAATAAATTTCGGTGAACCTTTCTTGACTTAAACCTTCGTCCTCAACTGCTTGTACCATTAAATTTTGAAATTTTTGATAAGTTACCTGTAGCTGTTTAATGGCGTTGGCAAACTTCTGGAGTTCTTCTGAACTGACTTGAATCTGAGGTATTTCCTGGGTTTGATTTTGAGGTGCCACTTCTAGGGTGTCTGCTTGAGCAGATGAGCTACCTACTAGCAATAAAATACAAACAAGAATGCTTAATAAAAATTGTTTCAGCATATTGAATTTTCCTTAAGTTCTGAGCTTGGCAACAGTATGAGATTTATAAACAAGATTTAATCTAGCTTACTAACAAAATTCTGGCATCAACTTGTCTTTAAAGACATTAACTTAAAAAAGCGGACAAGGCGAGAGGAATTATATCGCAACTCACCTTGTCCTGTACTTTTTTCAACTCGTGTGTGGAGTTAATTAAGGCAATTCAACTTGTTTATAGTTGACAGAATGTTACTGTTATGTACGCAGGAAAGTTGGTAGAGGAGCGCCACCATTGCGACCAACAGCAGGAATTCTCAGTAGTTGATCAGTTGCTTTACCATTGGCATCAGGAGTCACAGAGTTTTGATTGCCCGGATGTCCATTCGGGATGAACAATTCTGGGTGGTCAAAGGGGGCTTTACGATCGCGGACTCGTTCATCAGTGAGTGCTTTCATGAACTCTACTAGATCCGTTTGTTGCTGATCGCTCAAACCCAAGTTCTGGATATCTGGGTCTAGATTACTATTGTTGGGCGGGAAGCCAGTGGTGTCATTACCATTTGGTCCTCGGCGATCGCCTCCTCGGTTGTAGAACTGAACTACTTGCTTCAGTGTCAATTGTCCACCATTGTGGAAGAAGGGAGCAGTAAGTTCCACATTTCGTAGTCCGGGAGTCTTAAATGCTCCATCTACTGCTACTCTTTCATTTGGGTCTAGAGGAGCGCAGGGATCGGGGTTGGGGATATCTGGCGCACAATGAACTTCTTCCGGTGTTTCACCTGGTTGCTGACCTAGACGCGACATCGCAAGCGGTTTACCGAAGGGGTCTCTTTCACCCACGCCTAAGTCTTCAAATGTCGGTCTCACACCGATGTTGTAGAAACCATTGTCGTAGACAGCAGTATTATTGTCTCCCATAATCATGCGTTCGATTTTTTCGTTACGCACGTTTTTCACGGAAGCGTTAGTAAATTCTGCACCACCATGACAGTTAATACACTTTCCTTGGTTCTGAAAAACCTCTAATCCTCGCTTCTGACTGTCATTCAAGGCAGTAGCGGTTCCCTCTAGGTATCGGTCAATGGGTGCATTGTTAGAGACTAAGGTAGATTCATACAACTGAATCGCTAGCCCAAAGAACAAAGAGAAGTTATACTCGCCAAGCGTATATTCATTAGTCTCCAAGGGGCGGTTCGGTTTGAGAACAATTTCCCGTTGACTACTATTACCATCTGGTGACGAAAGAACTCGGACGATGTAATTAGATTGCCACCATTCTGGTCGGAAAGCGCTTTGCACCAAGGTTTCGTAAGTCGTGGGACTAATGCCTTTTTGTCCTTGAGGCGCTCTACTAAAGGCACCCAGAACACTATCGTCACGCGCTACCAGCTGCTTGCCAAGCGGTCTGAGGCTAAACAGCTTCTTACCTGTCTCTCGTGGTAGTCTCCTACCCTTACTAACGCTGCGGGATCTGGTATCGATTGAGCCGAATTTTTGACCAATCTCTTGGAAAGTGCGACCATCAGCAGACATCTCGAAAGAACTAAGCGGTGGTCCCACTGCTTGCGAAGCCAGAGAAGAATCTTTGAGGTTGACATCCGCAAAAGTTGGCGGCTGTGATGGAGAGGTTGACTTTAAAACCTTGGCATTGGGGTCTCTTTTGCCAAAAGGATTCACACCGTTGAATTCATTTTGGGCTCGTCCATCCCAGAAGTTGCGGAAGTTGAAGACGGCATTAATTACGGTTGGTGTGTTACGTGGCTCTACCCGCCGGACTTCTGTACTTGCTACATTGAAAACTGGATCAGGCAAGAAACTTACTTTGTCTTTAGGATTACCAGGAATAACATCGATAAATTTGGTATTGAAAACTCCTTGAGAGGAACTGACATCGTTGGAGTCTGCAATAACAGCCGACTCGCGATCGCTCTCATCTGACAGCTTGTGGAAGGGGAAATCTCCAGGCTGTAGTACATAGTTGGGTCTACCTGTCTGGAAAGTTGTATCCCCGTTTGCAGTTCGATCTTGATTTACCCGCAACAGTCCGGGGCTAATTTGGTTTTTGATTCTGTTGTCAGCGCCAGCTTGGAAGTGGCAAGTAGCACAGGATTGAATACCGTCGCTGCCGACTTGCATATCCCAGAACAGAGATTTACCTAAGACGATCGCGGCGCTGCGGTCTTTTACATAGACAGCTAGTTCGCTACTGCTTGGTCCCGGAACTGGTACGCTCTTGAGGGAAGTCAGAGGTTGGGAAGGCCCTGGGGGAACTTGCGCTGCTAGTTGAGACGACATTCCATGTCCGGCAATGATTGCGATCGCGATTATTGCCACAAACTTAATTTTTTGTTTGATGCTTCTAGATAACTTTGATGTCAGCCGCATTACGGGAGCCTTTTTGCTCCAGTGTCTGCCACTCTGACTTGTGTCTGCTATTGGTAGCGGCAGTTTTTTCTGGCGCTGCAAACGGTAGTGTTGTTTAGCTTGCTGCGCCTGTGCATTCATAACTGCTCTTAGACAAGAGCGACCATAAGGTGTAAGTAGTAGGCATAATATGCCAAAAAATAATAAAAGTAGCATTTGCATATCGCTATGCCCCCTGTTGATTAAAGATGGGATTGTGCATTAGTATCTGGAATTGGTAAAGATTGCTGGGATCTCAAAAGGAAATAAATTCTTCGGTTGCCCTCTTGATAAGTTCTTGAGAACTAGCCAATTTATCAATCTAAGCTTGAACTACAAAGTCTCCACCCGATAGCAAAAGAATATCAGGAAGGACAGCAAACCGCGCTCCAGTTCCTAAGCCTGCTGCCGCGCCATTCTGGTTGTAAAACAAGCTGCCAGTGTCAGAGAAAGTTATACGAGCATTGCTAGTTGCGGCTTGAGCATCAGTTGCAACTCTGGCAAAATCACTTGCATTTAACCCACCACCAGCAGCACTGGTGAGATTTCTGAAAGTTGTTTTATCTAGAACAATCTTGTCAATCCCAGCCCTAAAGTCTGTAATAGTATCGACTCCAACTGCACTACTATTGAAAGCAGCATTAGTGTTGTAGAGGAATCTATCTCTACCACCGCCACCTATAAGAGTGTCAAAACCTGCTCCACCACTAATAATGTTGTTAGCAGCATTACCAGCGATCGCGTTATTGAGGTTATTGCCTGTACCGTTGATATTGCCAGCACCTGTAAGCGTAAGTCTCTCAATGTCGGCACTTAATGTATAAGTTATGGAAGACTCAACAGTGTCTGTACCAGCGCCGAAGCTTTCTCTAGCAACGTCCGCCGTATTATCAACGATGTAGGTGTCGTTGCCTAAACCGCCGAAGAACAAATCATTACTTGCGCCGCCATCTAAAAAGTCATTGCCACCATCACCAAATAACTGATCGCTGCCGTCGCTCCCTGTTAGTACGTCATTACCAATGCCACCAGAGAGGAGATCGTTGCCTGCGCCGCCGCTTAGAAGATCATCGCCAGCTTCACCATATAATTCGTCATCGCCGTTGCCGCCGTTGAGACTATCAAAACCTGCGCCGCCACTTAGAATGTCGTTGCCAGCTTCACCGGATAATAAGTTGTTGACACTATTACCAACAATATTGTTATCGACTTCGTTACCCGTACCGTTAATTGCTCGATTACCTGTAAGGTTCAGGTTCTCGACGTTGGCAGATAAGGTCAAGGTAATTGATGAATTAACAGTATCTATTCCTTGATTGCTCAGTTCAATAATAGTGCTGTTATCAGTTCTGGTAGCTCTGTTGACAACGTAGACATCATCACCCATGCCACCAGTAAGTGTATTTCTGCCGAGTCCACCATCAAGGAAGTCATTTCCTAGTCCGCCATCAAGGGAATCATTGCCGGAACTCCCAAATAAATCGTCGTCTCCAGCTCCCCCTAGTAGGGTGTCAGAGCCAGAATCACCGTCAAGCAGGTCATCGCCATCTTCACCAGCTAAAGTGTTGTTGGCTGTATTACCCAAAATTGTGTTATTGAGGTTATTACCTGTACCCTCGATCGCGCCAAAAGAATTAAAGTTCAGCACTAAGTCTTCTATGTTCGCACCTAGCGTATAGCTAATGAAAGCATCAACGGCATCTATGCCTTCATTTAAACTCTCGACGATGCCATCAACGCTGCCATCATCATTTTCCGCGATCGTATAAACATCGTCACCTGCTCCACCTATTAAAGTGTCAATGCCACCATCGCCACTGAGGATGTCATCGCCACCTCCCCCAAGCAGAAAGTCATTACCACCATCGCCTTGTAAAATATCATTTCCTGCTTCGCCGCTTAAGGTATTGTCGGCACGATTACCAATAATATTGTTGTCTAGGGCGTTTCCCCTACCGTTGATTGCATCTTCACCAGTAAGAAATAGATCCTCTATGTTGGAATTTAGTGTATAGGTAGCAGCAGAGCGAACGGTATCGATACCTCCACTAGTTCCACCAAGGGTTTCTATGGCATCATCTAGTGAGCTGTCAATAATGTAAACATCGTTACCAGCGCCACCTTCTAGGGTGTCGTCACCAGCACCACCATCTAGGAAGTCATTACCAGCGCCACCGAAAAGGATATCTGCACCTTCGTCGCCGTTTAAGGCATCAGCGCCATCACCACCTTCGAGTCTATCGCTACCAGCGCCACCGCTTAGTAAATCATTTGCACCTTGACCTAGTAAAGTGTCATTTCCTGCGTCACCATTAAGGACATCAGCGCCAGCGCCACCATCTAAGCTATCGTCGCCATCGCCACCGTTGAGAGTATCATTACCAGCGTCACCATTTAATATGTCAGCTAAATCTAAACCAGATAATATATCGTTGCCGTCAAAACCATTAATTGTATCATTATCTGCAATTCCACCTAGATCACCAGTTAAAGTGTCATCTACTGGGGTACCGGAGATTAGTGCCATATTTTTTACTCCTGTTGTATTTCAAAAAAGGAAACATTCTTCATCCTGAAAAAGTGAATTCGCCTGCTATTATTCATTCAGAGACATCAATAGCGTATTTAGAAGTGGTTGCAGCCTCTATTTGTACCTGTTCTGTATAGACAGGCAAACAAAGAAAGGTAACATAGGATACACTAAACAATATTGAACTCCTCAACAGCAAGAGTAGAAGAGATATTACTGCTACTTTGTGGTGTTATAGAGTATACCCAAAGAAGTTAGTGTTCAAAATCCCTTTCTAATTTCCCTCTGGCGATAGATGCTAAGTATTAGTTAATACTACAAGTAAAGATATCACAAAAAATACTTAGAAGCAAGTAGGTATTAAATATAACAAATATTTAATGATTCAATCTCACTTTATATGTATAGCAACCATTACCAGCGAAATTAGGTACACAATAACAGCAAATAGGGTTGGTAATTACGAAAGTATTTAATACAGCTTTTATAAAGAAAGTATTAAGATTCGTAGGTATTCTACAACTGCTAAATCCACAATATGACCTTAAAAATAATATCCTAAAAGTAAACAATTCAAGTATAATTGCTAGTAATTTTACTTGAATTCAATTTACTTATCTGTAAAAAACATTACATAATTTGAGTAAAATTTTACTTTTTTCTAGCTAATAGTTGTGTTTATAAATACCTAGACGACGATACTGCTAGTAGACGCACTTGGAAGTAGCTACCAACGCTAACTTGGCTAGTTACAGTAATATCTCCTCGATAACGTTGAGCGATCGCTCCTCCCACCTCCACCTTTTTCTTGGTGTTAAGCACAAACCTATACAAAAGCAGATATGTTTGAATGCGATCGCCATGCCTATTGTCACCTGCAACAAGTATGCAATTTAGCAAATAAGACTTAAGCGTAACTTTCTTATAGAATTACCACTATTACACTTAAACGAGAACCCAAAAGTTACTAATATAAAGTTTGCGACATTACCTTAGAAAACTTGTTTAAGTCGATAACCTAAACCATAAACTGTCTCAATCAAGTCAGTAGCTCCGGCTAATTTCAATTTTTGCCGTAAACTCCTAATATGAACTTTAACTGTTTCTTCTCCTGGTGGTTCTTCAAATGACCACAGATGAGCGAGAATTTCGCCGCGATTGAATACTTGGTGGGTGTTCCGGAGAAATAGCTCTAATATTTGATACTCTTTTGGAGTTAGATGTAGTTCTTGTTGATTGTATGTCACTTTGCAGATACTGGGGTCTAGACGTAAATTTTCCCACGCCAATACTGGCGGTAAAATTGCTGCCCCCCGACGGAGAAGCGCCCGGATGCGAGCCATTAACTCTTGCAGATCGAAGGGTTTGAGTACATAATCATCAGCACCTGCATCTAAAGCCTCTACTTTATCCAAACTGGTATCTCTAGCAGTTAGCATCAGAACAGGTATAGAGATCCTACTTTGACGTAGCTTTTGGCATAGCGCCATGCCATCTACCTTTGGTAGCATTATGTCTAGCAGAATCAAATCATAGGGAAAAGCTTCTATAAACTCCCATCCTACCTGACCATCTTTAGCAATATCAACGACATAATTTTGGTTAGTAAGCGCTGATGCCAAAGCATCAGCAATGTGCTCATCATCCTCGACGATCAGAATCCTCATAGGCTGTGATCAGAAGGTGTGAATGGTAGCTATTAAGTAACCTAAACTCAGTATTTACTAGCAACTATCTCTTAATTATCTGACTCTATGGTAAAAACTTGTTGTATACGTCAGGAGTCTACTA
>ERZ501023.44-NODE-44-length-42274-cov-6.713731_pt1 | contig 42274 bp, 36 predicted proteins | sample MGYA00248839_ERZ501023 | MGnify/ENA primary metagenome ERZ501023 (study PRJEB25958, sample SAMN03398596) | human skin metagenome | study: EMG produced TPA metagenomics assembly of the Human Skin Microbiome Metagenome (human skin metagenome) data set.
GACAAGGGGACAAGGGGACAAGGGGACAAGGGGACAAGGAGACAAGGAGACAAGGAGATTCGATCATTTTCCCTTCAGTGTTCTTGTTGTTAAAGAGTAACGCTGTGGTTTGATACTCTGGGAATAATAAGTAGTGTGTATTTAATAAAATAATTTTAAGGAAATTCAAATTTAGCAATGCTAGAAGTTGAGAGCCGTCCTTGTTTTCTCACTCCTAAAAAACTCCAGCCACAGTATCCGCTATTTGTATTTTTGCCGGGGATGGATGGCACTGGTCAACTGTTGCGATCGCAGACTGCTGGTTTAGAAGTTGCCTTTGATGTCCGGTGTTTGGCAATTCCTCCGGATGATTTAACTAACTGGGAAGAATTGACGGATCAAGTAGTACATCTAATTGAAGCAGAACTAGAAAACAATCGCGATCGCTCAGTTTACTTATGCGGTGAATCTTTTGGTGGTTGCTTGGCAATGAAAGTCGCAACTACCGCACCTGAGTTATTTAACCGCATCATTCTCGTTAACCCGGCTTCTTCCTTGCGTCGTCGTTCTTGGCTAAACAAAGCCTCACAGTTAACTTATTTAGTACCTGCTGGTCTTTATAACGTTGGCGCACTCGTATTATTGCCGTTTATCGCCTGTTTAGAGCGAATTTTACCAAGCGATCGCCAAGAACTGCTAAAAACTATGCGCTCTGTACCGCCGGAAACTGTATTGTGGCGGCTATCTTTAATCAAAGAGTTTAACGTTAATAAAACTCAGTTACGGCAGCTAACACAACCAATACTACTTGTTGCTAGTGCCTTTGATCTACTTCTGCCTTCTTATACGGAAGCTAAAAGGTTATGCAAAATCTTACCGAATGCTCAACTAGTAGTGTTACCTCATAGTGGTCACGCTTGTTTACTCGAAGAAGATGTTAACCTCTACGAAATCATGCAGGCTAAGAATTTTTTGGATAATGACGCTGAAACAGCTACTCATAATCTGACGAACGCAGATTAAATTAGCAATAAAGTACGCAGCTAAAATCGAAGCGTAAATCTCCACGCTTGACTAATGACAAGACTTAGGCAAAAACTCTCTTAAACTCTTATTACTTTGTGTACTTTGTGTCCTCGGCGGTTCGTTTTTCCGTTACTGGTGCGTAAGTCATATAATGACTAATTAAATTGACCATTAAGATAATAATCCCGTGTTCCTTTGGCATTAATTGCCTCCTCTAGACGACTTAAGGCATGAACATAAGCTGCTGTTCGCGGCGAAATCTGGTGTTGCTGGGCGATTTTCCAGATTTGCTCTGTTTCCTCAACCATCTTTTGTTTTAAGCGCTGATTTACTTCTGCTAACGTCCAATAAAGTCCACTGCGATTTTGTACCCATTCAAAATAGCTAACGGTTACACCTCCAGCATTCACCAAAATATCAGGAAACACATGAATTCCTCTTGCTTCTAGATTTTGGTCAGCAGCAGAGTTAATTGGACCATTGGCTACTTCAAAAATAAATTTCGCCTTGACATCTGAGACATTTTCTGGAGTAATCTGATTTTCTAAAGCAGCAGGAATTAAGACATCTACATCTAAAGCTAAAAGTTCTTGATTACTTAAGATTTGGTGTTCACCAACTTCGCAAACTGTGCCTTTGCAATATAATTCTCTGATATTTCTGTGAGATTCTTTAAAGTTACGAATACTAGGAATATCTAATCCTTTTTTGTTATAAATAGCTCCTTGAGAATCACTTACCGCTACTACTTTATAGCCTGCTGTGAATAGTAATTCTGCTAGCCACGCGCCAGCATTCCCAAAACCTTGCACAGCTACTGTAGTATCTTCAGGTAACTGCTGAAACTTAGGTAAAATAGTTTCAATAACAAAAAAAGCTCCGGTTGCAGTTGCAGTATCTCGACCTACACTACCACCCAGAGAAATTGGTTTACCAGTAACAACAGCTGGAGCAAATTGGCGGCGGATAATACTATATTGATCCATCATCCAACCCATGATCATTGAGTTAGTGTAAACATCAGGTGCGAGACTATCGACATCGGCACCAATAAAGTCGGCGATCGCATTTATATATCCGCGACTCAGGCGTTCTAACTCCATTCTCGATAGTTCTTTAGGATTAAGACTTATTCCACCTTTTGCGCCGCCAAAAGGCAGATTTAATACTGCACATTTAAACGTCATCCAAAAAGCCAGAGATTGCACTTCTTCTAAAGAGACATTAGGATGATAGCGCACTCCGCCTTTTGTTGGTCCGCGCGTATCATCATAGCGGACGCGATAACCTTGAAAAATTCGTAAAGAGCCATTATCCATCCGCACTGGAATAGAAACGGTTAAACTTCCTTTAGGATACTTTAAATACTCAATGGCATCTTCTGACATTGAGATGTATTTTAAAGCACTTTCTAGCCGTTGTTTGGCATCAGCAAATAATGAATGAGACATCCTAATTCTCCTCAAGTGATCTAATTTAAGTTGATTGCCAAACTATCACAGGCTGGACTATCCTTGTCTGGTACTACAAGCGCCACTTTTGGGGATCAACTAGTAAATACTAATGTCTGCCTTGCTAATCAAAAACCTACATAAATTTTTAACAGCACCAACTGCAAAGAAGTTCAGCCCTCAAATGATATTTTGGTTTAGTCTGAGCCTAACTTTTGCAGCAATTTACGGTATTTTGGCATTAAAGCAAGCTTTTAGTGCTGAATATGTTGTCCAAGACGATGCACGACAGCACGTATTTTGGATGCGGCGGTTTTTGGATGCTGATTTATTTCCCAAAGATTTGATTGCTAATTATTTTCAATCTGTTGCACCGCGAGGATATACAGCTGTTTACAAAATTGGCGCACTTGTAGGTATCGATCCGATCCAGCTAAGTAAACTTTTACCCCCAGTGTTGGGATTGCTAACCACAGCTTACTGTTTTGGTGTTTGTGTGGAATTATTGCCAGTACCACTAACAGGATTTATCGGCGCATTATTGCTAAATCAAAATCTTTGGATGCAGGATGGTTTAATTTCCGCAACGCCTAAAGCTTTTTTGTATCCATTTTTTCTGGCGTTTTTGTATTATCTGTTGCGGCGTTCATTAATACCTTGTTTAGTGGCGATCGCCCTTTTAGGGTTATTTTATCCTTCATTAGTATTAGTGTGTGCTTGCCTATTAATTTTACAACTATGCCAGTGGCGGCGGGGACTGCGTTTCTCAGGGAATCCTCAAGATTATCTGTTTTGTGCTGTTGGGTTAGCAGTGGCAATGCTAGTGTTGATGCCTTATGCAACTGGTTTTTCTAAATTTGGTTCAATAATTACAGCAGCTGGTGCTAGGAAATTACCAGAATTTGCACCTGGGGGACGTGCTAGCTTTTTTAATGACAATGCTTGGGATTTTTGGTTCAATGCTACTCGTAGTGGAATTAAGCTAACATCTGCATTGATGCCTCCCTTAGTTTACGCTGGATTTTTACTGCCAATTATCTTGCGGTATAAGTCTCAATTTGTGTTATCTAAACACATAAGCAGTGGCATTAAAATTTTACCGCAGCTTGTTCTTGCTTCTTTAGCAATGTTTTTTGCTGCTCATGCACTGCTGTTTAAACTTCACCTTCCCAGCCGCTATACCCAGCATTCTTTACGAGTTGTCATGGTTACAGCTGCTGCCATTGCCTTGACTTTAATTTTAGATGCTATTTTCGCCAGCACGAATAATATTCAGAAGCATCCCTTAATACCATTTACCTCTCGCCTCTTACCTCTTGCCTCTTGCCTCATCTTATGTACTGCCCTAATTTTATATCCCAGCACTTTGAAAAATTTTCTGTGGACAGGTTATGTTGTTGGTGAAGTGCCAGAGTTATATAAATTCTTGCAAGAGCAACCGAAAGATATTTTAATTGCCTCTCTAGCAGATGAAGCAAATAACCTGCCAACATTTGCCCAACGCTCAATTTTTGTTGGTAGTGAATATGCTATTCCTTACCATCGAGGTTACTATCGCCGCTTTCGTCAACGGACATTTAAGTTAATTGAAGCTCAATACAGTCAAGATTTGACAGATGTCCAACAATTTATTCAGAAATATGGCATAGATTTTTGGTTATTAGATGCAAATGCTTTTACACCAGAATATGTAGCTAGCGATCGCTGGCTGCAACAATATCAGCCACTGGCTACCAAAGTAATTACCCAAATGCAACAAGGATATACCCCAGTTTTAAGCAAGCTAACAGATTGTGCTGTTTTAACAACCAAAGGCTTAGTTGTGTTACAAGCAGAATGTATCCAAGCAAAATCAAAGTTGAACTTAGGTTCTTGAGATTTTTGGATACTTCCCCTCAAAAGGGTAGAAAAGCTTAGATAGGCGGCTTTAATATAGAAAATTCTGATAAAGAATGAATTACAAACCCTCTTTAAAATATCTACATTTTTTATTTATAACTATATTAATCTTAGGTGGATTTTTTCGATTTATTAATCTAGAAAAAAAAGTCTACTGGATTGATGAAGTTCACACTTCGCTGAGAGTTGCTGGATATAAAAAAACAGAGTTTGTTGACAAGTCTCCTGTTAATAAAATTATTAATATTGCTGATTTGCAAAAATTTCAACGTCTTTCTCCAGAAAAAGACTGGGGAGATACTTTTAAGGCTCTAGCAGGAAATGCTGAACACACACCATTATATTACCTACTGACACGGTTGGGAATGCGATTATTTGGCAGTTCCCCAGCAGTAACAAGAGCCTTAGCAGCTTTAATTAGTTTACTTGTATTTCCCTGTATTTACTGGTTATGCCTGGAATTATTTAAATCTCCCTTAGTAGGCTGGATGGCAATGGCATTAATAGCTGTTTCACCCATTCATGTGCTGTATGCTCAAGAAGCGCGGGAGTATTCTTTATTAATAGTCGCTATCTTAATATCAAGTGTGTCATTGCTACGCGCAATGCGCCTAAATACAAATTTTAGTTGGGGAATATATGCAGTAACTGTAGCACTAGGTCTATATTCTCATATGCTTTCTGCCTTAGTTTTCGTAGCACATGGTATCTATGTCTTTGTAATTACAGGCTGCCGACTCACTAGCAGATTTATTAATTATATTGTAGCGTTGGTAGTGAGCTTTATCACACTTATACCCTGGATTATCTTATATTTTATTAATGCTAGTGCCATAGGAGAATGGAGTTCTAAGAAACTAAGTTATGCTACTTTATTTCAACGATGGTTAATTAATATTAGTTCAGCTTTTTTTGATGTCCAAATTGGTTACAATGACCAATTATTTGATGTAGAGTCAGGTAATGATGTTGTTAAGCTTGGTTACGATAATTTATTAACTTATATACTTTTTCTATTTGTTATTTTAATAATATATGCATTTTATTTTATCTATAAGAAAACTCAAATATCTGTATGGTTATTTGTTCTAACACTAATAGTATTCCCTACCTTAATTTTGGTACTTCAGGATGTAATTGCAGGCGGACAGCGCTCAACCATTGGTCGGTATCTAATTCCCTTTTACTTAGGAATTGAACTAGCAGTTGCTTATTTATTGGCAACTCAATTAACTTCTATTAAATGGCAACAAAAACTTTGGAAATTGTTAGCGATCGCAGTATTTTCTGCTGGTATTTTATCTTGTGTGATCAGTTCTCAAGCAGAAACCTGGTGGAACAAGTACAGCAGTTACTACAATCCACAGGTAGCTCAGATTATTAATCAAACTAATCAACCGTTAGTAATTAGTAGTCAAAAAAGAGTAAGCCGCATAACATCTCTTAGCTATGAACTTGAGCCAAAAGTACGAATTCTACTAGTAGATGGAAATGAAATTCCTAATATTATCAATAATTTCAGTAATGTATTTTTATTTCGACCTTCCGCAGAATTGCAAAGCCAACTTGAAAAAGAACAGAAAATCCAAATTGCTCACAGTTTAGGTCAACTTTGGCGGCTGAAAAAGCTATCAGCGTTCAGCAGTCAGCAGTCAGTCTGATCTCCTCGCGCTATCAGCGCTAATTAAACTAGCCAAAGACGCTGTGTACTAAATAACTCCAAAAGCTGATAGCTAATAGCTGACCGCTATTATGCTTGTCTTGAGTAGTATTGGTTGGATAACGCTAGACAGTAACTACTTACTAAATACAACAATGGCAATAAGTGTTTAGTATTATTTTTTTACTTAATTTTTTCGATAGTATACAGGAACTAGTTAATTAATAATGTATCAGAAGCTGCTCTTTACAATTACTTCATCTGAGTATTAAGGTTTGGTGAAATAACCTGACCTGACTTGGCTTTTATATTTGCGGCAGAACATACTGGTTTTAGTAATACAAGTGTGAAGGAGCAGGTATGAGTTTTGGGTGCTTTGCTCCTTTTTTTATTTTTACTATATTAATTGCCTAAAACAGTCTAACAAGCTAGGCAATACGACCATAGCAAGCTACAGCAGACTTAGTTGGATCTGCCTGATTCGTTAAATACGCCCACATTTGATCGCCTAGACAGAAATGCCACCATTCTCCAGGATGCCGTTGAAAGCCAGAGGCACGCATGACATCCCACAATAACTGACGGTGAAAATTGTACTGTTGAGCAACTGGATCAGCACTATTTGTAAAGTAATCAGGATGCGATGCGGGTGAAAGTTCATCGATCGCCGAACCCATATTAACAGGCTTACCTGTATCATCTACAATTGTAATATCTACAGCACCGCCTGTACTGTGAGGCGGCGGAGTGCGAGGATCTAGGCTTGGTACAGCCCAAATTTGATAAACTTGTTCCCAAGTATGTGCTGCTGTTAATTGAGTAGTAACATTAGCTGCCACAACTTGAGCAAAAGTGTAATCCACCATAAATTGCTGCACTGCTACAGGACGATAGGCATCGAATATTTGGATGCGCCAGCCGGGGTAGTGTTTCTTGAGGTGTGCTTGAGCTGCAATTAAACTATTTAGAACACTCTGACGCAGGTGATAAGGCGACTCCTCTCCATAAGGCGCACCTAGCTTTTGGTAGGGATGGGGTGACTCAACTGCAAACATCGCCAAATCAATTGGGACAAGTGGCTCGCTACACTCTAGAATTGGTATCTGCTGATAAGGCTTCATTAGTGGCAGGATCTTAGTTAGGTCTGGTAGGCACAGGGTAGTAGGGAGGTATGCGCCAAATCTTCACTGTTCTATCTCTACTGCCACTAACTAAAGTTTGACCATCACGACTAAAAAAAACAGATGTAACTCCTGCTGCATGATCTTTAAGAGTGCGGAATAATTCTCCAGAGTCCACATTCCACAAGTTAATAGTTTTGTCTCCACTAGCACTGGCAAAAATCTTACCATTTGGGTTAAAGGCGATCGCTGTAATTTCATCGGAATGCTCAGACATAGTGTGGCGCAATTCACCATTTCCGGCATCCCAAAGCTTGATTTCCCCGCCATTAGTGCCACTAGCAATTGTTTCACCATCAGCGCTAAAGGCAACAGCGTAAACTGGTCTCAGGTGTCCTCTTAGAGTACGCCGCACCTTACCATTACGCAAATTCCACAGGGTAACAGTTCTAGTAAAGTTGCCGCTTGCTAGGGTATCACCATCAGGGCTAATCGCGATCGCGGTAATTCCCCCTTGTGCCGTAAAAGTCCGGATCAGTTGCCCAGTTTGCAAGTCCCAGAGTTTAATTGTGCCATCACCACTGCCACTAGCGAGCTGCTTACCATCGGGGCTAAATGCTACCGAACTCACCCAATCTGATTGTCCCGCTAAAGTCCGGATCAGTCTGCCAGTCTTTAAATCCCACAGCTTAACTGTGCGATCGCCACTACCACTAGCTAGAATTTGATTATTCGGGCTAAAAGCGACAGAACTAATCCACTTGGAATGCCCTCTTAAAGTGTGTAACAATTTCCTAGCGCTTAATTGCCAAACCTTGATAGTCCTGTCTCCACTGCCACTAGCAAGGTTCTGCCCATCTGCGCTTAAGGCAACAGCATAAACTGCCTGTGAATGACCACCACTAATCGTATCAACAGTTAATTTTCCTGTCCAAGATGAAGCTTTACCTTGCTCCTGCTTCAGACTTTGACTTGGTTGTACTATCTCTGCCGCAGGAGTGTATTGCCCATTCATAGACAGCAGGGGGAAAACGCTCAACAAAGTTATAAAAGCTTTAAAAACAATTCCTGGAGGTAGCATAGCTGTTAATCACGTTGATACACTATAGTTAGCTGGTAAGTAAGCCTAGTATGATTTGAGACTGCTTGTAGACCAACCCGACAATTACCTTTAAACAAAATTTAAGCTAGAATCAGCATTCTGACTGCAAAAAGCGCTGAACGCTCTTCCTTCGACGATAACAACGCTCCTTGTAATGTTCACCTTTGTAACAAACAGTAGAGCTACGATTATATTCAATAAATTCCTTATATCTATAAAACTAGCTGACTAACGCTAGCACTCGATAAAGCTGCGATTATATGTCAGAATCGGTGTTAAGCATTTAGGCTTTTTAACAGAAGTGTTAAATAATCCAAACACATCTCAAAATTTTTCCATTGACGCTTTTTAATGACTCTATTGATAATTAAACACTTGGAGGTTGTGTTTTAGCCCTAATTGCTTCTCTAACGCGCATTGCTGAACTGAGACGCTTTTTAATTTTCATCTCATAACTATAATTAGCCACTTATTCAGCAATGCCCTTTAAATGTCTAAACGAAGCTCGCAACCTCATGTATTTAAATCAGCAGCAGTCACTTAAAATTTTAAATTTTTGTGACGCGATTCAACTTTTTGGGAGAGTCAGGCAATGATCGGCAAGTTGCTAGGCGGACGTTACCAAGTTATTAAAAACTTAGGTACTGGTGGCTTTGGTCAAACCTACGCTGCTGAAGACACCCATCGCCCAGGGAGTCCCAAATGTGTCGTTAAACATCTCAAACCCGCTAGTAGTAACTCCAGCTTTTTACAAAGTGCTAGGCGTTTGTTTCAATCGGAAGCAGAAACTTTAGAAAAACTAGGAAGCCATGATCAGATTCCCCGGCTATTAGCATACTTTGAAGAAGACAAAGAGTTTTACCTAGTACAAGAATTCATTCAGGGGCATCCGCTCACGGCGCGACTGCTACCAGGTGAACGCTGGAGTGAAAGCCAAGTTCGCCAACTCCTCTTGGAGGTGTTGGGCATTTTAGAATTTGTGCATAGCAACGGAGTTATTCATCGAGATATCAAGCCAAATAATATAATCCAACGCCACCAAGATAATAGAATTGTTTTGGTTGACTTCGGCTCGGTGAAGCAAACTTGGAAGCAAGTTGTCACAGCGCAAGGACAAACAAGCACCACCTTTAGCGATACAATATCCGCCACCATTGGGATCGGTACGCCCGGATATATGCCGACCGAGCAGGGACGAGGTAGACCACGCCCCAACAGTGATATTTATGCCTTAGGGATAATTGCTATTCAAGCGCTGACAGGTCTAAATCCGATGCAATTTGAGGAGGATGCTGATACTGGCGAGATCATCTGGCAGCATCAGGCTCACCTTAGCGACGAGCTAGCCTCTGTGATCACTAAAATGGTGTGCTACCACTTCAAAGACCGCTTTCAAACAACAGCAGAGGTCTTAGAAGCACTTAAGTCCATAGATCACCACACTTATGCGCCTGCGTTGTTGGATACCAAGGTTGACGTATCAGTCCAGCAAGTTAATCCGCCGCAAATTACAGTTTTTTTACCGCAGTTTTCTCAAGAACCGCTACCTGATCCTAACGTGATCTCAGTTGCCGCTACAAATCGCCTAGATACGTTGCCTAAGCAAGCTGCTCATGCAGCTATTCCGGCGTTGCCCTTGCCAATTACAGATACTGTTAGCGTACCTCAATCTCCTGTCTCGCAAATAGAAGAACATAAACCAGTTGTAAATGGCAAAGAACCAGAAGTAACGGCATCGGCAAGTAATGTGAAGTCGCCCCCATATCCTGCTAGTGCTACTAACTATAATCAATTGCGGCTAGGAGCAGGCATTACAGCTATTTTAATTAGTTTGGTAGCTGGTTACTCGCTTTACTGGCAACCGCGACCAAGTATATCGAAAACTCTAGAGCAAATTGCAAGTTTAAAAGCAGCAGGGAAATATAAGGAGTGTGTAAGCCAAGCGCCAACAGTGCCTCAGCATTCATTTTTCTATACTGATGCTCAAGCTCTGCTGCATGAGTGCCAGCTAGCTCAATCTAAGGCGTTTGCCGCAGAACGCCAGTTTGCCGCAGCAATTACTGAAGCTAATAAAATTCCCCAAAGTGCAGCTTTTTATCAAGACGCTCAACAGCTAATTGCTCAATGGTCTGACAATATTTTGCAAATAGCTACGAATACATATAAGTCAGGTAAGCTTCAGGAGGCGATCGCTATAGCTTCAGCTATCCCACAAACAAGCCCAGTATACACACAAACTCAAGGGGCAGTTAAGCAATGGCAGCAAGAGTGGCAACAGAATAATTCTTACTTACAAGCAGCTCAAAAAGCACTCGCTCAAGGTCAATGGCAAAATGCCATAACTGCCGCAAACAAGGTTGTAGATACTCCTTATTGGCAACAGCAGATAGAGCCGATAACCCAAAAAGCTGAAGCTAAAATTGCTACATCTAAACCTGCTGTTACCAGCCAACCAAGACGTGCTAGTACAGCAGCTGTTACAAGGACACCAAGCCGTACTACACCGAGACGAGTCACCCGTACTGCTATTCGTAGAACACCAGTCCGCACTACGCCTAGACGAGTCACCCGCACTGCTACAAGAACACCAGTTCGCACTACTCCTAGACGAGTCACCCGCACTGCTACAAGAACACCAGTCCGCACTACTCCTAGACGAGCCACACGCACTGCTACTAGACGAGCTACACGCACTACGCCTAGACGAGTCACCCGCGCTACAACTCCAAGACGCGCTCCTAGACGAGCTACACGCACTACGCCTAGACGAGTCACCCGCGCTGCGACTAGAGCGCCAAGACGTACGACTCCTCGGAAGCCGTCGTACACCTGGACAACAAAAACTGTGCCTTAATGCTTGCTTAGAAGCAGGGTGGCATTGCCGCACTCAGCGCTCAGTTTTCGTAGGTACTGGATCGTAACCGCCAGGATGTAAAGGATGACAGCGTAGCAAGCGCTTAATTGTGAGAGTGCCGCCGCGCCAGAGTCCATATTGCTCTATTGCCTCAATTGCGTATTGAGAACAGGTAGGATGAAAACGGCAGCTAGGGGAAAATAGCGGTGAAATCAAAACTCGGTAGCCTTGAATTAGCCAGATTATTAATCTTTGCATCCTGTGAACCAAATATAGCTAGAGTTGTTAATGAGGTTTTATAGGCTTGAAAGAAGCTTTTAATTAATGTGTCTTGGTTAGAATCAGTCCCGAATATTTGGTTTCAAGTAGCGATCGCCGGAGCTTGGCTAGGTACTGTTTCCCTAGTGGCAGCAGCTGTGGATCACTATACAGCTGCTGACTCAGAAATTAGGCGGAAAATAGTTCACATTGGTACTGGCAATGTAATTTTGCTTGCCTGGTGGTTACACATACCCGCTTGGGTAGGTATCACTGCTTCGATCTTAGCGAGTATTGTCACCTTATTGTCTTACAAATTTCCGATTTTGCCTGGAATTAATAGCGTTGGTCGTCAAAGCTTGGGGACGTTTTTCTATGCCGTGAGTATTGGTGTACTAGTTGCTTATTTCTGGTCAATAGCACAACCTTATTATGCAGTTTTAGGAATTTTAGTAATGACTTGGGGTGATGGTTTGGCTTGCCTGATTGGTCAACGATTTGGCAAACACCAGTATCAAATCGCTGGCATGAATAAAAGTTGGGAAGGCTCTTTGACAATGGCTGTGGTTAGCTACATCGTCAGCAGCTTAATTTTGCTGGGAGTACAAGGTAATACCTGGGAAACTTGGCTGGTATCGCTAGCAGTTGCTATAGTTGCTACCAGCTTAGAAGCATTCTCAAAATTTGGCATTGATAATTTAACTGTTCCCTTGGGTAGTGCGGCTGTAGGCTTTATTCTAAATCAGCTACTGCTAACTAAATAAAAGTTTAAATATGACAAGCGAAAGCTGGGGAAATTTCAGTTAAGCAATTCAATGTCAGGCGATCGCTGCCTCCTGCCTTCTGCCTTCTTATCCTATTTCAAAAACAACTGATAAGCGGGATTATTATTTTCATCCCAATAGCGATAACCAAGATTATCTAAAAAAGCTTGCCACTGTGGCATCTCGTGAGGAGGGACTTGCATCCCCACGACAATACGCCCATAGTCTGCGCCATTATTGCGGTAGTGAAATAAGCTGATATTCCAGTCAGGACTCATAGAACCAACGAACTTCATCAATGCACCGGGACGTTCGGGAAACTCAAAACGGTAGAGTAATTCATTGTGAGCAAGCGGCGATCGCCCACCAACCATGTGCCGTAGATGCAATTTTGTGAGTTCGTCATCGGTTAAGTCAATTGTTTTAAATCCATGCGCTTCAAAGTTTTCCACCATCTTCGCCGCATCAGCACGATTGAGAATTTGCACACCTACAAAAATATGTGCCTGTTTTTCGTCGGCAATCCGATAGCTAAATTCAGTTAAGTTGCGTCTGCCAATACATTCACAAAACTTACGCAGACTCCCTGCTTCTTCTGGAATCGCAACTGCAAAGATGGCTTCGCGGCGTTCACCAAACTCTGCGCGTTCGGCTACAAAGCGCAAGCGATCGAAGTTCATATTTGCACCGCAGGCAACCGCAATTAACGTTTGTCCCTGGATTTGCTCTCGTTCTACATAAGCTTTGACTCCGGCGATCGCTAAAGCACCTGCTGGTTCTAGAATCGAGCGTGTATCTTCAAATACATCTTTAATCGCCGCACAAGTATCGTCCGTATCCACCAAAATAATTTCATCCACATATTGCTGACACAAACGGAAGGTTTCTTCACCCACTTCCCGCACCGCAACCCCATCAGCAAATAAGCCTACCTGAGATAAGCGCACCCGTCCCCCTGCTTGCAGCGATTGATGCATCGCATCCGCATCAACTGGTTCAACACCAATAATTTTAATTTCCGGGCGCAACCGTTTGACATACGCCGCAATCCCAGAGATTAATCCACCCCCCCCAATCGCCACAAAAATAGCATGGATGGGTTGTTGATACTGCCTTAAGATTTCCATACCGATTGTTCCCTGTCCCGCAATCACATCCGGATCGTCAAACGGGTGAATAAAGGTCAAGCCTTTCTCCGCCTCTAATTCACGGGCATAAGTATAAGCTTCGTCGTAGGTATCTCCATGCAATACTACCTCACCACCACGCGCTTTAACGGCATCTATCTTAACTTGGGGTGTAGTCACTGGCATAACAATAATTGCTCGTGTTCCTAGCTGACGCGCAGCCAGGGCAACTCCTTGGGCATGATTCCCCGCAGATGCAGCAATTACGCCTTGTGCTAGCTTATCTGGCGGTAGTTGCACCATTTTGTTATAAGCACCCCGCAGTTTGAAAGAAAAAACTGACTGCATATCTTCGCGCTTCAGCAGGAGTTTGTTATTCAGCCTTGCAGATAGATTCGGAGCATCCTCTAGGGGCGTTTCCTGGGCGACATCATATACACGGGCAGTGAGAATTTGTACTAGGTAGTCGCAAAGCATGGGGTTAATGGGTTGGTAAATGCCGCATGGGAGACAATTTTACTCTATTGGTATCCAGTAATTCAGCTATTGCAAAAACTCAGCCATTTGATAAGCCATAACTGCTGCATCAGCAGTCACAATTGTCAAGTTGTGCTGTAAAGCTTGACAGATAAGTAAACGATCAAATGGATCGCGGTGTAGTGATGGTAACGTAATTAATTGAGCAACACTTGCCTCATCAGCTGTAAGGCTATCAATTTGGTGTAGTTTGCGTTGCTTAGGCAAATAAATTTCGGGGGATTCTGGTAGCGGAAGTTTTCCTAGCTGATATTTAATGATGCACTCCCATAAACAGACAACACTTAGATAAACAGTATTGTCAGGATCTTGAATGCTATACCGAAAGTTTGTTGATAGCTGATTACTACCACTAATAAACCAGAGAAATATGTGAGTATCTAACAATAGTTTCATTGGGTTAGTAATTAACCCTCAAAGTCACGTAGAATATGTTCAGGCAATGGATCGTTAAAATCAGGTGGTACTGTAAACTCCCCTGCACAAAGCGCAAATGGACGCAGTTCTTTCTGTTTTGGAAGTGATTGCTGACTTCTACGGGCTTTAGTAAATAGCAGAAAATCTAAAAGTTCTTCAACTATAAAATCTGGAGCTTGAGCAATTTCATTAATCAGTTGTTCTCTTGCACTCATTTGTCTTAATATCTCCTTTAATCTTCAACTCTTAATATGCCCGTTCTACCATTTTTGAGCAGTTTATAGTAGTTGCTTTGATTTTTCTTAGAGGTCAAAACCTTTTTGAAATTGTCGGCGGTTCTTAAATTAGCGATCGCTTCTACTGTTCATCATTCAAATCCATCAATGCGATCGCTTGTCTTGTTGATGCTGTAATGATGTGCGATCGCCCCATCACTGACAAGCCGAAGCAATCAAAAGTTTTGCAGAGTACCACTGCTTTTGTAGCAGTAACTTAGAATTAAAACTGTAAATAATTCCTGCTATGATGAATCTTCCGCCTCTGCTGCAACAAGAAGTTGAAAAATGGGCAAGCCGTCAGGGTATCTCATCTGAACAGTTTATCCTAACAGCTGTTGTAGACAAAGTTGCTGCCTTGAATCACCAACCCGAAGAAAGTGCTAATGCACAAGACTTGGAAGCAATCTGTGTAAAGCCTTCCCAACAGCCAAAAATCTATCGGAAAGAAGGAATTTTAGTTGTGGATGCTGATTTACCAGAATTCGATATCAATGCCTTCATTGAAGAGTTGCGAGAAGAGCGCATTCAAGATCAGATGGCTTTGTGAGAGTTTTATTCGACACCTCTGTTTTAGTTGCTGCACTGATTGTCAGCCACCCTCAACATTCCGCTTGCTTTGCTGAGTTAAAAAGCAGCAGAATCTAGGCAATATCAGGGTTTTGTCTCAACTCACAATCTGGCAGAAATCTATTCCGTGATTACCCTGAATGTAATCTACCAATGTCAGCGATAACACTTAAAATTAAGGATTTGCTGTAGATTGGAGTGCTACATGATCCTCAATCACGCCCCATGCATCCTGCGTAATTTTGTACTGCCGATACGCGCCTAGAGCAGCAAGTATAATCAGGATAAAACCTATGCTCCATAATAAGAGCAACAAACCAACACACCCTACAACAATCTTTTCAATCCACCTTTGCTTCCCCACCCAAACACGAGTTCCGCCAGGTTCAGAAGTTATCCTGACTGTCAAAGAATGTGAAAAACCAGTCCAGACGCGAAGCATACTAATTTTATTGGCGGCTTCTAGAACAATCCCTGTTGGCTCCTGTCTTTCCCGAACGTCGTAACCATCTTTGTAAAAAAGGTTATGCAATTCGTTACTTAGCCTCGCTCTATCAACTTTTACACCAGGGTAATTTCTTGATTCCATTATGAGTTTCTCCTTATTTATGCAACATAAATTATGATTTTCCCCACTAGCTAAGTTTTTCAGATAACGTGATTAGATAATTGCGAATCTGTGCAGCTTGGCTGAGTAGGCGAGCCTTGTCATTCCTCAAACCTTCTTGCGGCAATATCCCATTCAAATTACTAGCTTCTTTATCACCAAATGTGTCCAACAGGAAATTAGTTGTCTCCTTCCTCCAGTGCAAGTAACGATCACGTATATTTGCTAAGTTCGGCTCATATTTTGCATCAGCTATGATCGCTTCTAAACTTTGTATTTGTCGTTCTATTTGTTGCTGTCTTTCTGAAAGTGTTGCGCCTGACTCACGAATTGGCTCCTTTTCAGCTTTTCTAAAGAGTCGGCTAAAAGTAGGAAACACTTGCCTCAGCAAGTCTAATTCCATTTCATAAGACACAAAAGGTGGTAACAGAGGGAGTGTGGCTTTTAACTTGGCAGTAGAAGATTTTCCTGGTTCATTCAACTTGTTTCTGATTTCAGTCAGTAGCTGAATTACCTGCTCAGGGTATTGATTAGCATTATTCTGTTGAACTCGCTCAACAATCTGCACAACTTCGACAACGGCATTACTGGCATCCACCTCATCAATTCTGGACAAACTTGCCTCTTGAGCTAAAAGTTGCCAGTATTCTGCTTTCCATTCACGAATCTTCAACTTGATATCATCAATTTCTTGTTCAATAGAAAACTTCGCCTGCGCCTTATACTCATTAATAAGTTCGCGCTCCATTGCACCTAACTTCTTGTACAACAACTCTAAATTCTTCTCTAGGTCAGCTAGCCTTCGACTCAGAGGCATTCTTACAAAGATCCTGTAGAACTGGTTTTAGGAGTGACTTCATATATTGGAGTCTAGAACGCACTATAGCCCATCTCTAAACAAAATATTGAAGCTTTCAGCATTTCTTACTAAATTGATAAAGTGAAATTTTCAGTGTATTGCCACCTGTGTCCCACTTCAGAAATCTCCTTGACTAGATACATAGTTATATTCAAGTCAAGTGTTACTCATTTCGTAAAGAGACAATTTATGTTATGGCAATTCAACAGTTAGCAGGCATCGCTCTCCTACTTCCTCAAGTGCTTGCCAGCAAAATGAAGAGAGCGATCGCACAAGTTATTTTTGTCCGCATATACCCACCAGCGCGATCGCCTGTGCAGGAAACCTAAGCAAAACTGACTTCCAAATTAATCTGCTACTGTTACAGATATGTAAAGCTAATTGTGGTTTACAAGAGTAATGCTGACACTTAAGCAAATTGAAGCAGCTATCCTTCAGCTTTCACCTGATGAGTTTCGCCAACTGTCAGAGTGGTTTTTTCAGTTAGATAATCAGCATTGGGATCAACAATTAGAGAAAGACATTGCTGATGGCAAGCTAGAAGATTTAGCACAGGAGGCTCTTGCCGATTTTGAGGTAGGTCGCTACCGAGAAATTTGATGCACTATACCACTCGCCGATTTTGGGAATGCTATAACGCATTGCCTGAAGCCGTACAGCGAATAGCTGACCAATGCTATGAGCTACTGAAAGCTAGCCCAAACCATCCATCGCTGCATTTCAAAAAAGTGGGTAAATATTGGTCAGTACAAGTGGGACGAAACTATCGAGCATTGGGTTTACAAGTTGATAAGGGAATTTTGTGGTTTTGGATTGGTAGCCATACTGAGTACGATCAACTCATCGGTAAGCAATAGTATCAATGTGTAATGACATAGAGATCGGGTGATGATGCGATCATTCTTCCACTTCCTAAGCGCGATCGCATTAGTTGTTTTAGCTGTATGTAGAAATCAGGACGATCGCCTCCTCAAGCCTTAACCGCAAGCGACAATTCTCGCTACACCCGTTCAATCGCTTCTTCAGTTGATGAATTTAGAATAGAGTAAAAGAGCGATCGCGCTTACCTACTTATTATTGCTTCCCTATAACCTTAATAGAACGAATAAAGGATACAGCTAATCTCTTGGGGAAGTGCCTATAGTATTAAGCAAACCTGAGTGTTAGAGGAAGGTAGTTTATGTTTCAACCAATCGCGCCGCAAACGCACGATCAGTCTGAACAACCCTTAGTGCTTTGGTTTGCAGAAGTCGGGATTGCAGATATACCCCTAGTGGGTGGCAAAAACGCTTCCTTGGGTGAAATGCTGCAACAACTGACTCCAAAAGGAATCAAAGTTCCTGATGGTTTTGCTACTACAGCAACAGCTTACCGCTACTTCATGAAGCAAGCAGGTTTAGAGGAGAAACTGCGATTACTCTTCTCTGACTTAGACGTAGAAGATGTCAATAATTTACAAGAACATGGCGAACAAGCTCGAACTTTAATTCTGAATACTCAGTTTCCTCAAGAACTAGAAACAGCGATCGCTGCTGCTTACCAGCAATTATGCCAGCGTTATAGCACCAACACAGATGTTGCTGTGCGCTCGAGTGCTACAGCCGAAGATTTACCTGATGCTAGTTTTGCTGGACAACAGGAAACTTACCTCAATGTTCACTCTGTTAAAGGAGTTCTAGAAGCTTGTCATAAGTGCTTCGCCTCTTTATTTACAGACCGCGCCATCTCCTATCGCACAGCTAGAGGCTTTGACCACTTTGCTGTTGCGCTCTCGGTTGGTGTGCAAAAAATGGTGCGTTCCGACCTAGCTGCTGCTGGCGTAATGTTCTCTATTGATACAGAAACAGGTTTCAAAGATGCCGCCTTAATCAGCGCCGCCTACGGACTAGGCGAAAACGTCGTTCAAGGCGCAGTCAACCCAGATGAATACTTAGTTTTCAAGCCCACACTTAAACAAGGCTACCGCCCGATTCTCAAGAAAAGTCTGGGTAGCAAACAAATTAAAATGGTGTATGACATCGGCGGCACTAAGCTAACGAAAAACTTACCAGTGCCAGAACACGATCGCTGTAGCTATGCCCTAGAGGATGCAGAAATCCTGACTTTAGCAAACTGGGCTTGCATTATTGAAGATCATTATTCGGCGGTGCGCGGTACTTACACCCCGATGGACATTGAATGGGCTAAAGACGGAATCACGGGGGAACTGTTCATTGTCCAAGCGCGTCCGGAAACAGTGCAATCCCGCAAGTCAACTAAGGTTGTGCGGAGTTATCAGCTGCAAGCAACCAGTAAAGTTTTGGTGACAGGTCGCGCTGTGGGGGAAATGATTGGTAGTGGTAAGGTGCGGGTAATTTTAGACGTGCATAATCTCGGTCAACTCAAACCTGGAGAAGTCTTAGTTACCTATAAGACTGATCCCGACTGGGAACCAGTTATGAAAAAAGCAAGTGCAATTGTCACAAGCCAAGGCGGACGTACTTGCCACGCCGCAATTATTGCGCGGGAATTGGGTATTCCGGCGATTGTGGGGACTGGTAACGGTATAGGTGTACTAAAAAACGGTCAAGAGGTAACAGTTTCTTGCGCTGGCGGCGAAGAAGGACAAGTTTATCAAGGAATATTGCCTTATAAAGTCAATGAGGTAATTTTAGAAAATCTGCCCCAGACGCGCACGCAGATCATGATGAATGTTGGTAATCCGGCAGAAGCATTCGGTTTGGCAGCCATACCCAACGATGGCGTAGGTTTAGCGCGATCGGAATTTATTATTGCTAATTACATTAAAGTGCATCCTTTGGCACTAATTCACTTCGAGCAACTTGAGGATGAGGAAGTTAAAGACCACATTGAACTGCTAACAATGCTTTATGCGGATAAGCGGGAATACTTTGTAGATAAGTTAGCCCAAGGCGTGGGGGCGATCGCTGCTGCTTTTTACCCCAAGCCTGTAGTAGTACGGCTATCAGACTTTAAAAGTAACGAATACGCTAACCTTTTAGGTGGCAGACAGTTTGAACCGAAAGAAGAAAATCCGATGCTTGGGTGGCGGGGTGCATCGCGTTACTATGACGAGCGCTACCGTGAGGGTTTTGCCCTAGAGTGTCAGGCACTAAAGCGCGTCCGCGAACAAATGGGCTTAACTAATGTGATCCCAATGATTCCCTTCTGCCGCACTCCTGATGAAGGGCGTAAGGTATTAGCAGAAATGGCAAAGCATGGATTGCAGAAAGGGGATAATCTGCAAGTTTATGTCATGTGTGAAATTCCGAATAACGTAATTTTAGCAGAGCAATTTAGTGAAGTGTTTGATGGCTTCTCGATTGGTTCTAACGATTTAACGCAATTAACTTTAGGATTAGATCGCGACTCTGCCTTAGTCGCCAGTATTTTTGATGAACGCGACGCAGGTGTGCAAGCGATGATCCGCATGGCGATCGCTAAAGCTAAACAAAACAATCGCAAAATTGGGATCTGCGGTCAAGCACCTAGCGATTATCCAGAATTTGCGCGGTTCCTAGTAGAACAAGGAATCGACTCGATTAGCCTTAATCCCGATTCCATAATCAAGACATTGCTAGTAGTAGCTAAAGCTGAAAATTTAGATTTTTCTTAGCTTTGGCACAGCATCAAAGTAGTACCTAGATGTAGCATTATGTTTCCCAAAATTTTAGTTGCAATGGATTCAACTGAAGTAGGTAAGTATGTCTTTGAACAAGCGCTGTCTTTAGCTTCATCAACTGAGGCAAGCTTAATGCTGCTGCACGTCCTGTCTCCTTATGAAGCAGGCTATCCAGAAAATATGCCTTTATCTAACCCGGATACTTCGGAAGATGAGGTGATTAGGCAATATATGGAGCAACTGGCAGTATTTAAAGAGCAAGGACTAAACTTACTGCGCGATCGCACCAATGAAGCAATTGCCGCCGGAGTGAATACTCAATTTACCCAGCAGCCTGGTACTCCTGGTTATGTGATCTGTGACCTAGCCCGTAGTTGGGGTGCTGACTTAATCATTATCGGACATCAAAGCAGCCCCAAGGTGAATGAGTTAATTCTGGGTAGCGTCAGCAACTATGTTACCCACCACACTCCCTGCTCAATTTTGGTTGTGCATCCTCAACTGCCAGGTGGAAGCAAAAGTGACTCAGGTAAATCAGATATTGCTAATACCTTGAATTAATCAAAGTGTTAAACCGCTAGGTAAATAGTTATTACGGTACTTGGAGTTACTGGTAAGACATTCAGCGCCTTAAAAAAGACATTTTAGATTCTGACTTAGAGCAAGCAGTTAAGATAAAAAGGCTGGTTCAAGCAATCGCTGCATAACAAACTGCTAAGTTCTCTATCAGGGTGCAGTTTACGAATAGTCGTTTTTTGGCTAAGTGGGTGCAGGTTGTATTATTAAGCAACTAGAATTCTCTCATTAGCGATAGTTTATGAAGTTCAACGTCACACTTGACCGGGATGAAGATGGAGTTTGGATTGTTGAGTGTCCTAGTATTCCTGGGTGTGTCAGTCAAGGTCAGACAAGAGAAGAAGCTATCGAGAATATCAAAGATGCGATCGCTGCCTGCCTTCAAGTCCGAGCAGAACGCGGTTTGCCGCTCACTGTAGAGACTTACCAAGTAGAGGTTGTAGCGTAGCTTAGTATGGCATCTGTTCCTGTTCTTAGCGGACGTGAAGTAGTTGAAAACTTTGGCTGGCAGGTGGCGCGCCAGAGCAGTAGCCACATCATTTTGGTGAAAGAAGGTGAAACAGCAACATTATCTGTTCCAGATCATCGGGAGGTGGCAAAAGGAACTTTGCGTAGCCTCATCCGTACTGCTGGACTCACAGTAAGCGAGTTTGTTTCTGCACTCTGATTTGGAGGGGCGCGGTCTAACAAATCAAATCTGTAACCCAAGTCATCGCTTTCAGCAATTTATCAGGTAGTACCGCTAGATTTCAGCGCTCAACTAATCTATTTTGTTTGCACCCAAATAGCCTTTAGACTCTAAGTTATCTTTTAATCAAAGCGTATAGCTAAAAACTGATAATGACACAAACACTTGCAATTAATAATAGTTCCTTACTGCAACTCGCGCCTCTGGAAGTGCCAACTCGCCTGCTACTGGGACCCGGACCCTCGAACGTTCATCCTACTGTGCTTCAAGCGATGAATACGCCTTTGGTTGGGCATCTTGACCCCGCATTCTTGGCACTTATGGATGAAATTCAGTCGCTGTTGAGGTACTCATGGCAAACCCAAAACCAATTGACCATTGCCGTGAGCGGTACAGGAACGGCGGCAATGGAAGCGACAATTGCCAATGCTACAGAACCTGGTGATGTGGTTTTAGTCGGTGTAGCCGGATACTTTGGCAATCGTCTTGTTGATATGGCGGGCAGATACGGTGCAGATGTGCGAACTATTACTAAGCCTTGGGGGCAAGTTTTCCGGCTAGATGAACTCCGCACTGCTTTAGAAACGCATCGTCCGACAATTCTCGCTTTAGTTCATGCAGAAACTTCTACAGGCGCACGTCAACCTTTGGAAGGGGTGGGTGAGTTGTGTCGGGAATTCGGCTGTCTGCTGCTGGTAGATACAGTAACAAGTTTGGGTGGCGTGCCGATATTTTTAGATGAATGGGGTGTAGATTTAGCTTATAGCTGTAGCCAGAAAGGTTTGAGTTGTCCACCTGGTGCTTCACCTTTTACAATCAGTCCCCGTGCTATGGAAAAGTTGCAGCAGCGTCGCACAAAGGTTGCGAACTGGTATCTTGATATGTTGTTACTGGGTAAGTATTGGGGGAGCGATCGCACCTATCACCATACAGCGCCGATTAACTTATACTATGCCCTACGGGAAGCACTGCGGTTAATCGCTGAAGAAGGACTGGCAAATCGCTGGCAGCGTCATCAAAAAAACGCTCAAGATCTCTGGCAGGGGTTAGAAGACTTAGGACTAGGCTTGCACGTTGAACGCGAGTTTCGCCTACCAACGCTTACTACTGTCCGCATCCCAGAAGGTGTAGACGGTAAAGCAATAGCACGAAGGTTACTCACTGAATACAACATTGAGATTGGTGGTGGTCTTGGCGAACTCAGTGGTCAAGTTTGGCGGGTGGGACTAATGGGCTTTAATAGTTGTCAAGAAAGTGTAGATAAGCTTTTAGACGCACTGCGGCAGGTTTTACCTAAGTAAGATAGGTCGTAAGGAGAGGTGTCCTCGCAATAAAGAGGCGGACATTAGTTAGTAGATTTAGGGCGCTTTGCACAGCTAACTTTGAATTGAAGTCTGCGGGAAAATATTGGTATTAGGACTTATGCATCTCTATTTGTAAGGTGGGCAATGCCCACTTTAACTTATCCAATTTGAACTTTCCTCACAAATTCCCCATATTGTCCTTCTATAAACATAAATATAAAGATAGGGTCACTTGCAAGAGTAAGTAAGAGTCTGAGTATTGTCGGAATTGGTTCAGCACTGCACTAAGCCGTCAAAATATTGGGAGGATTATATGTTTCACAAGATTTTGGTTGCAATGGATACTTCCGCAATTGGTAAGAGTGTGTTTGATGAAGCTCTTGCCCTAGCAAAGGCGACTGGGTGTAATCTGATGTTGCTGCACGTTCTCTCCTTAGAAGAAAAAGGTAGCCCGAATATGCTAGTATTTCCTACCCTGGGATATTATCCAGGGCTGAGTAGTAGAACTTTGGAGATTTATCATGAGCAGTGGCAGAAGCTGGAAGAGTATGGTTTAGAGTTACTGCGATCGCGTACAGATGAAGCAACTGCCGCCGGAGTAAAAGCAGAATTCACTCAAAATACTGGTAGTCCTGGTAAAACCATTTGTGCGATCGCGCGTAATTGGGGAGCTGACCTAATTATCATGGGACGGCGGGGTCACTCTGGTTTAACTGAGTTGATTATGGGTAGTGTCAGCAATTATGTACTTCATCATGCTCCTTGCTCAGTGCTAACTGTCCAAAATTCAGCTACTACGACTGCAACTACTGGGGCGGAGCAAGTAGAATCAATTGCAGCAGAGCATCACAACGTCAGATAAAAACTAGGAATTAGCTCTTTCTAGCAATGTGAAGAGCTGACAAATATGAGGTTTCCAGATTCTTACCATACTTTTCTAGGACTTTCCGCAAACCTGCAAACAAAGAATCTCGCTGTTGCTGCTCTAGCCTGATATACGGTGACAAAGTGCTTAAAAGCGCCAGATAATCATCAATGCTATAGGTAAGTTCACACGCTGATTGAGCGTACATCAAATCTTTGAATAGACCTGATTTGATGATATTTTGTCCTAACCATCTTAGGATCTCTTCCTGAGTCTCTTTGTCTTCATAGCGTGACAAGGAAGGGTGCTGAACTTGATAAACTTCATTCAACGCTTGGTAAACTTCATAACTTGGTTGAGGTTCTTTGTTCCACAGCAAAATTAGTGAACCATTATCTTTTAAGGTAGTAGCAGCTTTGGGATAGCCAATCTCAGGTGCAACCCAATGAAAAGAATTTGCTGCCAAAACGGCATTAAATTTCTTAGCCTCTAGCTGCCACTCTTCAAAGGTGGTATTAATGATTTCGACATTTGGATAAGTTGCACAATTTTGCCGCGCTAGTTGGCAAGCTTCCTGACTTGGTTCCAGACAGATCATCGAAAAGCCTAGTTGAGCAAATGCTGTAGTTGCAGTCCCAGGACCACAGCCAATTTCCAGAATGATTGCGTTAGGGGGAAGTTGGGATAACTGAACAGCATGATTAATTAGCTTATGCGGATAGCGCGGTCTTACTTTGTTGTAGGCATCTGCTACTTCGCTGTACCAATTTTTTCTTTGTGCATCTTTCATGATCTAGAGTCAAAACTAAAGAAAACTCCTTAAGCAAGGTTGTTGGGGTCTTCCTAACTCGATCCCTTTATCAACCCTAAATAATAGTGCTTTAACCAAAATGCCAGAGCGATTTTCTAATTTTTGACTTTTAACTAATGACTGCTAATAATTTATTACGCAGGTCTGTCCAAGTTACTCCTTCTAGACTAGGCAGAACAACGTCAGCTGCACTCAGTCGCTCAGGGGAACCAAGCCCTACTGCCCACATACCCGCAGCGATCGCCGCCTCAATGCCTGCTGCTGCATCCTCTACAACTACACACTGTTTTGGTTCAAGTCCTAGCTGCTTGGCTGCAAACAAAAATAAATCTGGTGCTGGCTTGGAATTTTGAACACTGTAGCCGTCGGCGATCGCATCTACACGATCGCCAATACCAAGTTTCTCCACTACCGTTTGGGCATTTTTACTGCCTGAACCAATAGCAATCTTAATCCCCACTTGCCGCAGTTCAGCCAACAAAGCAATCGCTCCTGGCAACACTTCCTCTGACGTGATGTTTTGGATCGACTCTACATAATAGTGGTTCTTGCGCTCCATCATTTCTTGAATTTTTGCTTCCGAAAACTGCCGCTCTTTAAGAATCTGCATTAGCGATTCCCGCCGCGACAAACCGAGTAGCGCTTCGTTAGCCTGCCGATTAAAAGGTAATCCTTCTTCATCTGCTAGTTTCTGCCAAGCTTGGTAGTGGAATTCTGCTGTATCTGTTAAAACACCATCTAGATCGAAAATGAATCCCTGAATATTTAAGGATTGAGGGTTGTTAATGTCCTTCACTGTTATTTGTTCTCTACTAGCATCTGGGCTTAAATCGAACTCATGCCAACGATCGCGCCAGTGTATTTTAAACTTCAAGCGCGTCCAACCAGGGGGTAAGTGGGGATTTGCTACTGGTCCAGATTGCGTAATTTGGAAACCGCCGAACCCGAAAACCACTGCCTGCCAGATACCGCCAGCAGAAGCCCCGTGAATTCCATCAGCAGCATTGCCTCTGGTATCTTCCAAGTCTACCAATGCTGCTTGAGTAAAATACTGATAAGCTTCCTCTGTTTTGTCTAAATCCGAAGCTAAAATCGCATGAATTGCCGGACCAAGGGACGAGCCATAAGTAATATCTGTACGCGGTGCGTAGTAGTCCCAATTTTGCTTTAGTGTTGCTTCGTTGTAGGGAAATTCTTGTGCTTCCCGCATCAGATACAAAAGCATTAATACATCTGGTTGTTTCAGCACTTGCCGCTTGTCAGCGCCGTCGATGCCCAAAATAGCTTGCATCGACTTAGTGCGCGGTTCGTAATCAGCCAGATTAATATCTTCTAGGTTAAAAAATCCCTCATACTGCTCAATCAGTCCAGTTGCCGGATCGTAGGGAATCCACAGATTATTAACAATATCTTGCCAGCGCGATCGCTGCTTTGGAGTTAATTGCAGTTGCTGTTCTAGTTGGGCGGCTCTTTGGGGGTAATTTTCGTGCAGCCAGTCATAGACTACGAGTGCCTTTTCTAGATGCCATTGCACTAATCGATTTGTGAAAGCATTGTTACTGACGTACTCGTGGTATTCATCCGCGCCAATTACATTGCGAATTTCATACCGTTCTTCTCTGTTGTCCCATTCGACGCGACTCATCCAGAAAATTGCCGTTTCCAAAATTATCTCAGCGCCGTAGTCCCGCAGCCACTCCGCATCACAAGTAGCCAGCCAGTAGTACCAAACAGCGTAGACAATATCAGCGCTAATGTGAATTTCGCGATCGCGTACCCAAATCCGCACGTCGTCAGCATAAGGATCGTTAGGCAGCGCCCACCGAGGTGTGACTTCATCGCCTGTGTCAGCACTTTCCCAGGCAAACATTGCCCCTTTGTAGCCGTAATGAACTGCCTTGCGTCGCGCTCCATTTAGCGTGTGGTAGCGGTAAGACAGTAGATTGCGGGCGATCGCTGGTTGTGTAAAAGTAAAAAATGGCAGAATAAAAATTTCTGTATCCCAGAATACATGACCGCGATAGCCGAAGCCAGACAGAGTTTTAGCCGGAATGCTTACTTTGTCATCATGACGCGGCGCAGCAATCAGCAGCTGAAACAGGTTGTAACGCACAGCCAGTTGAGCTTTAGTATCGCCCTCGATTGTAATATCGCTTTTATCCCACACTTCTGCCCATACCTGCTGGTGGGCATCAAGTAGCGCTCCGTAAGTAGGCAATTGCGCTAATTTATCTTTGGCTGCTTGGGCGGGAGCTTTTACGTCGCGGGAAGTAAAGACTGTTACCAGTTTTTCCAGCGTCACAGTTTGTCCTGCCGTAGCTGAAAATGTTGCTTCTAAAGTCGGATAGCCTGGAATACTCGTAAATTCCAATGCCGCCTCAACTCCAGACAACTTGAGTACAGCAGCCATGCCCAATTCAATCCGAGAATTGCGGGTGCGGACGTGCAACCAAATCCCGCGTTCCCCAACTCTGCTGGAGAATCGGGAATCACCTTGAGCGAGTAATTCCCAATGGTTGAAACCTTGATTTTCCGGATAGCCGTTAATACTACCTTGAATTTGAATAACACCATCAAAATCAACTGGTGTTAACTGACAGCGTAGCGCCACCACGTTTTCATCTGCCTGACTAGCAAAGCGCTCAAAGTTGAGGTCTAACGTTTTACCGTTGGGACTACGCCAACGTACTTTGCGGCTGAGGACACCCGATCGCAAATCAAGCTGTCGTTCGTAGCTTAAAACTGTGCCAGAGTCAAGGCGAAAGGAATCGCCATCTACCCTGATTACTAGTGGTAGCCAGTCGGGACAGTTAGCAAGTTCCGTGTATACAACCGGAACATCGTTATAGACTCCGTGAATAAAAGTCGCTGCTAAGGCACGGCTATAACCTTCTTCAAAGCTACCCCTAACTCCTAGATAACCGTTACCAATAGTAAATACAGTTTCTTTATGGTGTAGCTGCTCAGGATCGAAATCAGTCTCGGTTATAGTCCAATCTGTATAGATAAAACGGGCGTTGGCTATTTTATCCATTAGAACTTATTAGGTAGCTTACAGGTATTAAATAGGAAAATTGTCAAGGAAATTTTATTGCTCATCTATTCATGTGCTGTTGCAGGAGTTTTTCGGCTCTTGGTTTATAGATTAAATAGAATAAGGCTTCTAGGTAGCGAAGCATTGCTTGACGATTTTCTTGATATATATATCTCCAGAAGCCTTGAATTCTAGCGCATAATAGCAGCTGTTTTGTATGTAATTGCCAGTTATATTTATCACGTACTCGCTTGATAGCACGAGTAGAGATTTCGTGCCAGTATTGGGGGTTAGTATCGCATTGATTGATAAAGTTTAAAAGTTTTTGCGCTGTTTCTTCCAGATTTGTCGGGTTGATATGAAAACCGTTTGCTTCATCTTGGATAATTTCTAAGGAGCCACCGAATTGAGTGGTGAAAGTTGGTAAGCCAGAAGCCATTGCTTCTAAAATCGTCAGTCCGAAGGATTCAAAGCGGGCAAAATTAACAAAAATTCCCTGACAATCGGCAATTACTCGGTAAACTTCACCCAAGTCACGTCTATTAAAGGGCATTCCTAACCACCGGATGCGATCGTGGAGATCATATTGGTTAATCAACTCGTGGAGTCTTTGAATTTCCCTTGCTTCTTCTGAATTTGTCGCTGCTTCTAGATGCAGCTTGTCTGTAATCAAAATTAAGTTGCAACGTGCTTGTAATGCCTCACTTTTACCAAAGCATTCCACTAATCCACTAGTATTTTTAATTGAGTTGAGCGGAGCTAGAGTAAAGAGTGGTCGCTTGCTGGGGTCGCTGAGATGACCGAGTTGGTTGGAGTCGGAGCGAGTAAAAAGTAAGTCGTGGATGCGTTCTTTACTGCTCTTGTCTCGGTCTGCTTGGCTGTAGGGAAAGAAGATGTTTTCACTTACTCCTGGCGACACGACGTTAAATTTGGGACTAAATAGATCGATGCCATCTACAACATGATACAAGTGGGGCATAGTAAAGCATTTGTACGACTCATACTGACCGAAAGTGTCGGGTGTGCCGACAATTTCTTGAGCAGACGAGGTAATAATTAAGTCTGCTGCATTCATGCTGATCAGATCAGCCGTAAATTGTAGGGAAAAGTGATACTGCTCTTCTAATTCTTGCCAGTAGATATCACTAAATAAATATTTAGACTTTTCTAGCGAGTGAGCAACATTGCACTGAATTGCTTGGAAGCGGCGGGCAAGCAGGAAGGCGACTAAGTTGCCGTCGCTGTAGTTACCAATAATTAAATTAGGATCGCCTTTCAGTGTTGCTTTTAGTTCTTTTTCAGCATCTATGGCAAAGGCTTCTAGGTAGGGCCAAATCTCAAATTTAGAAATCCAGTTGTCAGTAAGTTTAGGATTGAATTCTGGGAAGGGAACGCGCAAAATCCAAGCATTTTCGGTATCCTGGATTTTTTCGAGGCGCAAGTTGCATGAAGTTCCTTCGCAGTTGGGAATCAGGCGGGTAAGGATAATTACTTGAGGTTGGATACCTAAGATGTCCAGCCCAGCTAGTTTAATATCTTCTAAAAGTTGGGCTTCCAGGCTGCAAGCTTGATTGAGGACGTAGACGACTTGACCTGCGGTTTCCGGTCTTGCCATGATGCCTTCTTGGGCTACCCAGCCATGTATAGAGACAAGCACAACGCGGAAGTTGGCGGGGATGCGGGAGACAAAGGCTTCTAAAAGAGCGGGGTTTGGGTTATTAATGAATTGACTTAACAGTTCTAGGGTTGCACGCACTCTTGATGCCGTATTGCCCCAACCAGGTTCAAAGCCTAGTTCTTGGAAGTGGGAGTGAAACTTTTCGTAGGGTTGATGGGGTGGTTGCTTACTTAGGAAACTAAGGGCTTGCTTAACTTGCTGAAATAGCTGAGTGCTGGAATGAATGCGATCGTTGATTAATAGAGGGATGCCGTCGTGTTGCCGTCGTTGTAAAACTTTAAACAATTCCTCTAGCCAAGGCTGAGGGTTGATATATAGTTGATCGCACAAGTAACGGTTAAGGAACTCTAAGCCTTGCCCAATGTTTCTGGGATCGTCGATTGTGGGCAAAGGGTTGTAAAAAGGGCTAAAGTCTATTTCTAGGATGCGGGGTTGGTAGCGGTTGGCGATGCGATCGCGCACATCTAATAATGCCTGCGGTGTCATCAAATCGAAGCTAGACATATCTGCCCCAAGTCGCCAGACTTCTTGACTACCAATTCTAGAACGCACCAGAAACCAAGTATTATCTACTTCTAAGATTATTTCGTGAGTGTAATGAATTAATTTACCTAAAGAGGAAGTGTGGTAAAAGTAGAGTGGCTTTTGGGATTGGTGGCAGTAGTTGCCAAAAGCTTGCAAAATTTCATTCCGCAGGAAGTATGGCTTTTCTTGGGAGCGTAAGTCTTTAAGAAATTGCCGTAGATCAGTTTTCTCGGTAGTGGTTAAGATAGCCTGCACCAGTTCATACATAGTAGATTCCCCGCCTCGCAGTGACCATCCCCTTAAACTTAATTTTACTTTTGTTTGTCGCAGTTGAAACTGAAAATATCAATAGTCACTAGTCATCAGTTCTTAGTTAAACCCTAGTGCTCCGAGATCTGAGATTCCGGCAAAAGTCAGTAGTAAACATTTAGCTGCTTACTCTTAGGTGGGGTATAGACCTAAATAAATACTAACGACTGGGGATTAATGACTATTGACTGACCAAAACTTAACTTCGTGATCTAAGTTACATACTTAGTCTTCTTTCCGAGTTTTTTACTTTGTAGCCATTATGTTTAAGGTTGAACTAGTGCAGCTTTAATCGTAACTACTTGTATGCTTCTGGTTTAAACCGTTGCTACCTCAGACTGTTACTTATGATTGTAACCTTTGCTACTTGAAAAGGAATTACGCTCTTTTCTATGAGGTACTTTGATTCAGACTAGCTGTAATAATTTTTACTTAAATATCCTTGGCAAATAATATTGTATATAATTATACTTGTGTTTTGAATGGAAATATTAGGCAAGATAGTTTGATATCTACAGGCGATGCTATAAGATAGACAGATTTTTGTTGTTTTTTATACAAAAGTTTTATGATAGCAAAGACAAGGCGATCGCTAAGAGCATCACCAGAAGGCATTAGGCAAGCTAATCAAGCAATACTAAGTTTTGCCAGCAAGGCTCAATTGGCAGATGAATTAGAAATATCTCGCGCTACAGTGCAGAACTTTTTTGCAGGTAAGTTACTAGCGCGGGAGAATTTTCATAAAATTTGCCAAAAGCTAAATTTAGCTTGGCAGGAAATTGCCGATTTAAGTGTAGATACTGAACAACCGCAACAGCCAATAGATGTTTTGGTTCAAGAATTACGGCAGAAAGGATATGCCTCTATTCAACAAAAATGTGGGATAATTAGGGTACTAGATATGTCTCAGCCGATTGAGTTGAATGATATCTATACTGATACTTATATTTTAGAAAAAATAACTGGATGTAGGCGACTAGAAATTACAGACCTCCTGAAAATTTGCGATTGGGATAAGTTTAAACGTCTGCAAGTAAACTCATTTGAACATCGGATATCAGCGCTACAAGCTGTTAAGCAATACCAAAAGTTAATAATTTTAGGTAAGCCAGGAGCAGGAAAAACCACGTTTTTAAAGTATTTAGCGATTCAATGCAATTTAGGCAAGCTCCAAGAAAACTTAGTTCCAATCTTCATTACGCTCAAGGACTTTGCCGAAACAATAGAACAACCGAGCTTATTACAATACATTAGCGAACAATTTGCTAACTGCGGTGTAAAAGATACTACATCTGCTCAAAAAGTATTGAGTCAAGGTAGAGCATTTGTGTTGTTGGAAGGACTTGATCAAGTACAGCAGCTAGATGAAGAGCGAGTTTTACAGGAATTAAACAACTTTTTTGCAAATTTTCACGCTAATCATTATGTCGTTACTTGTAGAATTGCAGCGCTAGAATATACTTTTGAACAATTTACTGAGGTAGAAATTACAGATTTTGATCAAGAACAGATTAATACTTTCATAAATAAGTGGTTTGTGAGAACAAATGCTGTTAAAGGCAATAAATTTATTGAAAAACTTAGGCAAAACTGTTTTGTTCAAGATTTAGCTATAAATCCACTTTTGTTAACAATGCTATGTACAGTATTTGAAGAATTAGCAGATTTTCCTATTAACAAAGCCGAACTTTATAAAGAAGCGCTAGATATATTTTTAAAAAAATGGGATGCCAAGCGTAATATTAAGCGATCGCTATCTAAAAAACTATCGACACAGCATAAACAAGACTTACTCAGTAATATTGCTTTAATTACATTTAAACAAGGAAAATATTTATTTAAACAAAACGAAATAAAGCAGTATATAAACAATTACATTCATAATTTACCTAGTAGCGATAGCGATTTGAAAAATTTAGAAATTAATAGCGAACTAGTATTGAAATCTTTAGAAGTACATCATGGAATATTGGTAGAATGTGCTAGAGGAATTTATTCATTTTCTTATTTAATTTTTCAAGAGTATTTAACCGCCAAAGAAATTGTTACTAGTTCTAATCCCCAAACTTTAGAAACAGCTTTAAGTGAGTTAGTTAGCCGCATTACTCAGAAACAGTGGCACAAAGTTTTTTTGTTTACTGCTAATCTGTTACAAAATGCTGATTATTTATTACAATTAGCCAAACAGCAAATTGATAATTTGCTAAGTAAAGATAAGCATTTACAAAACTTTTTAACTTGGCTAGAGCAGAAAGCACATACAGTTAAGCTTACTTATAAATTAGTTGCTATTCGAGCTTTGTATCTTGACCTTAGCCTTGATTTAGATTTGATTCTTAACCCAAACCTTAGCCTAGCGCTAAAGATCGATCCTACTCTTGGTTGTGACTTAAGAATTGATGTACTTAGGTTCATCCATAACCGTGAGTATAGCCTGATCCGCTCCCTTGGTCTCAGCGTTGACTATGAATCGCCGCGATCGCTGCAACACCTTGAACCACTTCCTGCTAATCAAAGCGCCGAAAGCTTTAGTAAGTGCTGGAGTGCTAAAGGTATTGAAAATGAGCAGTTAGATGTGCAGATTAAGTACATTCAATGTGACTGTAATTGGCAGTTTAATGCTCAACAAAGAAAAGCACTAGAGCAATACCGTGATGCTAATAATTTACTAGTTGATTGTCTAAATAGTGGTAGTTATGTTACTCAGGGAGTACGCACTAAAATTGAGGAGACATTATTGTTAGCGATCGCCGACTTGTAATTGCTGCTATTGTTGATTTAAAACAAGATTCCTTTAATTTAAAATGCAATTTCCCAAGTCTTTATTCTTCAAACCAAAGAGAGATGTCTTATACCACAACATTTAGTATTCTATATCCTTGCTGAGTTATACCTTTTGAGCAAGTAAATTCGTTAAAAGCATTACTTACGTCTTGTAATTCTAAATAAATTTCATAGGTGTGTTTATAGAATGAAACACTTAGCACAAGCGTTACATAATAAAATTTGGTCTTTCTTTCAGCAGCTAGGAAGACTTATACCTACTAACCATAAGTCAAGCGCAGCGAACATAATTGAAGATAATTTAGACCCAACTACTCAACAACAGAAGCAGCCTAACTCAATTCCCAAAAGCATACATCAGAAAGTTATCCAATTATTGGCTCAAAAACGAGCAACAAAACAAGCATTTAAAAAAGCTTCTCTATTTCCTGATGGTAAAACTAATATTGCTGCCTTATCGCTCGTTTTGCGAGGCGTTGCTGAAGTTTTATCTCAAAAAAAGGATCTACCTTGGAAAACTGATAGTAGCACATTTAGTTACGAAAAAGAAGTTTCTGGCGGTAAAGGCAGAATTAGTTACTACGTAACAGATAATCCAGAAAATCCCCATCCAGACACTTTAGCTGAAGAAGCAGCAAGAGCTGTCATTAACCAATTTGACCCTAGAGCAGGTGCTATCCACCTAATATACTGCGCTCAAGTAGCAAACCTTAATAAACCTTGGGAAGATGAATTTATTATTAATGAAAAACAATTAATTGAATACACAGGTCTTGGTAAACGCCGAGATTTATGCAAACGCGAACAATTAGAAATTCTCTACGATCTTTTACGACAACCAGCTCAGGTACTAGCTTGTATTGCTTGGCCTAAATATGGTCAAGTAGGAGCTTTTACAGTTGCTGATCAAAAAATATGGGATATTACGATAATTCCAGATTTTGATATTGATAAAACGGGTGAAAATAAGTTAATAGGTTTAAAAGTAATAGGAAGACCTGGCGCGTGGACAAAATACTTTTTAAATAAATCAGATTACTACCGTCATACAGGAATTATTACTAAGAAAACTGTACAAAAACTATTTAGCATCGGTAAACAAAATACTGGTGCTGCGAGAATGCTGATTTGGCTAACCTTCCAAATAAAACCTGGGTTTTGTGACTGTCTAGTCGGCAAAACTCTAATGGAAATTGCTTATGGTGCAGACAGAGTAGCACTAGCGCAGCATGATCGGCAATTAAGACGGCAACTGGCAGATGATTTTGAAACTGACTTAAAAGTAGTTAAAGAAGCTGGATGGCAGCTGGAGATTCAAACAGGGCCAGATTGGTTAACGAGTAATAACGGCGCTAAGAGACCTATAGGCTTTTGGACTGGACTGCTAAATGCCAGATGGCGTTTTCATCAGCCAACAGAAGCCGAAGAACGCTTGAACTTACCTGATAGTCAGCAAAGAGTTATTAAAACTCCGAAGAAGTACCACCAGCCGCTACCAGGTACTGTAATTAGAGAAGCGAGAAAAGCCAAAGGCTGGTCAAGGGCATTTCTTGCCGCAACAATGGGAAAGAGCGTATCCTGGGTTGATGCTGTTGAAACTGGTCATCGGAATGTCTCTGAGAAAGACTTGCCGAAATTGGTAAACAAATTAGAACTACACAAAATGAGCTGGTAGCAATAAGAGGACAAGGGGACAAGGTGACAAGGTGACATGGGGAGAGAAATTAATGTATCTCTACTATTAAAGATATAGATTGAATGTGCATTCTTCTTAATAGTTGCTATAGCAGTCCTAAATGATTTATAAAATCCTCTCTTTTTTCTTTGCGCTCTTGGTGGCTTGGCGGTTCGTTATTAATACTGATGTAAGGTCTAAGAAAGTAGGATAAATAAGTGTAAGAGCCTTATCATGTCTAGTTTTTAAAACCTTACAAGCAACCTCAGAACGTAGTCACGAAATCGCTAGAAAGAAGTCACAAAACTGCTAGAAAGAAGTCACACTTATTTTTGTGAAAGCTTTACAAGGAAGCACTTTCAGCTTGCCCTTACATTCTTAATAATACTGAAAGTATTAATTGGTGTAGCAAAACTCGATATTCAGGAACTTCTACAGTGGTAGTGAAGCATAAAAACTCGCTGCTATTACTCAAGCTCGCTTGAGTCTAAGTGCCTGTTAGACAGTAGAACGTGCAGTTTTTGTAGAGTATGACTCTCATAAAAACTCAGTAGCGATCGCAGTAGTACCTGCCCTTAAAGATGATTTTAAGGCTGATGTTGTACTTATTACAGTTGAAGGTGCGATCGCATTTGTTATCACTACAACCAAAAGGAAAAATACTATGGCTCTTGCAAAACTCGAAGATTTTGACCCAAATTACCGTGACACCTTTGGAGGTGGCGACATTAAAGGGCTTTCTGTCTATGCGGAAGGAGATGAGAAGATTGGTACAGTCAGTGATGTTTTAGTAGATGAGCAAGGTAATTTCCGGTACTTAGTCATTGACTTGGGTTTTTGGATTTTCGGCAAGAAAGTTTTGCTACCTGTTGGTCGGACTCGGATTGACCATAACGCAGACCGCGTATATGCACTAGGCATGACGAGAGCGCAAGCAGACAACTTACCGCAGTTCAACAATCTCCAAACAATTGATTACGACTATGAAGAGCAAGTAAGAGGCGTATATCGTACTCCTGATACCACAACAGGCGCTGTTGCAGCTCAACCTAGCACTTATAACCGCGATACCTACAATTACAACCAAGATGCATCTTTGTATCAAACGAATGAACAGGATCATCAAACCCTGAGACTGTACCAAGAACGCTTAGTTGCCAACAAACAAAGAGTGAAATCAGGGGAAGTAGCGATCGGTAAGCACGTTGAAACCGAAACAGCACGGGTAGCAGTTCCAATTGAGAAAGAGCGAGTTGTGATTGAGCGTGTTACACCCACAGACGCTGGTAGACCTGTTACTCCTGGCGATGCTGCATTCCGCGAAGGAGAAGTAGCACATATGGAAATCTACGAAGAAACTCCTGACATTCGTAAAGAAGCTTTTGTGCGTGAAGAAGTCAAAATTAGGAAAGAAGTAGAGCAAGATACAGTTGAAACCCAAGAAACGATTCGTCGAGAAGAGTTAGATATTAATAATCAGGGTCGTGGAGTTGTAGATCCTGGTTCTACTAAGCTTCCAGATGAGCGTATTTAAGTAGCGAATTATATTTGCTACTAGACAAACCAATGCCTACGCAGACTCACCAAAATTTGAGATGGAAAACCTGCGTAGGCGATCGCCGCAATAAAAATAAAGTACCTTATCCCCTTTGCGTTGTGCAGGTAAGAGGAGTTAGCGTAGCTGCGGTTAAAACATTTAGGTGCAAGATATTTAGTTCACTCAATTTGCTTTTTGGAGGTTCAAGTGAGTCTACTTGCTCAGATTCGCAAAACTTTAATTGCTTTCGTTTTGATTTTAGTCCTGACTACGACTGCTGCTTGTAGCAGTACAGTTCAAGCAAAACAACCAACAAATCTACCAGTAATTAGCCGCACCGGAGACTATGCTCTCTTGGCACGGGGGAACACTGCTACGGGACAAGATTTTGGTAATTGGGTTGTGAAAACAGCTAAGGGACTAATTCAAGACGCTTATGTGCGTGACAACAACAAGTTAGGTGTTGTAATTACTCCCCAAGTTCGTCCTAATGAAGTGAAGCCTTTGGCAAAATCTTTAGCACAAGGATTTCACCGAAATTTTCCCAATCAAGACTTGACGGTTTTGATGTATGCACCTGACAAAAAACTGATTTTGACGGCTAAATATGACACTCAATCAAGACAGATTGAGTATAAATAATTCTTTAAGGAGAGCAACATGAGCAGTAGCGAACAATATAAACGTCAAATCATGAACGACTTAGCTGGGGGTGATGTTGAGTCACTTGAAGATGCGCCAGCAATCGAGCAAGAGTACGCAAATTTTGACGATTTTGCCCAAAGATCGTCACAGAACGAACGTCGCTCATTGTTTGGTCGAGCTTTTCATCCAGACCGCATCCCGACTGAGCAAATGGAACCAGAACTGCAAAAAGCGATCGCCCAAATTAAACCGAACGAACGCGATGACGTAGCGCGGGCATTCTTTAACCAACTCAAAAAACGAGGACTAAGCGATCGCGATTTAGAACGTCAATTAGGGCTTTCGACCCACCACGCCAGCCGCATGACAGCAGACGATGTTACTAAATTAGCTAGCTTTGCCTATCACTCTCACCCCGATATTTTCCAAGAAGTGATAGCAGAACAGCCTGCAATTGTCAAGTTTTTGAGTAACCCCCTTGTTGGAGCAGCTTTAGGAGCGATCGCGGCTAAATGGCTGCATGGTCGTAAGTAGACCACATAAGTCCTTGAGATTCTTGGGGAGAGATCCCCCAACCCCCTTATCTAAGGGGGCTTTTCCAATTTCCTCCTTAATCTCCCTTCCGTCCCCCTTAACACAAGGGGGAAGCCAGAGGAGGCTACACCATTAAGATACATGGGGAGTAGTGGGATGAGGATTTAGCTTTGTTCATGCGTAAGTCCTACTATTAATGAAATTTTCTAGGCAGCAAATACAGTTTGGAAAATGATCCAAATTCTTAAGAAAACAACCAGAAATATCTAAACCTTGTTACCTACGGCAGTAGAAGCAAAGATAACTGCTAGCTATGCTGATAAATAAGCCAGCAACATTGGAACTGGTAGGGTGTACATCAAGCTTTAATAGGGAAAATATCATGTTGCAAAGTGCAGAAAGTGTGCTGAGATTGTGCAGTACGCAACTTAATATTGCTCAAATTATTGTGGATGAAGTGACTCCAGAAGAAGCAGCACTTGTATTTTCAGGTCCACAATTTTTGGTTGCTTTAGTTGCAGGCGTGTTAATGGCTTTTGCCTTTCAATTACTATTAACAAACTTCTCCGTCGCCTTCGGGATTTCAGCATTAGGAAGTTCATCAGATTCTAGTTCTAATCATGAGTCGGACTTGGGCGGTACAATTCGTAAAGTTGAAACCGCAGTAGGGCTTTGGACTTTATTCACAGTCAGCATTGCTTTATTTATTGCTTGTTTCTTGGCGGTGAAACTTAGCTTAGTTGAAAGTACCCTTTTAGGGGCAATTATTGCCATAGTAATTTGGTCAGCATACTTCTCCCTCATAGCATGGGTAGGTTCAACTGCCGTCGGCTCATTAATTGGTTCTGTCGTCAGCACTGCGACTTCAGGCTTTCAAGGAATTATGGGTACAGCAGCAGCAGCACTTGGTGCTAATGCGGCTTCATCTCAAGTCGTCTCTACCGCCGAAGCAGTTACAGCCGCAGTCCGCCGCGAATTAACTTCAGGAATCGATCCTAATAAGATCAACGAGACGCTACAAAGTTCTCTAGGAAATCTTCAGCTACCAAAGCTAGATTTAGATGAAATTCGCAGTCAATTTGAAAAGATCCTCAGTAGTTCCGATTTGCAATCCCTGGCTTCAAGTGAAGGACTGCCTAACGTTGATCGCCAAACATTTGTAGATTTAGTTAGCAACCGCACAGATTTATCGAAACAAGATATCAATCGCCTTGCAGATCAGCTTGAAGGTGCTTGGCAGCAAGCAGTAGGTAAGCAAGGACAAGATTCGCAGGCACAGTTACTCAATTTTCTGAAGTCGGCAACTCCAGAGGATCTGCGCTCAAATGCTCTAGGTGAACAGTTAGCGCAATTGGTTGGACAAGGACAAGGACAAAGCACCAGCTTGATGAATAGAGCAATGCAAGTAGGTTTCAATACGCTCCTTGGTACAGTTCTAGATAGAGTAGATTTGTCTGACGTAGATGTTGAAAAAATATCCGCTCAGTTGCAAAAGGTTACAAACCAACTACCGGGTGTAGATGTTGAGCAAATATCAAGTCAGTTGCAAAAGCTCAAAGATCAAGCGGCGGAGCAAGCAAATAAGGTTAGTAGTCAAGTAGCATTACCAGCGCTACCCTTTAACACCGTTAAGGCAGATGTAGAAAACTACATTCTTAATTCCTTACCTTGGCACTTTAACCGCATAACAGTTAAGGACGAATTTAGAGAACTCATCTATGATCCTAATGCCGATCCAGGCACAATCCGGCGACAATTGGAGCAGTTAAACCAGGATTATTTTGCAAATCTGCTAACGCAAAGAGGTGATATCAGTCCAGCTAGAGTAAAGGAAACTGCTGGTTTAATGGAAGGTGTGCGTCAGGAAGTTTTAGATACTGTGCAGCAAGCTGAAGCGCGAGAAAGATCGCAAGATGTTCGCTCTCGTGTAGAAAATTATCTGCGCTCGACTGGTAAAGAAGAACTAAATCCAGAAGGTATTCAAGAGAATCTCCAAACATTGCTAGAAGATCCAGAAGCTGGCTTTGAAGCATTGAGCGATCGCCTGTCGCAATTCGACCGTGATACCTTAGTACAACTCCTCAAGGAACGCCAAGATATTAGCGAAGAGGAAGCAAATCAGATTGTTAGCCAGTTTGAAACTAGCCGCGATTCTGTTCTATCAAGAGCGCAGGAACTCCAAGCACAAGCAAAAGCTAAAGCGGACGAAGTGCGCCAAAAGGTAGAAGAATATCTGCGTAATACCAACAAGGAAGAACTTAATCCTGAAGGTATCAAACGCGATTTGCAAACGCTTATAGAAGATCCGCAAGCAGGGTTAGGTGCTCTGCAAGCAAGGCTATCTCAGTTTGACCGTGATACCTTAGTTAAGCTACTTTCTCAGCGTCAAGACTTAAGCGAAGAGCAGGTAAATCAAACGCTTGACTCTATTGAAGAAGTACGAAATAACGTCCTGCAAGCACCGCAAAAAGTAGCTCAAAAAACTAAGGAGCAGTACGACAAAACTACAAGTGCGATCGCTCAATATCTCCGCAATACCAACTTAGAGGAACTTAACCCCGAAGGCATCCAGCAAGATTTAACTAAGCTGCTAGACGATCCTCAAGAGGGAGCTTTAGCACTCCGGAATCGCCTCTCGCAGGTAGATCGGGAAACTTTAGTTAAATTACTCTCTCAGCGAGAAGACTTGAGCGAAGAGCAAGTTAATCGCATTATCGATCAAGTACAAGAAAGTATCCGCAGCATTGTCAAAGCGCCGCGCCGTGTAGCAAGCCGTGTCCAGAAACAAGTTGTAGACTTTGAAGGTACTTTAGAAAGTTATCTTGCTAACACCCAGAAAGAAGAACTCAACCCAGAAGGCATTAAGCGCGATCTGCAATTGTTACTTAACGATCCACGCGCTGGGTTGGGGAGTATAGGCGATCGCCTCTCCAAGTTTGATCGTTCTACCCTTGTCGCACTTCTATCACAACGGGAAGATATCACCGAGGAGGAAGCAAACCGAATTGCGGATCAAATAGAATCTGTGCGTAACTCTATTGTTGAACAAGTTGGGCAAATTCAGCGCCGCCTGCAATCAACAGTTGATGGCATTTTTGCGAAAATTCGCAACTATCTCAACTCACTTGAGCGTCCGGAACTTAACTACGAAGGCATTCAGCAAGACTTCAGCAAATTGTTTGACGATCCGCAAGCTGGCTTAGATGCGCTGCAAAGTCGCCTCAGTCAATTTGATCGCGGTACTTTAGTCGCTGTTTTGAGTTCCCGTGAAGATATCTCCGAAGCGGATGCCAACCGGATCGTAGACCAAATTGAAGGAGCGCGTGACTCTGTACTGCAACGCGCTGAACGCATCCAACAAGAAGCTCAAAAACGCCTGCAAGCGCTCAAACAGCAAGCTCAAAAGCAAGCAGAAGAAACTAAAAAAGCCGCCGCAGGTGCAGCCTGGTGGTTATTTAGTGCGGCTCTCACATCTCTTGCTGCTTCAATCATTGCTGGTGTAATAGCTGTAGGTCGTTCACCTTTCTTTAGCTAAACACTCAACTTAAATTAAAAATTAAGCCTCCCAATTAGGAGGCTTTTTTATATATAGTTTTTACAACTTAAGCGCAATTGCTCCTTAATTTTAGTTACGACAGTTCATACTGCTTTACCAATTTCTGCTCCTCCTTAGATAGTGGAGTAGGTGCTTTCTCAATTTCTGGTTCAACTATTTGCAGATGTTGTTCTAAAAGTGCCAAGTTCCGAATATTAGATTTGTAATATGCGTCGAATAAGTCACCCACTAGAGGCAGTGTACCAACTACTGCTTCTAAACCAATATTAAATACCATCCTAGTCAGAACTTCACGCGGTAAGCCAAAGCTAGCTGCTAAATAAATAATGTAGGCTGAAAAGCCCGTACTTACCAAATCACCAGCACCAGGTATTAAACCAATTATTGGATCCAAGCCAATGCGGAAGTTTATGCCTGGAATTTTAATTGCAGTATCCATCAAGCGACTGAACTTACGGATACGGTTGAGAGTAACAAGACGTTCAGTAGTATTCATACTTTCAATCTTGGCATGATTAAGTAATCTTAGTCTTATACCATGAGAAGGAAAATTAACGTACTAGTCATCAGTCCTTCGCCTTTTGCTAATGACTAGGGACTAGGAACTATTGACAATTATTTGTACAAAACGTTGGCAAGGGCGATCCGCGAAGGCGGCAAGCCCCCTTGGGGCATCGCCTGGGAATCGAGTTCTGTATCATAAGCTTATTACTTACATACTTAGCTAGCTCATACTTATGGTAGGCGCTGGAACAAAACTTACATTACAAGAATTTCTAGCTTTACCAGCAGGAGATGTAACTTATGAATTTGTGAATGGTCAAGCAGTACCTAAAGTGTCTCCTAAAGAATTTCACTCGATGTTAACCTTTGCCCTGACTACCTTACTGACTCAATGGGCTAAACAACGAGGGCGAGTTCGTCTAGAATGGGCGCTCATTTTGAAGCGTCAGGGTGAAGACTGGTCACCCGTTCCTGATGTAACATACATTTCCTATGAACGCCTACCCGCCAGTTGGAAGCGTAACGAAGCTTGTCCTCTACCTCCTGAACTAGTAATTGAAATAATTTCTCCAGACCAAACTATTAAAGACTTTGAAGCTAAGACTAAGGACTACTTTGACGCTGGAGTATCACGAGTTTGGATTGTAGATCCTGAAGCTATTAGTATTAAGGTTTTTGATCCAGATAGTTCAAGTCAAATTTACACTGATACTACACCTATTTTAGATACGCTACTTCCTGATTTGGAACTAACAGTCAGACAAGTTTTTGAAGCAGCAGAATTGATTTAATCGCTAGAGTAGTATATTGAAATAAACGTCAACCATCTTTTTGAAAACAAAACTCCAATAGGATTTTAATTTACAAATTAATAAATTAAAATATTAGTAATAAATTAGAGTAAATATAAAAAATTCAAGTAAGCCAAATCAAGATATGAAATAGGAGATTATATGACTACAGTAGTTTGTTGGTTAGACAAACAGCAATCTGTACCTTATTTACAGAGCTTATGGGCAGTTTCTGATACTCATATATCACAAAAAAGTAAAGATAAATACACTAATATAGCGGTCGCCAAGTCTGATAGGACATAGACTGAAGGAAGCCTAATTCAAGCT
>ERZ501023.45-NODE-45-length-42264-cov-6.730816_pt1 | contig 42264 bp, 43 predicted proteins | sample MGYA00248839_ERZ501023 | MGnify/ENA primary metagenome ERZ501023 (study PRJEB25958, sample SAMN03398596) | human skin metagenome | study: EMG produced TPA metagenomics assembly of the Human Skin Microbiome Metagenome (human skin metagenome) data set.
AAGTGATGCACGAGCGCAATGCTCACAACTTCCCCCTCGACTTGGCAGCAGGTGAAGCAACTCCAGTTGCTCTGACTGCTCCTGCGATCAACGGCTAATCGTTAACTACAACTAGCTAAATCAACAGCGCTCTCCTTTCTTTGTGGGGGGCGCTTTTTACTGTTTTTAAGTATTGAATTGATATTTTCTGCTTAAAACAGATGACTAACATTAGCTTAGAAATTGCTGTTGAGCGTTATGAAGCTGCGATTACCGCCTTGGAACCAGCTGGATTTTTATCAGAAGAACAAATTGTAGAAGTTTTAATCTCTCGTGACGTAGTTCAATCAGCAATAGCTGATAAGACACAGCCTAATCCAGGGTATTTAATTAAAAAAGTCAAAGAATTAGATAAGCGCTTAAAGCAACATACTGAGTCTACTAACTGGACAAAATCACTAATTGACTTGCAATCTATTTTCAATCCCCCAAAAAAAGATTGGTGGTGGCTGCTTGACCCTATTACACCCAAACCTTGGCGCGATCGCTATGACTGGCTATGGAGGTTCCTGTCTCTGGCATTTCTAACTGCTTCCCTCAGCCTTGTAGTAGATATTTCTACAAGGTTTGTGAGTGGTGGAACAGACACAGGAGGAGTCTTTGCCGTCATCATCCCTAGCGTGTTAACGCTGCTAGCAGGCGGCGGCGCATTGACAAAAACTGGTCAAGAAGCTATCGAATACATTCTCATTAGCTTGAAGATTAACAAGAATTTGTGGGACGAAGCTATTTTCGTAGTCTCATTTGTACTATTAGGGTTTCTGATTTTATTTCATTATTCATTGCCTTGTATTGCTAATTACTACAAAAATCTTGGAGACACAGCCTATTGTGAAAGTCAATTGGCTAGTATTGCTAAGAAAGTAGATAATTGTAAGCCACAACTGATGGGGTGACAGGAGGGCTAAAAGTAAAGCTAGATAATAGTTTTAAGCTTTGGATCAAAAAAAGATAGGCTGGCTATTGACATCGCCTGCCTATCATAAAAAATGCTGCCTAAATTCTATCAAACTCATTTGCGCTCCACACTGAATGCAAATCAATACATACTAATAAACATTCTGGTTGAACTACTGCAAGGGCAGAAACAAGTTCGGTTAGAAAGGCTAGCTGCGAATCTCCCACTACCAATTAAATTCGAGAGTCGCCGTCGCCTGTTGCAAAGGTTTTTAATATGTCCACATTTGACAATTTCTATAATTTGGTTTGCAATTATTAACTATTTGCTGCATAGCTATTTTACTGATAAAAAAGAGTTAATTCTTGTAGTTGAGCGAACGCAGTGGCGTGATTTAAATCTATTAATGGTAAGCCTAGTTTGGAACTCAAGAGCTATTCCGGTAAATTGGCAGTTCTTAGCTGATAGAGGTAATAGTAACTTTAGTCAGCAACAAGCTCTATTCACTACCGTGTTACCTCTATTTAAGGACTACAAAGTTACTGTTTTAGGCTCCCCGTGAGTTTTGCTCAATTGAATTAGGACAGTGGTTGCACAACCAAGAGATAGCAATATGTCTACGTTTAAGATGTAATGAGTATATTCGTCGCAAAAACGAGTTTACACAACAGCCGAAGGCTTGCGACAAGACCCACGCGCGTCGTCCAAGGCATTCTCGAATTGAATTCGAGAATTGCCGACGCGCTTTTTCAAAAAGCTGTGGTGTCCGCAAGTTAAGACAACTAGGGCTAAAACCAGGTACGTCTATGTTCTTTGCTGGAGTTAATATTACTAAGCGAAATGGCTTTGACCAGTTCAACGTAGCGTGTAAATGGAGCAGAAACTACCATCAGGCACAAATGAAAGAAGGCTGGTTTTTATTAACTAATCTATCAACCCTTCAAGTTGCTATAGCTACTTACCAACAACGTAGTGGAATTGAGTGTATGTTTAAAGACTATAAAACTGGTGGTGACAATCTTGAAGGATGCTATGTAATTGAAGCTCGTTTATCTGTAATTGTTTTACTCATAGAAGATTGCCTATACCAGCGCAATTATTCAAGGTATAAGTATTAAAACATCAAACGTTGAACGTTACATCTGTCGTCCAAAAGATAGGGGTCGAATTCAACGTCGTCATAGTAATTTTTGGATAGGCTTGTATAGTAAATCTTGGCTAAATAATCTTCAGTTATGTATTGGCTGGGTAGGTCAATGGATGCGTATTAATCGCAACAAGCAACTGTATTACCAGCGTAGTTTGAAAGCTATAGACCAGATCCAGCCTTCATTCTAGCTCCCTGTCACCCCATCAGAAGCCACAATTAAACAGTGCTGAACAGCGATACAAGCGATCTGTCGAACTAGACCCGAACAATACGGAAGCTCACTACAAGCTGGGAAAAATTTACGAAGAACTGCAAGATTTTGACAATGCGGTTGCTCAATACAAAGTTGCTGCAAAGGGCGGCATTCTCAATGCCTACGACGACTTGGCTAGAGCATACGTTCAGGAGAAAGATTATACAAAAGCCGATAAATGGCTTGGGAAGTGCTTGAAGCAGGCTGAAGAAAATCAGAAGAAACAATGCACTACAATCGTAGCCTTAATTCAGACTTACATTCAGGACAAACAGTATACTAAAGCCGATAATTGGCTTTGGAAAGCAGTGGAACCTCAGAGAATACAAAGCGCCAGCAGCCGACCATACACTATAACTAATGAACAATACATCATTCTCAAAACCTTGGCTCGCGTGTACCTTGATAACGCAGATTATGCTAATGCTTTTCGTTGGCTCTCTCTAGGTAGAGGCGGAACTAAGGGCGACATAGAAAAACAATACACCATGCTTACGTACCTTGGTTGGACACTACTCAACCAAGAACGCTATGGTGAGGCAAAGGATCAGCTACAGCACGCCATTACCTTGACAAATCAGCAGCCATCGGCTCATTGCCTCCTAGCGCAGGTACTAGAAAAAAGTAAGGAGCAGCAAGGAGTAGATGCAGAATGGGAACAATGCCTTGGATATGGCAATCAAGATAATCCAGATGAGTACAACTGGATCGCTCTAGCACATAAATACTTCCAAACTAAAGGACAGTAGAGATGAAATTTAGAGTTTTTATGCCAATAGTTTTAACCCTGATGCTTGCAGTCTTAGATGACAAGATGCTGGTAGCACAGCCAAATCCTATCGCTCATCTGATAGAGTCTGATGGTAAAGTGGAACTTAAGCGTGAAGGGTCTTCGGACTACATAATGGCAAGTAAGGCTGAACCGCTTTATTTTGGCGACTTACTACGAGTTCAAAAGGGTTCAAAAGCTGTTATGCGCTGTACCTCTAACTCAGCTACCTGGTCAGTACCCGACGACGGTGTGCCAAGAGGTGTGGCTAATACTTGTTCACCGCCATCGTGACTATCTTCATCTTTTAAGGATTTGGTGAGTGTAAAACTTTGGGCGATCGCACTCCTCACAATGTCATCATAGTGATGGAGCAATACATTGGAGAAAAGGTGTACGCACGTCCTTTAGCGCGTTTAATTGAGCAACTGCAACGCTTACCTGGGGTTGGTCCTAAAACTGCCCAACGTCTTGCTTTGCATATCTTGAAGCGCCCAGAAGCCGATGTTCAGGCTTTGGCACAAGCTTTGATTGAGGCAAAACAACAGTTAGGCTTGTGTTCTATCTGCTTTCACTTATCAGCTGAATCGGTCTGCGATATTTGTCGTAATCCCAGCCGTGACAGTAATACTATCTGTGTGGTGGAGGATTCTAGGGATGTGATTGCCTTGGAAAAGACACGAGAGTATCAAGGTAAGTATCACGTCTTGGGTGGAGTAATTTCACCGATGGATGGCATTGGTCCGGAACAGTTAACTATTCAACCTTTAGTACGGCGAGTAAGTCAGCAAAATCCCCAGGAAGTCATTTTAGCGATTAGTCCCAGTGTGGAAGGAGAGACAACGACACTATATGTAGGTCAGCTATTGAAACCGTTTACACGAGTAACGCGGATTGCTTTTGGTTTACCTGTAGGTGGTGATTTAGAATATGCGGATGAAGTAACTTTGGCAAGAGCATTAGAGGGGCGACGAGACTTAGATTAAGTTGATTACTACTACATGAGCAGCGATCGCAACTAGTGACTGAATATTTACGGTGCGCTACGCGATCGCATCGCTTCTCGACCCAATATAAACATTCCCGTAACTCCCAAGCTCACAAACCAAATATATTGATACCAATATTGTCCTATCTGCTCAACTGCATTCATTTCTGGATGCAGAGTGTAGAGGTAAAGAATTAAAAAAACAATTGCTAGCGCCCCAAAGCCAACAAAGCTTAAACCGATAACAATCCGGGCGGGTTGCAATTCAAAGTCAGTAATATCATCCAGATCAATTTCTGCAAGCTGATTTAAAGAGTCTTCTGCCACATCTGAGGCTTCTACCAAATTAATTGCCACTGATTCTGGCAAAATTGGTACTAGCGACTCTAGCGTTTGGCGACGCAGTAGCGCTTCTGTATCCCGTAGCAATTCCAAAGGCTTCCGTGCTGCAACAAATTCTATTTGTGGAGTTTTTCGGGGGCTAGTAGCTTCATCCCAATCCATAAGATGCTTGTTTTAAAAAGCTAGCTGAATTATTTTGCTTATTTCATACTTTATCTTTACTTACCGACTCCTGAAAGCTACTAGGAGAGATTTCCTTGTAATTCTTTTAGCCGCGTCAGAACTTCTGTACTATGAATCGCTGGATTAACCTTCACAAAAGTTGCCCGCAGAATCCCGTTTGGGTCAATCAGAAAACTGTGACGCGCAGACACAGTACCCAGCCAAGAACCGTAAGCTTTACTCACTTCACCAGTTGTATCAGCTAACAACGGAAATTTTAGATTTTCTGAATCACAGAATTGAGCGTGGGAATCAACAGAATCAACACTTACACCAATAATTTGAGTATTTTTATCTGTGTACTTAGGTAGGTCTTGTTGAAAGCGCCGCGCTTCTAGAGTGCAACCAGCAGTGAAGTCTTGGGGATAAAAGTAGAGAACCAGCCACTTGTTGCGAAAGTCAGAAAGCGAAACTTCGCGATCGCCAGTATTAGTAGGTAACGTAAACTCTGGAGCGAGTTGATTTATAGTCGGGATACTACCTAAAGCCAGACCTGGTGGCGCAATTAACCAGGAAAAGATAGCAAAACAGCAAGTAAGTATCGCGGCAAAAAAGGTGCGCCGGGACATTATGCAACTGGAATTTTGAATTAACACAAGTTTACATTACTTACTGCTCTGATTGGGGCGGTGTAGGCGGTATTTCTAGATGTGCGGCAGATGGTGGGTTATCTGAAGTGGCTGCGATCGCCTCAATGTACTGACTATCTATAAGGAATGCTCCCCTGGCAAAGCGTACACCCCAATAGCCGCCTGGTCGCCGATCAATAACTACACCTTCTTCACCGATACTAATTACATCCGGAGGACGCAACATTGGCATCGGTTCAGCTGTTTTGACATAAGGCGGTAGCGCCACCACTCGGACTTTCTCACCAACGACAAATTCTTTAGACATACTTTAGCCTTCAGCTATTAGCTATCAGCCATCAGCTTTCAGAATACAGCAATACTCTGCCATGCGAGTTTATAAGTGATGAATGACTGTTTAAGGAATTTGCCAAATTCGTTGATGGTATTGCTCTACATCTGCATAGGGGTCTACAGCAGTATGAGAGTGGTCGTGACTGTGATCATGCCCATGTTCGTGATTGTGATCAGCATGAGCGTGAGCGTTACCATTACCCGCAGCAGCTAGCCGGAATTTACACATTTCACAATTCATCTGCACTTGACCTAGCTGTGTCTCAATTTCCCGCTCTCGGAGGATCGAGAACAGTTGAGGATGAAGACCCATTTCTGGTAAACAAGTCATCAAAATATCTGGGTATTGCTCTTGTTGTTGAGTGGTGATGTCAAATATCTTTTTGACTAAAACACCAGTGAACAGAAAGTAAGGTAAAACAATGATTTGCTTTGGTTGATAGAGTCGAGCGCGACGAAACCCTTCTTCTAAACGCGGATGAGTAATACCAATAAAGCAGGTTTCAACAGTTGCATAACCACTACCTTCCCAGAGAATGCGGGCGATTTTGCAAACATCACCATTGGCATCTGGATCGCTGGAACCACGCCCGACAAATAATAAAACGGTATCGGCACGAGAAATTTGCGGCTGGTCTAGTTCTTCTAGACGCGATCGCCACAATTCCAAAATCCCTGGTGTAATCCCAAAATGCCGCCCATAATGAAACTTAAGCTGCGGATGCCGTCTTCGTGCTTTATCTAGCTCATTTGTGACATCAAACTTATTGTGCCGCGCTGCAAACAAAAGAATTGGCAGCACAGAGATGTCTGTGTAGCCTTGTTCTACACAGCAATCAACTCCTTCTTGAATTGTTGGTTCAGTAAGTTCTAGAAAACAAGGCAACACAGGTCGTGACGTATCTAAAGCTTGATAAGCCGTAGCGAAATCTAAAAACGTCTGTCGCCCTTGTTCATCCTTTGTGCCATGACCAATCATCAACAAAGGGCGCTGTAGCGGTAATTGCTGCGGCAATTCAACAGCCTGTGATCGATGTTTTAGATCAGTTAAATTTAATGTACTGATAGTAGACATTTAAGTTAAAGCTCCGTTCCTGTGCAACGCAGGAAATAAGGTGAGCGAGTAACATCTAGGCATTCTGGCTAACGGCGACTACAGTAAAGGCAGTAATTACCTTTATAGCGACGTTTACAGCTGCGGCACAGCCCCGGACTTACACCGGTGTTTCCCTACTTTGTTACGGTTCACTTGTGCCTAGTTATCTTAGCTGATCTAATAGACTTGAGAAATACGGGGCGGGGGGAAGGCTTTGGTGAAGGTGGATGATCTACACTTTATTCTTGCTTAGTGCTTCAAGCTAAAATTGCTCCTAAATCCATCTTATATAAGCATTAACACATTGTTAATCTCTAGCTAGTTTAAGCTTAATTTATTTAGCATAGTTTTTGTAATTTTAAATTATCCAATGTTACTGAAACAACGTATCGCCTTTTATTTAGAAGATATTGAAACCCCAATAGGTAGAGCAGTTAATATAATTATTACAGTTCTAGTTTTATTGTCTTCAGTTATTTTTGTTATAGATACTTATCCAATCTCTAATTCTCTAAGGAGCAAGTTGAATTTTATAGATGCTGGAATTTTAACAATATTTGTTTTAGAGTATTTGCTACGCTTTTGGTGTGCTGAATCCAAAACAAAGTATTTTTTTCGCCTCTATTCTGTAATTGATTTGATGGCAATTCTCCCAGTATTTTTGAGATCGGTAGACATTAGTTTTATTCGCATCCTTCGCTGGTTTAGAATTTTACGATTACTTCGATTTCTAGAAGGTAAAACTTTATTTGGTCGCATTAGTACCGCAGATAGTGTAATTTTTGCACGGATACTATTTACTTTATTTGCAATTATTTTTATTTATTCTGGCTTAATATATCAAGTTGAGCATCCTGTCAATGCTGAAAGTTTCAACACTTTTTTAGATGCAGTTTATTTTTCTGTCGTCACAATGACAACTGTCGGCTTTGGCGATGTTACGCCAATCTCGGAAGCAGGTCGCTTAATGACAGTTCTGATGATTTTAACGGGGATTGCTCTGATTCCTTGGCAATTAGGTGATTTGATTAAGCAATTAGTTAAGACTACTAACAAGCTAGAGACAATTTGTCCTAGTTGCAGTTTATCTTTACATGAAGCTGATGCTCAGTTCTGCAAGTTATGCGGTACTCAGTTGGAAAAAGTTTAAATAATTATGTCCTCGCTCCGCCTATTTTGACTTTGTGAAAGTCACAGGGTATGTACACAAAAAATTAATGAGTATTGATTAGGCACTACAACTTGATTAAGTTTAAGACGTGATCCAAGCATTCGGGATTTTGAATCCCGAATTGCTCACATCTTCTGGATCGCAGCGAATTTCAATCATGAATCCATCTGGATCGTAGAAGTATACGCCTCGTCCTGTAGGACGGCTAACGGGACCATGTGCGATCGCTACTTGGTTTTGTCTTAGCACTTCAACAGCGCGATCAAACAACTGTGGCTCAATATCAAAGGCAAGATGATAGGCACGGGTAAACGTCCGTTCGGGATCTGAATCGGGTGGTGACAAATCTGGCTCCCAAAACAGATCGAGAACTATGCCATCAGGAGTAACGAAGTTAGCAACTTTCCCAGAGGCAACCAAATCAACAAGTGTAGATGGAACTTCGTCTCCTGTTAGTTCGTGTAAACCTAAGATGTTACCGTAAAAGTAACGGGAAGCTTGCATATTTTGTACGTTCAAGGCAATGTGGTGTACTGAGCGCAGATTACCTGGAGCAAGAACAGTGTTTGGGGTGGTGCTAGAAGTCATTGTAAAAATTAGGTTTATTTACTTGCGATAGAAGTAAACGGTACTCCGCCGATGAATTGGCGCAGGAAGAGCGTTCAACGCGAGAACGCGGCTAGACTTTTCAGTAGGTAGACATAATTAAATATAAAATATCAACTACCAAAAACCTACTTTAGTAAGGACTTTTCCCTGCTACCTTCTACTTATCTTAAAGTTTATTATTTAAAATAAAAGTTAATTATGCCTTTTGATTATTCTCTAGACTTTAAAAATATTAACTTCCGCTCTCATCCTGAATTATATTCAGTTGGTAAAGGTGAGCAAGGAGTGCTTTTAGTAGAACCTTACAAATCGGAAATTCTCCCTTACTGGCGCTTCAAAACTCCGGATATTGCGAGACAGTCTAGTGAAAAAATATACGATTTGTTTCTTGATTACCTTCAAAAAGATGATTTTGTCGGTGCAGATATGGCGCGGAAGTTCTTACAGATGGGATATACGCGATCGCGCCGCTACGCTAATCATAAAAGTGGCAGAAAATATAAAGCTAATCCCCAAAAAGAAATCTCTAAAGAAGCTCAACTTGAAGCCAGAAAAAATATTTTACCAAATGAAGTAGACCCGATTAAAGCTGAGTCTGCGGCAATTTTCAAAGAAAAATGGACGCAAGCAAAAACAAATGAAAAATATCTACAGCTTTTAAAAAAGCATAAAAAGATGTACGAGCAGGGATAAGCAATTATAAGTTCTGTAGTTGCGATCGCAAGTCAAAAATGTGTACTGCTGCTCTTGGTTGCAAGAATAGCCTACCCCTCGATTGATGCCAGCTTGATCCTGAAAAGGCATACTGAACAACGCCAGGGATGATTACTTTACGAATGGAGGATATAGATTACGTGATTACTAACCTTACCGAGAATGGGTGGGAAGTGATTTACCATCGCGCTCATGCATTGCTAGCTGCTCAGTTGGGAGGAGAATGGCATAGGCAAGATCGTCCTGAACGCTTAATTGAGACGGTGGCGGCGATATCTCATCACGACGATCTTGAACGCGAATGGGAAGGAAATCACCTGACACCAGCAGGCGCACCCTTAGACTTTACCTTGGATACGAAAGTTGATCTTAAAAGGCTCAGAAAATTAACTACAGATGCTCAATACCGGGGACGCTGGGTGGCAATGCTGATTTCTATGCACACCAGCTTTTTGCTGGAAGGCAAACGAGGTGAATCAGCTGATATAGATAAGTTTTTAGACGAACAACTGGAGAATCAAGAGAAATGGCGTAAAGAGTTGAAAATTACTAAGAAGGAAGCTGAAAAGGCTTATGCATTTTTTCAATGGTGCGATCGCCTTTCTTTGATCCTCTGCAAGCATGAATTACCAGCAGGACAACGTGCCTTAGAAATCAGCGAAGGTCCAGACGGCAAGCGCTACGATGTAATGGAAACAAGTGATGGCAACGTCACTATTAAACCTTGGCCTTTTGCCGAAAAACAGTTTACGGTCAATGTTGAAGCTTGCTACCTAGATCAAATGAAATTTGAAGATAATGCCGCTCTTACAGAAGCGTTACGCAATGCACCAATCAAGCTGTTAGAGTGGGAATTTGTCAAGGAATGAGGCTATATAGTATCTACGTTTTTTTCTACTATCACTTGCTTTGCCTTCCCTAAACGATAAGCAGTTAGCGGACTGTTACGAATATCCGCTTCTGCTTGGGCGATCGCTTCATCCAACAACAAATTGAGAATATCGTACTGACGGCAAACTTCACGCAACTTCTCAACATGACGCTTGACTGTTTCTGGATCAGGTCTTCTTGGTTGATTAGTCATGGCAAATCTAAATCTCCCTTAATTTCTTGGATAGTTGCATTTGAAGCAAAATCAGTAGCCTCCGCCTGATCAATTGAGACTGCTAGTAAGTCTAAGGTAGCAGAAGTAGCCGTCGGTTGGGACTCAGCCACTCGTAACAACAGCGTGTAGAGTCGAGAATAGGCAGATGTCGCTCTTTCTCGAATGTTATATAGTTGTTCTAATTCAACAAGTATTATCTCTGCCTCACCAAATTGTTCAAAGATAATTGCCTCTGTTGCAGTCGCCGCATCAATGCGCTCTAATAGTCGTTTTTGTAAGTTGAAAGCAATTGTTAGCGTTTCATCCGGTAACTTAGCCATGTAATTTGCTGCACTTACCCAACCATCTAGCATACTACCTTTAGAAGTAAGTTTAATTCACCCACAGCAATGCTGAATATTCCGCAAATATTAGCCTCTGAACTTTCACTTAAACCTGCTCAGATTAAAAATGCGCTGGAACTTCTAGATGAAGGCGCAACAGTTCCCTTTATTGCTCGTTACCGCAAAGAACGCACTGGCGAGATGAATGAAATTCAGTTGCGCGATTTGTTTGATCGATTTGCTTACTTAACTGAGTTAGAAGAGCGGAAGACAGTTATTTTAAAGGCGATCGCCGAGCAAGGCAAACTCACTGACGAACTCAAAGCCAAAATTGCTGCGTGTCTCCAAAAAACTGAGCTAGAAGACCTCTATCTTCCCTACAAACCTAAACGCCGCACACGCGCCACGATTGCTAGAGAGAAAGGTTTACAACCTTTAGCAGAGTTCATCAAATCGTTGAACTCTAAAAAGGCTGAAGCAGCATTTTTAGATGAGGAAGCAGCGAAGTATATTTCCGAGAAAAACTCAGTAAAGACTACAGAAGAAGCTCTTAAAGGTGCTGCTGATATCTTGGCTGAAGAAGTAGCTGAAAAAGCAGAATTACGGGCTTATTTACGAGATTACTTCCTAGAAACAGGAGTATTCATCTCACGGATTAAAGATGATTATCCCGAAGGTACAACTAAATTTGAGATGTACCGTAACTTCCAAATCAAAGTTAAAAATATTGCCCCGCACAATATGTTAGCAATGTGCCGAGGTGAAGTTGAGGGTGTATTGCACTTTGAACTTACTTTTGATGAGGAGTTTGTACTGTCCTACCTAGAGTCACAGGAAATCTACACGCAAGTTAAGGTAGTACGGAACTTTTATCAACTTATGCTGAAAGATGCATTCAACCGTTTGATGAAAGTTTCTCTAATTGGGGAAGTGACTTCAGAAAAGAAAGTATATGCCGATATTGAGTCGATCAAGACATTTGAAAGTAACTTGCGTGAATTACTGCTGTCTCCTCCTGCTGGGATGAAGCCGACACTAGCAATTGATCCAGGGTTTCGGACTGGTTGTAAGGTTGCTGTCCTCGATCAAACGGGGAAATTCTTGGAATATCAGGCGGTGTTTCCCCACCAAGCACCTCAACAACGCTTACAGGCTGCTAGCACGATCAAGAACTTGATTGAAAAGTACGGAATTGAATTAATAGCGATTGGCAATGGTACAGCTGGCAGAGAGACAGAGCAGTTTGTCTCTCAAGTGTTGCAGACGATCGCACGTCCGCTCATTAAAGTAATGGTAAATGAGTCGGGAGCATCAATTTACTCCGCAAGTGAAGTGGCGATCGCTGAGTTTCCCGATCTTGATGTTACAGTTCGCGGTGCAATTAGTATCGGTCGCCGTTTACAAGATCCTTTGGCGGAACTTGTGAAAATTGACCCAAAATCAATTGGGGTGGGACAGTACCAGCACGATGTCGATCAGAAATTACTCCAAAAAAAGCTCGATGAAACAGTAGAAAGTTGTGTGAATTATGTAGGTGTAGACCTTAATACTGCATCTTCACAACTTTTAGCTTTTGTCTCTGGAATTACGCCGACAATTGCCAAAAACATTATTACTTATCGCAATGAACACGGTGCTTTTAAAAATCGCCGCAAACTCCTAAAAGTATCAAAGTTAGGAGCAAAAGCATTTGAGCAAGCAGCTGGCTTTTTGCGGATTCGTGGTGGCGAAAATCCTTTAGATAATACGGCGGTGCACCCAGAAAGTTATGCTGTCGTAGAAGTAATCGCTGCTGATTTAAACTTACCTTTAGCAGAAATTGCCCAGGCACACAAGTCGATAAATTTACAAAAATACGTTACTGAGGCGATCGGGGAACCAACGCTCCGCGATATCATCAACGAGCTGAAAAAGCCTGGTAGAGATCCCCGCGCTCAGTTTAAGTATGCAACATTTAAAGAGGAAATCAAAGAAATAACAGACCTAAAAGTAGGCATGGAATTAGAAGGCATTGTTACGAATGTTGCTAACTTTGGAGCGTTTGTAGATATTGGCGTTCACCAAGATGGTTTAGTGCATATATCACAACTTGCTGATTCATTCGTTGACGATCCGCAAAAAATTGTCAAGGTAGGACAGGTTGTTAAAGTCCGAGTGCTAAAAATAGAAGAAAAATTGCGGCGAATTAGTTTATCAATGAAGTCAATATAATTAGTTATTAGTCACTAGTCACTGGTCAGTAGTTAATAGATAATTTGGATACAAGTGCTGCTCGTTGTCAGCGAAACAAACTAACGATTGAGGCATATTTATAGCTCTACAGAAAGTAAGCGTGGTTAACTAAGGACTAATGACTAATGACTCCGCGTAGCGGTAAAGAACTAAGAACTCAGCGAAGTTGTTGGATTTAGCGACCAAGTTTTATTAATTAAAGCTCCTGCTGCTTCTGAGTTCAATGGTTTAGAGAAGAAATATCCTTGACCATACTCGCATTGTAGTTGAGTTAGTTGAATTAATTGTTGCTCTGTTTCTATACCTTCTGCAACTACACTCATGTCCAAATTGTGAGCCATCGTCATGATTGTTTGGACAATCTCTAAGTTTTCATAACTACCCATTCTATTAATAAAGGAGCGGTCAATTTTCAACGCATCTATGGGAAAGCGGTGCAAATAACTTAACGACGAATAGCCAGTACCAAAATCATCGATATACACTTCAACGCCTAATTTTTTTAACTGTAAGAGCATTGCAGCTGCTGATTCTGCACTTTCTATTAGCACACTTTCTGTGATCTCTAGCTTCAAACTACTGCCATCAAGATTAGTTTCTTCAAGGATATTGGCAATTTGCTTAATTAAATTAGGTTGAGAAAACTGCTTTCCGGAAAAATTCACGCTGATTGTTAATGGCGATCGCGCCGGATCAAGTTTCTGCCACACACTGATCTGACGACAAGCCTCGTTAAGTACCCAGTATCCTATAGGAACAATTAGTCCGGTTTCCTCAGCAATGGGAATAAAGTCTGCTGGCGAAACCATACCCCGACATGGATGTTGCCAACGTACCAGCGCCTCAAAAGAGTCAATTCTACCAGTTTTAAGGGAAACAACAGGTTGATAATAAACTTGTAATTCTTGACGCTCAAGCGATCGCCGCAAATCATTTTCTAGCTGCAACAATTCTACTGCTCGCGCGTGCATATCTTTGTCAAAAACTTCGTGACGTGCTTTACCAAGTGCCTTAGCGCGATACATCACCGTATCAGCATCACGGAGAACTTCCTCCGGTTGATCATAACCTGTTGTACTTAAAGCAATACCAATACTCGTACTAATAAATACTTCATGTCCATCAAGATTAAAAGGCAAAGTTAATTCTTTTTGAATGCGATCGGCGATTTGGGTTGCGTCGCTGATGTCTTTAATACCATCCAGCAGAATTACAAATTCATCTCCTCCTAAACGCGCCACTGTATCTATAGAACGCAGGCACACTTCCAATCTGCGAACGAAGGCAATCAGTAGTTGATCGCCTAGCAAGTGACCAAGGCTATCATTAACAACTTTGAAGCGATCTAAATCTAAAAACAGGACGGCAAAAAAATAATCTTTAAGTCTTTTTGACCTTTGAATTACCCGTCCTAATCTTTCGATGAACAACAAGCGGTTTGGTAAGCCTGTAAGCGAATCATGAAAGGCATCGTGGATTAATTTTGCTTCTGCTATTCTGCGTTCTGTAATTTCAGCTTGCAATTCTGCATTAGCTTTGGCAAGTGCAGCAGTGCGTTCTTCAACCCGTATTTCTAACTGAGCGTGAGCCTTGCGTAAATCTTCTTGCGATCGCCTACGCTCTGATGCTTCTATTGCTAAGGAGACTAAATCTGCTATTGAAGCCGCAAAATTATGTTCCTCTAAACACCATTCGCGGCTACTTCCTATGTGTTCATGACATACTACCCCCACCATCTCTCCATTCAGCCAAATAGGTGCATCTAAAACTGATGCAATCCCCAGTCGAGATAGATATAATTCTGACAGTTCCTTGGTTCTAGGATCAGCATTAGCAGTAGTTACAGCAATGGTGCGCTCTTGTTGCAACGCTTTGAAGTAAGTAGGAGAACTTACTGCTGCTAACTCCAAGCCTGCGGAATGTTGATCTGTACTTTGTTCATACAGTTGAATGCAGTTAAGCTTCGAGTGTTTGTGATCAAACAACCATATACTAGTCCGTTCAACATTAAGGGTATGAGCAGCAGTTTCTGTAATTGCTCTTAAACTATTATTTAAGTTACCTCGGTCTAGCGTTTTATGCTTTGCTAGTTCTGCAAGTACAGTATTGTGTTTGTAATAGCGATCTTCTCGCTGGCGCTTTTCATTTAAAGAATACTCTAACGCTGCCAGCATTCCATTAATGGTGCTACCCAAGCTGGATAATTCATCTCTACCATTTATTGCTAAAACTCTTGTTGAAAGGTCACCACTTGTCCCAATGCGCCGTACATCCGCGCTGAGACGAGACAACCGCGCCAAAATTAATTTCTCTAAAAGTAATAAAGTAGCTACAATAAACACCATCCCAACCGCCAACAAAGACAAGACCAAATAACGGATGCTGGCTTGACCTTGCTGATATATACGTCTAGGGGTGTCTACCCGCATCAAAATAGCAGGCTTGCCATAAATGTCTTTGATTACGGTATATCCTGCTACGATTTTTTGACTTAATGGACGGACTAAAGTAGCTTCTTTCCCTGATAAAGAAAAGCGTACTGCCTGAAAGTCGGCAGGCATTTTTGGCTGATCGAACCGATGCATAGTTACAGATAAATGTGTTCGTTTAGCCAACCGTTTGCTAATCGAGGCATCCAAGAAACGCCCCATAATTAGTGTGCCGCGAATTGGACCTTTGCTTTCACTCGTCAGGATAGGTCTTGAGGAAATAAGCATCGGGTTTTCCGGAAGCAGAATAATTCCTTTAAGAAAAGCTTTTGGCTCAGAGTAGTGCAGGAGTTTTGGATAAGCAAGATGTTTTTGAAAGTTGTTCAAAATTGGTATTTCTTGCTGGCGCTTTAGGTCATATTCTTTACTATCAACAATTCGTCCAGAAGCATCGACGTACAGCATTAAGTTAAGTTCGAGCCTAGAAATACTTAAGTCGCTCAGATGCCTTCTAGCATACGTTTTATTAGTATCTGCAACAAAGGCGTAAGTGTCATCCCATTGCGCCCAATCAGTAGTTGTCAGATCCAAGTTGTCAATTTCTTCAGCCAAGGCATCTTGAACTCGCTTGACATTTTGCCTAGTATTTCTTGCCTCTAATTCAGCAAAACCCCGTAGTAAAATTGTTGACGAGGTAGCATATATAACCCCAATTAAACTGACGAGTGTTGCGCCAATAATTAGCAGTGTTTTATTACGCAGTGTCGTCATTTGTTCACTTTAAGGAGTTAAATGAAAGTCTGATAAAATCTATCTTCAACGTAGCATTTCCTCCAGATAATTATTATAAAGTTATAAAGTTGAACTGAAGAGCGAATGTCTCAGATATTGTCTATGTCTGCCCATGTTTGGGAGATTCTTTCATCTGTAAATTAAGCTACTAACTTCAACTAACTAGCAGAACTTATAGTGTACCTACTTTTAAATCTTGAAGAATCTCCTTAGCTGCTTGAATACCTGAAAGTGCTGCTCCTTCCATGTAGCCTTGCCATTCATAGAAAGAATTGGTGTGTTCGCCTGCAAAATGAATGTTGCCAATTGGTTTGCCTTCATTACCTGCAATTGTAGTAAATTGACCTGGTTTGTAGCAGGCATAACTACCTTTTACTAGAGGATGGGAGGGCCAATGTTCCAGGTGCGCTTTTATATTGCCCTTGGGATCGCGTGCAGCTAATCCACTTGCACCTGGGTAAATAATGTTGAGGTCAGTGAGGAATTTTTTTGCTTCTAATTGGACTGCATTGGGGTTGAGGTTTGTACCGCGATTCCCACTTGAGTAGTCTGTGAGAACAGCACTTGTATTTGTGGCTTTAGTAGGGTTAGATTCCCATGTAGTTTGATGGTTTAATAGGTTTGAGTAGGATGTGCCGTTGCTACCATCAGTTAGCCAAGGGCGACCATTAAAGCCGACCATCATTTTGGCGTTAGTACCGTAATCAAGTTGAGCGATCGCCTGGCGCTTCCAAGCGGGAAGTTCCAAGCTAGGATCTAGTTCAACATCACGCAGTGCTGTAAAGGGAATTGTCAAAACAACAGCATCATAAGTTGCACTCGTAGTCTGTAACCCGTTTTGAAATGTAAGTTGAATGCGGTTCATTGCATCTTTACGAACTTTAATCAGCCGCATTCCTAACTTAATTTGTCCTTGGAGATTGTTACGCAAACCTTGGACAACTTGCTCATTACCGCCGACTATGTGATAGCGTTCGTCGCTAAAAACCCCAAAAGGAGTAAACTTTGACCTCTTATCGGCGTGGATAAACAACAGGAAGTTGAGGCAACTTTGCTCGTGGAGTTCACGACCAAATTCTGTTTGATAAGCGGCAGCGATCGCAGCTTTAATTACACTTCCAGCTTGACGAGTCTCTAGATACTCCAGTAAGTTTGTGTTGTCAAGCAAAACATCGGCATCTGTGTGTTTGTCCGCCGTCGGTGCAGCTGAGAGCTTAAGTAAGTCTTTCCGCATCGCAGCTACAAAGTTCCGGTACTCGTTAACCACTACTGATTCTGGATAGCGCTGTCCGTTAAAGTAGTAAAAAATCTCTCCTGGCTGCTTTCCCATATCCTCAAGTGTTAACCCAAATTGCCGCGCATAGCCGATCATTGTTTTGTGCAAGTTATCAATAAACTCGCCACCCCGTTCAACAACTTGGTTAGGAAAATTGACAGATCCTCCAAAGGAACCACCAAGCGAAAAACAGCGACCACCTGCTCTATTGCTAGCTTCGTAAAGTGTTGCAGAAATACCACTTTTTTTAAGTTCATAACCGCAAGCAAGACCCGCCAGACCTGCGCCAACGATTCCTACCTTTACATTAGAGTTTGATGGTGGTACTGCATAACTACGATTCATGTGTCCGGCAACTGCCCCGAACGCGCTCACAGCTGAGAGTGCCAGAAATTCGCGTCTATTAGCACGCCACCCAGCTACACGCGATTCTAAGGCTGCTAACTGCTCCAGTCCCTGGCTCGTTGAAATATTATGCTTTTCACAATAAAGAGCAATCCGCATAGCGCGAGTCAGGTTTCTAAAAAGTGGCGAACGACTCATAAGTTCAAAAATGTAGTTATTAGTAAGTAACGATTGTGTATATGTTTACCAAAGCATGGCTCTCGTATACTTTGCCTCCGTACATCTACTAAACTAATTTTGGCTAAATAGGAGCATGGCTCAAAGTTATCAGTGAATCCACGCTTGGATAGATAAGAAGTAGCTGATTCTTTTTAAAGCGTGTAGATAACACCAAATTCACTTAGATGATTTAATCAGATGACTATACAAGTAGAGCTACACCTCTGCAACATCTGGAATATAATACTGACTTACTAGCAATGCTATGTTTTGTGCTTATTAATACTTAGTTATGCTAATGAAGCTTGTGGATATTGACAAATAACTACAGACCCTTAAAACCGTATTTGTTTATATTAAAGCTGAACCCAAATGTTTTATATGAAGTATATTTACTGATACACAAAATCAATAATTAACGTAGCAATGCAGAATATTCTCTATACCCTAGTAAATATCCTGAGAACCATTTTCTGCAAATTTGGACTATTCGTAAAGTTATCGGTAATTTTACGCTTGGATGGCTCCTAAACTTGGCGTTAAATTTATTTTATTAAGTGATTAGTAAAGAAGATATGAAATCTCTTCAGCATCAAACAATTAATTTCTCAGGCAATAAAACTAATTTTATTGCTGGTTTTGATGAAAAATTTTATATTGCTGAATGTAATTTTGGTAAAGGTTTATTTGCGAAAAAACCTATTAAGGCAGGAGAAGTAATTTTTGAGTTTACGGGTGAGCTAGTTAATTTTAAACAAACTATTAACAGACAAGATAACTTTGGAGATCCTCTCCAAATTGATAAAGACTTATATATTGAGCTTGAAGAGCCAGTGCGTTTCATCAATCATTCTTGTAATCCTAATACAGGCATTAAGAATGATGTTATTTTAATTGCCCTGAAAGACATTTGGAAAGAAGAAGAGCTTTATTTTGATTATTCAACAACAATGGACGAAGATCATTGGATTATGCAGTGTAGGTGTGGGCATACGAATTGTAGAAAAATCATCAAAGATTTTAAGTATCTTCCATATCAAACAAAGCAAAAGTATCTTAGCCAAAACATTGTTCAAGAATTTATTGCTGATCAGTATTAATAAACAATTGTGAGCTAAAGATTAAATTATTGAGAGATTTGATTTATGCCTTTGCTAGTGAGCAACTTATTACTTCCAAATAAGAGTTTTAAGAAAACAAAAAACTTTTTCAACAACCTACTACCTTACAAAAAAAACCTCAGCAAAACTACACGAATTCTTCTGTACAGTAGTAGTATTTGGTATCTTGGCGAAGGAATGCTAGGACCTATTTTAGGAGTGCTTACTCAAAAAATAGGCGGCAGCATTTTAGAAATATCCTGGATTTGGGCAACTTACTTAATTGCGACCGGAATTTTTACGGCATTTGTCGGTAAACTTTCGGACGATAAATTTAGTAAAGAAAAGTTATTGGTTGCAGGCTATGCACTGAATGCTTTATTTACTTTTGGTTATTTATTCGCATCCTCAACGTCACGCTTACTTTGTATCCAAGTTGGTTTAGGAATTGCATCGGCGCTTGCTACTCCTACCTGGGATGCTTTATATGCAAAACACAATGCTCGCACAAATGCTGGCTATCTTTGGGGTCTTGCTGCTGGACAAACGCAACTTACAACTGGCTTTGCAATGATTATCGGAGGGCTAATTATTAATTACTTCTCGTTCAATGTTCTATTTATTACAATGGGTATGATTCAAGTTTTTGCTACGCTTTTTCAAGCTCAAATTCTCTCAAAACGGCATAAGTATTGTGATTAAATAGCTACACGATCGCAATTTTAGTTAAATCTCCAAATAGGCGATCGCTAATCTTATTTTTGACAAACATTAATTAAGCAACTACAAAGTTAGGAAGTGCTAGGAAGATATCAACTAACCAACTTGTAAAACTTGCACTTGATGTCCGGCTGGAATCAATGTTTGTCCTACAGGTATAACAGCTAAACCAGTAGTTTGAGCGAGATTAATTAAGTTACCGGAACTATGACTACCACCAGCTAGTGTAAATTCGTAGCTACCATTAACTAAATGCATTTGACCCCAAAGGTAAGTTTCGCGTTTGCCATCTGAACACAAATCGTCACGCGATCGCGCATTAATAAATAATAATTCCCAACCGGAAAGACCAGCAAGTTTTTTGATCGCTGGTTGCACAAACCGCCAAAAACTCACTAAAGCTGAAACTGGATTTCCTGGTAGACCAAAGTACAATACTGAGCGCTCAGAAGCTGAACCTGAAAAAGTAGCAAATGTCAATGGTTTTCCTGGTTTAACAGCAACAGCACGAACATGAATAGACGCTCCCAAAGACTCTAAAATTTGCTCAACGTAGTCGTAATCTCCCACCGAAACACCACCGGAAGATAGAACTATATCAGCTGTGGCGATCGCCTCTGATATTGCTTCCTTAAGCGCTGCTGGCTGATCTTGAATAATACCTAGCCGCACTGGTTCTGCTCCAGCTTGCGCTACCAAAGCAGCGAGGGCATATCCATTTGAGTCTACAATCTGACCTGGTTGTAAATTTTGCTCGGCTGTCACCAGTTCGTCGCCAGTAGATAAAATCGCCACACGCGGACGGCGATAAACTGTTAACTGAGTACACTGAGCAGCAGCCAGAACGGCAATTTCCGGAGCATTAAGCATAATTCCCGGTTGCAGTAGTGGTGTTCCGGCTTGGTAAAAAGACGCTTGCTGGCGGACAAAAGCTTGTGGTTCTGGAGCATTTAAGATCAAAACGCGGTTTTCCTCGCGCTCTGTCTGCTCCTGCATAACTACTGTATCCGCACCTTTAGGCATAATTCCACCTGTTAGAATCCGTGCTGCTTGTCTTGGTTGGATAACTTTCTGCGGTTCACGTCCTGCTGGAATCTCCTCAACAATTTCTAAAATAGCTGGCTGTTGTTCGCTACAATTCTGCACATCCTCATAACGCACCGCATAGCCATCCATTGCCGAATTATCCCAATGCGGAAAATCCAGTTTACTGACAACAGGTATTGCTAAAATGCGCTCGATTGCTGTTAATAAAGTTACAACCTCTACATCGTTTACATCTAAGGGTTGCACCAAATTTGAAATAATTGCCTCTACCTGGCTTACTGGCAACATAGGGATTGACTCTAAATTTTGGATTTTTAGCTTAGTAAAAAGAGACAGGAGATATAATCATCCCTCTTTATTAAATTACTTGTTTTTATTCATAATTAATCGCTCAAATAAGCTTCACGCATTCAAGGCTTAATAGATCAAGTGCTTGGCTAGTACAAAAGTTAATTAGCCCTCAGCTAGTTAACCACACCCACGAGGAACAATAACCAGTGACTAATGACTAATAACCTTAGGATATAAAGTAGTCAGTCAAAATTCTGCCATGATTACGGAAACAGCTTATTCCCGCTTTCCCAGAGTGCAAATATGGCGGCGGGGTGCAGCCTTTGGAATTGATTTTTTGGGTGTATGGCTGCTTAGTTCTCTGTTAGCAGGTAATACCTTTGCTTTCGTAGTTGTTTTTGGTTTGGGTTGGCTAGGTGAGCGGGTATTCCTAGTGTACAGAAATCAGGGGCAGAGTTTAGGGCGCTATGCTTTAGATATGAAGGTACTTGATCCCGATTTAGGTAAGGTTCCAGGATTACAAATACTTGCCAAACGAGAAGCAATAGTAGGCTTTTGTGCGCTTTTAGCGGGAATCGCCTTCAACAATTTTTTAACAGATGCAGGCATTGTCCTGTTATTGATTCCTTTGGCAATTGACTGCGGCTTGGCTTTAGGCGATCCTCAAGGACGGCAAGCAATACACGATCGCCTAGCGCGGACAATTATAGTTTCTACACATCGAGGCTACTCACTTGATCTGAAAGTTAAGCGATTAGTTGCTCAAGTCCGCAGTCGTGTGAGAAGATAGATATTTGTGTTAAATTTCGTCAGCATTTAGTGTTTGTAAGATTATGGCTAAGGGTAAGGGTGTCCGCATCATTGTGACATTGGAATGTACCGAGTGTCGCAGCAATACAAACAAGCGATCGCCCGGTGTTTCTCGTTACACCAGTACAAAGAACCGTCGTAACACAACGGCAAGGCTAGAGCTAAAGAAATTCTGCACTCACTGCAATTCCCACACTGTTCACAAGGAAATTAAGTAAAAATGAGTTACTATCGTCGTCGCCTATCTCCGATCAAACCAGGCGAACCCATAGACTACAAAGATGTCGATTTGCTGCGTAAGTTTATCACCGAGCGGGGTAAAATACTGCCGCGTCGGATTACAGGACTAACAGCAAAACAACAACGAGACATAACACTAGCAGTTAAGCGGGCGCGGCTTGTCGCTTTATTACCTTTTATTAATCAAGAAGGCTAATAATATAGGCTAGGGCAAAGCAACAGCGCCTATAGTCTAATCATCAACTGCTGAACGCTGACAGCTAATCGCTAATTGCTAATTTGTGGACAAGGGAACATTAGTTGAATTTAGATTGCAAGCCGATCGCCGACTTGCCGTAGTAGACCGTCCAGACGGTAAAACACGCACTTTTGTGATAGATGAGCGTGGTCAATCTCACAGCCTCGCTCCTCGCCAGATTACTTATCAAGTTCCTGGTCAAACCTATAAACCATCAGAAATTCCTAACTTCTTAAAAGAAGTGAAGCTCTATCTCGATCCCTCCAGTATAGAGATAGCTTGGGAATTACTAGTTGAAGAAGGTAATACCGTTACCCCATCTCAAATGGCGAATCTGTTATTTTCGGAACAGAGTCCGCCCCAGTGTTATGCTGCTCATTACTTGTTGTCAGAAGACAAACTCTATTTCAAGCAAAAGGGAGACGCTTACGAGCCTCGAACTGCGGCTCAGGTAGCGGAACGAAAGCACCAAATAGAAGTAGAGGATCTCAGACAACGAGGACAGCAAGATTTTTTGCAGCGTATTTCCCAAGCGCTTAATAATGAAGCAGTAGAATGGGAGCGTTACGATCGCCAGCGTCTAGAAGCACTAGAACGTTACGCAGTTTTAGTTGCCGAGGGTACAAAGGCGGGGCTAAATCCAGAAGCTCTCGCACGCGCATATCCACCTCCAGCAAACGTCCTAGAAACTATGACTGCTTTAGGACGCTCTGCAACCCCGCACACAGCTTGGCAACTGTTGGTAGATTTGGGTATATGGAGCGTTCACGAGAATCTATTTCTGCGACGCTCATCGATCCCTGTTCAGTTTCCTACTAAGGTATTAGAAGTGGCGCAACAGCGCTTAGATTCCCCACCTCCTGACCTAGACTCAGACCGCCTCGATCTGATGCATCTTAAGGTCTACACAATAGATGACCAAAGTACCAGCGAAATTGATGATGGCGTAAGTTGGGAATTACTGAGCGACGGACGGCAAAAGCTGTGGGTACATATTGCTGACCCGACTCGGTGGTTAGTTCCAGAAGATGAATTAGACTTAGAAGCACGGCGGCGCAGCACAACAGTATATTTGCCGACGGGCATGGTTCCCATGTTTCCCTCGGCATTGGCAACAGGTCCGATGAGTTTGGTACAAGGACAAATTTGTTATGCCTTGAGTTTTGGGGTGATTTTAGATGAAGCTGGGGCAGTACAAGACTACAGTATCCAAGCCAGCTTAATTAAGCCGACTTACCGCCTCACTTACGAAGACGTAGACGAAATGCTGGAATTAGGGGTGCAGGCAGAGCCAGAAATCGCGGCGATCGCAAATTTAGCAAAACGTCGGCAATTATGGCGGCATTCTCAAGGGGCAATCAGCATCAACCTCCCAGAAGCGATGATTAAAGTCCAAGAAGACGAGATCAGTATCGAGGTTTTAGAAGATTCTCGCTCTAGGCAATTAGTAGCTGAGATGATGATCTTGGCAGGAGAAGTTGCAGGTAGATACGGTCAAGTCCACAATATAGCTCTGCCATTTCGGGGTCAGCCACAGCCGGAACTGCCCTCTGACGAGGAGTTACTCCAACTACCCGCAGGGTTCGTCCGCGCCTGTGCTATGCGGCGCTGTATGCCCAAAAGTGAAATGAGCATTACGCCTGCACGTCACGCTGGTTTAGGGCTAAATACATATACACAAGCAACATCCCCAATCCGCCGCTACAGCGACTTGCTAACTCACTTTCAACTAAAGGCACATCTACGCGGCGAAGCTCTCCCGTTTGCAGCTGAACAACTTAAAGAAGTGATGCAGAGCGTGACTACGGCAGCCCAAGAAGTAACACTGGTAGAACGGCAAACGAATCGCTACTGGGGTTTAGAATATCTCCGCCGCCACTCTAGCGAAGTATGGGAGGCATTAGTGCTGATGTGGTTGCGGGAAGATAGCGGACTGGCACTGATCTTAATAGAAGACTTGGGATTACAGTTGCCAATGCCGTTTAAACGTTCCGTAGCGCTAGGCGAAAACGTATTAATCAAGGTTGCTCACGTTGACCCCCGCCAAGACTTAATTCAGTTCCAAGAACTAACTTATTCAGAATCTCAGTTAGCTGCTAATTAAAAAAGACAGGAGACAGGAGACAGAAGACAGGATAGGACTTAACACCACTAACCCAAGAACGAACCGCCTTCACGTAGTGTAGCGACAGCGTTTAGGACACGAAGTACACAAAGGAATAAGAGTTTGAGAGAGTTTTGGCGTAAGTCCTGACAGGAGACAGGAGATTATTACTAATTCTCCTTCCTGTTAAATATAAATACTAGTTTTTGAGAAGTTCTTCTGGTAGACGCTGGAGGATACGCCCAAATGGTGCGGTGTCATTAAGACCTCGTGCCAGGATCAAAGAACCCTGAATCTGCAATATTGCATCTTCGGCTCGATGACGTGCTTCCTCTGGCTGGAGTCCTGCATCAATCAAAACCTTTGCTAAGGTATCAATCCAGGTATTTAAGGCTTGCTGAATTTGGGCGTGAAACAAATCTTGCGATTCCCCTAGTGCTAGCACTGCTAAAAGGCAGGCTTGTTCACCTCTGTTGTAAAACTCATCTACCTTTTTGCTCATCAGGCGAATTTTCGCAACTGGTTCGCCATTGTCTTGTAACGGTGCAAGGATGTTTTCTGCCATCCAATGATTGACAAGATCAAGCACGGCTGTTGCCATTTCTTCTTTACCTTTGGGGAAATGGTGATAAAGGCTAGCTTTACCTAAACCTGTGGCGGCTGAGAGCCGCGCTAGGGTTGCACCCTCGTAACCGTATTGCTGAAACACTTTTAATAGTTGGGCGATCGCTTCGTCTCTAGTCATTAACAAAATTCTACTTTATTGACATTGTACCGGACGATCTGTACAGTAATATTCAACCGAACGATCAGTACAAAAAAGGAGTTTGGCAATGCCACCTTCTAATGATGATGAGATCAAGTTACCTCTAATACCCCCCTTTACTGAAGAAACAGCACGGGCAAAAGTAAAAGCAGCCGAAAACGCCTGGAATACCCGTGATCCGGAAATTGTCGCACTAGCCTACACAGTTGATTCTCAATGGCGGAATCGTACAGAATTTTTTACAGGTAGAGCACCAATCAAAGATTTTTTAAGGCGCAAGTGGGCGCAGGAGCTAGACTATCGGCTGATGAAAGAACTGTGGAGTTATACAGGCGATCGCATCTCTGTACGTTTTGAGTACGAATGGCGAACACAAACAAATCAATGGTTTCGTACTCATGGTAACGAGCATTGGGAATTTAACGCAGCAGGCTTGATGAGTAGGCGCGACATGAGTGCTAATGATTATCCAATTCAGGAATCTGAGCGTCGTTATCGCTTTTAAATCAGGAATTTATGATTTTGTACAACCACGAGTTATCTGGTAATTGCCATAAAGTCCGGCTCATGCTTTCCCTGCTTGGGTTGGAGTATGAGCTTGTATCTGTTGACCTCATGAAAGGTGAGCATAAGTCGCCACAGTTTATGAAGCTGAACCCGCTAGGACAAGTACCAGTGCTTTTAGATAATGACGTAGTTATTCGAGATGCTCAAGGGATTCTAGTTTATCTAGCGCGGCGCTATGGCAGTGAGTGGCTACCTATAGAAGCTGAATTGATGAGTAAAGTAGTGCAGTGGTTGTCTATTGCGGCAAATGAGATGCAACACAGTCTTGCCGCAGCTAGGAAGTTTTTTCTGTTAAACGCTCAGATAGATTTGGAGTTAGCGCAAAATAGAGCGCATGAAATTCTCCAAATTATAGATAAGCATTTAGCTCAACGACAGTGGCTGGAATGCAACCGTCCAACTATAGCAGACGTGGCTTGCTTTCCTTATGTTGGGCTAGCAGCAGATGGCAAAATCTCTCTAGAAGCTTATCCCCATGTAATTGCTTGGAGGAATCGGATTAAACAACTTCCAGGATACATTGGGATGCCGGGATTATAGTAGGAGCAGGCAATGACAGCGATATATCACCCAGGAGAACTAGCAGTTCAAAATCAAGCAGGTGTACAAGCAGAAGCAGCCTCGTTAGGTAAGAGTATTAATGCGATTATTCAGCCATCAGCACAGGATTTTCTTCGGAATCAAAGACTGGTAATTACAGGCACAATTGATACTAATGGTCAAGTTTGGGCTTCTTTATTGACGGGTGAACCTGGATTCATCCAGACAGTCACAGAACATACAGTACGAATTAACGCTGCACCAATTCCTAGCGATCCATTTAAGGAAAATTTGTTGCAACACGAAATCGGCATTCTGGTAATCGATCTTGCAACCCGACGGCGCTTGAGGATAAACGGTAAGGCTGAACTACAGCTTGATGGCAGTATTTACGTGCATACCAAACAGGTATATTTCAACTGTCCTAAATACATTCAGACACGCCACTTGGATATCAGCACCGCCAAAGTACCTGCACTGCCCGAAATCCGAAATAACGATACCCTTAATTCTAAGCAGCAACAATGGATTACTCAAACAGACACATTCTTCATCGCTAGCTTTCATCCTGCAAGTGGCGTTGATACATCACATCGCGGTGGCTATCCAGGTTTTGTGCGCGTTTTAAACACCAGCAAACTTGTATTTCCAGATTACGCCGGAAATAATATGTTCAACACCTTGGGCAACATTTTTGTGAATCCACAAGCGGCTTTACTATTCATTGACTTTGAACATGGCAACACTTTACAACTGACAGGCAAGGCTAGGATAATTTGGGATGCAGAGTGTCTAAAAGAATTTGCTGGCGCAGAACGCTTAGTGGAGTTTGAAATTGAGCAGGTACTAGAAATTACTCATGCTAGCTCATTACATTGGCAGTTCGGAGAATATTCTCCATTTAATCCAACACAAGGCGATTAAGTTAACTTTTTAGTAAGCTTATAAGCATTTCTATGATTACTGAAATTTCAATAAATTCAGTAGTTATCAGTATTTTTGACTCAATTTTGTGCTGATCCAAATAGAATCGATAAGTTGAAGTTGTACTCTAAAAGTAGTTGAAAAATGTTTCTAATCTACATTTTTTTAATCTTATCCAAAATATCTTTAGCTGCGGCGATCGCATCCTCTACTCCATTAGCAACATAAACATCGCCAGACATCTTTTTAAAAAATGCTTTACTTTCTGCATCATCATTCAACAAAATCACTTTTTTATGTGATTTCAAAGCTAAAGCAATCTCAGACGCTGTGCCTGCACCCATACCACAAGCAATTACAACATTAGAAGAAAGAACATTAATATTATTTCGCGCATTCCCAATATCAGTAATAATTGCAATATCAACTGCCTCAGAAACGCCATTAGTATTATTACCAGGAAGAATACCAACTGTTAAACCATTTGCAGATTTTGCCCCTCTATTTGCTGCATCCATTACACCTATATTTCTACCACCAGTTAGCAGCACCCATCCTTGTTGAGCGATGAATTTTCCTAACTGGTAAGCATTTTGCAAATCAGTTGCTGTAGCTTTATCTCCAGATCCCATTACTCCAACAATAATTTTTTGCATACTTTCTCACTCTGCCGACAACTGCGGAGAAATAAAGTTGTATATACGGGGTAACTTCTTATTTTAATAAGCACTTGGAGTCTTGACTAAGAGGGCAAGAAACAGAATTTTTGCCTGACCAATCTATAAACGCAGTTTCATTTTCGTAATGCCGAGGTGTTTGGATTAGTAAACTCCAAGCCTTTTGAGCATCCAATAAATTCAAGCGTTCGGGGTAGTGAATTTTTAATAACTCTTGAACTTGAGGATAATATTTAGAGTTCATTCCAGGAAAGATGTGATGCTCTGTATGATAGGAAAAATTTAGGTGTAACTTATCAAATATTTTAGGAACGCGAATAGATACACTATTAAGTAGTGGATCATTAATGCTTGTCATCTGAGAAAGCAGATGATTTGTAAAAATATAAAACATTCCTCCAGCATGACCAATTCCAATGGGTAGAAAATAGCTAAAAATGATTTTTTTTAGATCAAATTCTAGATACGTCAAGATACTTAAATGAATCACTAAAATTATAAAAAACTCTTTAGCGATCGCCCAACGATCTTTAGCACTAACAGTAAAGGCAGCAGGAACATAATTGACAGATTTACTATTAAATAACAGTACAGAAGTCAAATTACGGAAAGCATGAACTCCCCACGCCGTAGACATTCCTACTATTAACCATAATAAATTGACTTCAGAAGATGGCACAAATAGATCCTGAATCCATTTCCCCCAAGTATTAGGTTGCTGATACAAATAATTGCGATCAGGATCATCCAGGGAATTTGTTTTATTATGATGCTCTCGATTATGAATTACTTTCCATAAAGTCGGTGGCATCCACCAAAGCGCTAACCCTAGTAAGCTAATGATCCAAATCAAACGAGAATTTTTAATCACGCTGCCATGCATAAGGTAATGGGAGCTAAATAGCAAGACAATAACGCTATTGCCCATTACTACGGCTATTGGTAAATAAAGCAATAAAAGATAAGTATGCCATTGTTCTAATCGTGCTATAGTTGCCCAACTTAGGATCAAGACTGCCAAATCAATGAACAGGATGCCTAATTTACTTGGATCAGGGGTAAACGCTTCTGCTGGAAGCAGAGGACGCAAAGTTTTTGCATATTCCGCTTGCTGAATTAGCTGTTAGTTATTAAATTTCATAAAGTTTTGTAAACTAATTTCAGTATTTAGATTATGCTGAAATTTATCTAGCCCTGATGTTGAGCTTCTGGAAATAGCGATCGCTATTACTATAATTTGTTTGTGTCGATCCAAGCCCAAAGTGAAGCGTACCTAATCTTAAAATTAATTTAGGCACGTCTCAATAAATTTGGAGTGGATGGCATATATTAAAGATTTTTTTAAACTAAAATTCCAGCAATCATCCCAGCAAGTAAGAGAAAACCTATCCAGACATTTTGCTGGAAAATCTTAGCATAAACAGGATTAGGAATATCTTGCCGTAATTGCAAATACTGCCAACTCCAAGCAAAAGCTGCTAAAACCAATGCTATCCAAAAAGTAAAATTTAGCTGCATAGAAACACCCAGCCAACTTAATAAACTAATAGTACCAGCGAAGAAAATCCCCACAGCATCAGCAGCGTAATCACCAAAAAATAAAGCGCTGGAATTAATCCCAATTGAGCGATCATCTTCGCGATCGCTCATTGCATAAACCGTGTCAAAGCCCAACGTCCAAAGTATCGTTGCGCCCCAAAGTAACCAAGTAGCAAATTCTAAGTGCGCGATCGCTGCACTCCACCCGATTAATACAGCAAATCCCCAAGCAATTGAAAGCACCAACTGCGGTACTGGAAACACCCGCTTCGCTAGAGGGTACAGCACAATCACAGGCACCGCTGCCACAGATAACCAAAACGAAAGTTTATTAAGATAAAGAGCAAGAACGAAGGCGCAGGCTAAGGACACCAAAGCAACCACAATCCCGACTTGAATAGAAAGCGCCCGAGAAGCAAGGGGACGGTTTTGAGTTCTGTTAACTTGGGGATCGATATCTCTATCCCACAAATCATTGACTACACATCCAGCAGCACTAGTAGCGAAAGTACCTAGCACAATAACTCCTACTAGTCCTAGTGGTGGTGTTCCTCGCGCCGCTAAAAAAATAGCCCATAAAGCAGGAATCATTAAGATGAACCGTCCGGCTGGTTTATCCCAACGCAGCAGTCGGATAATAATTTGCCAAGTAGGTTCTGGATTGTGTTCTTGAGTCAACATATCGGGAAAAATTACTCTAAACAGATGTGATTAATAGTGTGTTTAACACCTATAGAATATCGTTATGCAGACTGGGCTGGGGTAGCTAAGACAGGATAAATTTAAATGGTTAATACAGTTTTACCTAGCAGGGTGAATGTTCCGACTCAGGCAATAACTCAAGAAAGAACTCTCGCTGCCATTGACTTAGGGACAAATTCACTGCACATGGTAGTAGTGCGGATTGAACCGACACTGCCAAGTTTTAGCATTATTACTAGAGAAAAAGACACCGTAAGATTAGGTGATCGCGCTACCAATGGGGAATTGAAGCCAGAGGTAATGGCACGGGCGATCGCAACTTTAGGACGTTTCCAAGAAATTGCTAAAAGTTTAAATGTCGAAACAATTGTTGCAGTCGCAACTAGCGCTGTGCGAGAAGCTCCCAATGGTAAAGACTTCTTGCAACAGGTAGAAGACGATCTAGGCTTGAGCGTTGACTTGATTTCTGGACCAGAGGAAGCAAGGCGGATTTACCTTGGTGTCTTGTCAGGGATGGAATTAAACAGCCACCCTCACATCATTATTGACATTGGCGGCGGCTCTACGGAATTGATTTTAGGAGATAGTCATGAACCCCGTTCGCTTACCAGTACCAAAATTGGTGCAGTACGACTCTCTACGGAATTAATCAGCACTGATCCGATTAGTAACGCTCAGTTTCAATATCTCCAAGCTTACGTGCGCGGAATGTTAGAGCGCCCCATCGACGAGTTACGGGCTACTTTACAGCCAGATGAGCAGCCACGCATGGTGGGAACTGCTGGCACGATTGAAGCCCTAGCAACAATTCACGCCCGCGAAAAGTTAGGTATAGTACCCTCGCCATTTACAGGCTATCAATTCAGCCTCAAAGACTTGCGGGAGTTAGTCAGTCGCTTGCGGAAGTTAAATTATGCAGAACGCGCGGCGATTCCAGGAATGTCGGAGCGGCGGTCAGAAATTATCCTCGCAGGAGCAGTGATTTTACAAGAAGCGATGACCTTGTTGGGCATAGAGTCCCTCACAGTATGTGAGCGATCGCTTCGAGAAGGAGTAATTGTAGATTGGATGCTGACTCACGGCTTAATTGAAGATCGATTGCGTTATCAAAGTTCTGTACGTCAACGCAGTGTACTTAAAACAGCTCAAAAATATCACGTTGACCTAGAATATAGCGATCGCGTCGCCAATTTTGCCCTTAGCTTATTCGACCAAACTCAGGGACTTCTCCACAACTGGACAGCAGAGCGAGAACTACTTTGGGCAGCAGCAATGTTGCACAACTGCGGTCATTATGTCGGTCATTCTGGTCATCACAAGCACTCGTACTATCTAATTCGTCATGGTGAATTACTAGGCTTTACAGAAACAGAGATCGAACTTATTGCTAATTTAGCTCGCTATCACCGCCGCAGCGCTCCTAAGAAGAAGCATGAGAATTACCGCAACTTACCCAGCAAAAACCATCGGCTATTAGTTAATCAGTTGAGTGCTTTACTCCGCTTGGCTGTTGCCCTCGATCGCCGTCAAATGGGTGCAATTAACCAAGTGCGGTGTGAGTACCGCCCAGAACAGGAACTCCACCTGTGGCTTTCACCATCTCAACCTAATGATGACTGCGCCTTGGAACTATGGAGCTTGGATTATAAAAAAGGAGTTTTTGAAGCTGAATATAATATCAAATTATCTGCAACCTTAGAGCCGTCTGTCGTTATTGACTAGCAAATGTATCTAAAACTTTAGTTAAAGCAGCTCGCAAAAATTACTTGCCGCAAATTGGCTGTGTCAAAGATCGAGGGTAATCGGGACACCCCTACCTTAATGATTGCGTAGGTGTTGATAGCGATAGAACGTATAAGTATCAAACATCGCTCCTACGAGGCTACAAGTCAAACCAATGATAACCAGTCCTCGCCAGGGGCTATGACTGCCAAACGTGGCTAAAAACTGCAAAATATGTACAGCGATCGCCTGGCTTATTGCTTGGAATCCAGGAATATGACCGATTAAGAATACACTGACCAATGCCCCACCGATTAACAGAATTGGCGTAATAAAGCTGAAAATAATAGTTAGGAGTAGGGAACGAAGATAACTAGGCAAAATGCTCATAAAGTAAGCTCTTTTACTTTTGTCAGCTATGTTGACAAGGGATATCTCAAGAATGCCCCTTTCTACAATAGAAGCGATCGCTCCTCACCAGTCCAAATTTCAAAAATCTTAAATCTTTATTAAAAGTTTTATTTTCTAATTCAAAGTGATGTTGCTAATTTGATAAATACATTAAGGTAACAAAAGTTTGGCAACTTCCTTTCTGCCTCGCTCACTCAAGTGCTTTAGCTAGATTAGCCATCAGTTAAAATCCCTAGCAATTTGTGAGAATATGCTTAAAGCATATTAATACTTGACAAAAGTACATAAACGTGAATTAAAAGCAGAGCTAAACAAAGATAATTTGGCGAAAAAATCAGTCAAAATATAGCTAATAAAATTATTGAGTCTCTAATTGGTTATTCTTAAGCCAGATGTTCAGTTAGTAGCCCATTGAGCGAAACAACACCGACTTCGAGCTTAGGAGTATGGAGCCAGCGATTGCTAGCAGCAATTTTGCTGGGCGGACAAGTAGTAATTCACCTGCTGAGGGGCAAGATTCACCGTCGCAACACCATCGATCAGATGGCTGTAGCGGGACCAGAATCACTGCTGATTGCCTTAGTAACAGCTGGTTTTGTCGGTATGGTTTTTACTATTCAAGTAACGCGAGAATTTATCAACTTTGGGGCAGGAAGTGCCGTAGGCGGAGTAGTAGCACTTGCTTTAACCCGTGAACTTGGACCTGTACTTACATCTGTAATTTTGGCGGGACGAGTTGGTGCGGCATTTGCGGCAGAAATTGGCACAATGCGAGTGACAGAGCAGATTGATGCCCTTTATATGCTCAAAACTGACCCCATAGATTACTTAGTTATCCCCCGGGTAATTGCTTGCTGCTTAATGCTGCCAGCTTTAACCCTTTTATCTATAGTTACAGGTTTAATTGGGGGATTATTAATTGCCACGAATTTGTATAACTTACCGCAAAGTGTATTTCTAGATTCAGCCCGTAGCTTCCTGAATACTTGGGATTTACTAAGTGCGATGATTAAAGCATCTTACTTTGGGGCAATGATCGCGGTAATTGGTTGTAGCTGGGGTCTGACAACAACCGGAGGAGCTAAAGGAGTCGGACAATCTACTACTGCATCTGTTGTTACTGCGCTGCTAACTATTTTTATCAGCAACTTTTTTCTTTCTTGGTTAATGTTTCAAGGATCTGGTAGTGCAGCGCTTCAGGGGTTCTAAGAACTTGAGCTTTACAATAGAAATCAAATAGACTAGCAGGATTAAAGACTGTGACTACTTCCTTTGTGCCATCGGCATCAACAATTCAATTACCTCCCAATTACACACTACCTGCGGTGTTAAGCATTACTGCAGTTCCCTTGGCGGTAGCTTCAGCTGGGGTAGGAAGTGCATTTTTCGCGGTGATCGCTTCGCTTCAGTCAATTTTTGGTTTATTTCTCATGATCCAAACTGCAACGCTGCGTTTGCGATTCACCCAAACAGCACTAGAAATATACAGAGTATATAGAGGTGAAACACTAATACGCTCTTTTCCTTATCAAGATTGGCAAAATTGGCAGATTTTTTGGTCTTCAGTCCCAATTCTGTTTTACTTTAAAGAAGTTAAAAGTATCCACTTCTTACCAATTTTGTTCGACTCCAAAACACTTCAAAGCTGTCTAGAACAACGCTGCCCAAGAATAGAGGCTGGAAGCTAGAAGATCAGAGAATGATTAACATCGTTGTCTAGTAGATAAATTTTTATTGATTGCTTGAGGACTTGCACTAATTCTTATGAATGCAGATCAATCCAAAACTCCAGAACCAACTGTTGAATCCTTGGTATCACAAACTTCTATTGAGCCAGTGCAAGACTCAACGGCTATTGACGAGGCAGAACCAACTTCTGTAATCGAGCCAACGCCAGACTCGACTAGAGAACCAGAACAAACTTCTATTGAGCCAGTAGAAGCAGCTACTGCTGTGGTTGAGGAGCAACCTTCTGAAGTTGAAGAACCAGAACAACTTGCTTTTGGGTTATCAAGCGATCGCTTCGAGATAGAAGCAGCACAACGAGTTGCCCAATTGCAAAGTCAAGAACAAGCCTTAAAACAGGAAATAGCACACCTACAAGCTTCTTACAAAGTGTTGTCTGGGCAAGTAGCTGAAACCCAAACAACTATGGGGCGGGTAGTGCAAGAAGCCCTACTGCAACTAGAGCAGCGCCGACAAGCTTTGCAAGTAGCTGTGGAACAACTTGAACGTCGTCAAGAACGCATTCGCGCCGAGATGCGAACGAGTTTTGCTGGAACTTCTCAAGAACTAGCAATTCGGGTGCAAGGATTTAAAGATTATCTCACTGGTAGCTTGCAGGATTTGGCAGCAGCAGCAGAGCAGCTGGAACTAGTACCACCCAAACCAGCAGAACCAGAAAAAGTTGTCAAACCTAAGAAAGCTGAAACAACCTCAGCGCCACAATTTGCAGAGCAAAAATTTCAATCAACTACAAAGCAAATTCGGAATTTAATTGACGAATACCGCACGAAGCCAGATTACTATGGTCCACCCTGGCAACTACGACGCACGTTTGAACCAATTCATGCGGAGCGAGTTTCTAAGTGGTTTTTCACGCAAGGAGGGCGGGGCGCTTTACAGACGACGGGCAGCCGCTTACAGAATATCTTGATTAGTTCAGCAGTAATATCAATTTTGTATGCGCTGTATGAAAATCGGCTGCGGGTTTTAGTTTTGGCAAATACCCCTGAACGTTTAGGAGAGTGGCGACGCGGCTTGCAAGACTGCTTAGGAATTTCTCGTGCTGATTTTGGTCCGGAACGGGGCGTAGTGTTGTTTGAAACTCCTGAAGCTCTGACAGTAAAAGCTGAACGACTTGTAAAAGCCAATCAGATGCCATTAATTGTAATTGACGATTCTGAAGATAAAATTAGTCTGTCGCTGCTGCAATTCCCCCTCTTGTTGGCGTTCGCGCCTGATCCTAGAATGTCTAGAGAGCGAGATTATGATTATTAACTCCTAAAATTTATCTAAGGTGGGCATTGCTCCTACTCCCTAGCTGATAAAAATATGATTTGGTTTACTTTGTGCAGTGCAGTTTTAATTCTGGCTTACTTTCTGGGTTCAATTCCTACTGGATATATAGCAGCACGGCTAATTAAAGGTATTGATATTCGGGAACATGGTTCTGGTTCTACTGGAGCAACTAATGTATTAAGGACGCTAGGGAAAGGTCCGGGGGTATTAGTTCTACTAATTGATATGTTGAAGGGAGTATTGGCGATCGCTCTTGTTAATTGGTTTTTCACTCTCCCTGTATCTGTCAATTATCCCATCGGGTTTGCCTGGCTAGTAGCACTGGCAGGATTAGCAGCCATACTAGGACACAGCAAATCAATTTGGTTAGGCTTTACTGGTGGTAAATCTGTTGCTACTAGTTTGGGTGTTTTGCTAGCGATGTCGTGGCAAGTAGCGTTGAGTACAGTGGCTGTATTCGCCACAGTGCTAGCACTATCGCGGATTGTATCCCTCAGTTCAATTGCTGGGGCGATCGCCGTTTACGGATTTATGCTTTTTTTACATCAGCCTCTGCCCTACCAGTTATTTGCTTTAGCTGGTGGTTTATATGTTATTCTGCGACACCGCAGCAATATTGAGCGCTTACTTGCTGGCACTGAACCACGATTAGGACAAAAGCTATCGTCACCAGAAGAAATCAAATAAGCTGCATCATTACACAAAACTAATAATTCTGCACTCCAGGTAATCGTCGTAACTTAAATTTTAAGCACGAAGGAGCGTAATTTTAGTAACATCAAACTCTCTTAGCAATGTCATATTTCCAGTGCTAGCATCTACCGTGTATAAGTTATTAGGTGACTCGTATCTAGGTGCTCCCAAAGCGAAGATTTGGTTTGCTGAATAGCCTACTAAGTCGCTCAAACCACTATTCCAAACTTCATTGTTAAACTTTAGCTGCGCTCTTTGAATAACCCTGTCTTGCCCTAAATCTAGACTTACTAAAGTGACTTCTCCTTCTTGTCCAACGTCTATGGTATAGATTGTGCTATTTGACACTTGAGCAAGCTCACTAAACCGCTTAGTTGCTGTTAGTTTAATTTTATTGTTTAAAGTAATTTCACCATTGCTAGTATTAATATTTACTAGCTTGACAGCAGACTGATTGTTCTTTCTATTAACTAAACCGATTAGTGAACCGTCGTTAGCACCTTGCAAACTCTCTAGCCCTTCCTGCTTCTTAAGTCCTGATAGAGTCACATTTCTTGGAGATTTAGCTAAAAATACAAGGCGCGTGGGAGCATTTTCCTTCTTGCCAGTTCTTGCAGCACCAATAGCTAGCACAATTCCATCGGCTAAGGAAGTAAGACCAATTAATTTTTCCCCAATATCTAAGGGGGTAGTTGTTAAATCTTCAACAGTATTAGTAACTAAGTTCAAAGCTTGCAAGAATACTGCTCCTGCTTTTGAGTCAGGACGCGCACCGTAAAGTGTTAACTGATTTTGAGCAAAAGTCTTGTTAGCAAAGTATCCTAGTCCTGCTACTGTTGTACTCGCGATCGCCATTTGAGCAAAACGTCGCCGTGTTAGTCTCTGATTCATATTTCCACTCCCACAATTATTAATGCAACTACCACAGCACTTTTAGGCTGGTGGTACTACCTGAATCCACTTTGCTACCGAAGGAACTCTACTGTTATCGAGAATAGAAAGCATATACCAACCCGGAGGCGCTAAATTTCTCTGACTTGCTAACGTCCAACTTGCATTGGGAAGCAGCGTAACACTTAAAGAAGTGCTAGCCCTAGAGTTAATCCGCACTTCCACCATCCGTTGTTCGGTATCCATACAATGGGTAGTCGCCATTGGTTTAATCAGATGTACCCTAAAAATGTTTAACCCTTGGGGTGTCTCAATCTGGAATGTCTGACCGTATGCCACTTTTTGCGGAGCGTTGACAATTACTGGGCGTGGCTTCGACATATATGCCGGACTATAAATTTCCAGTCGCATCTCCTGACTAGTCCGCTTAGGATTGCCGCCAGCTGTTAACACTCTGCCATCTGGTAAAAGCAACGCCACTGAATGATATACACGGTTAACAACATTTGCTGTTGCTGCTAATTTCCAGGTATTTGTAACTGGATTGTATATTTCTGCTGTTCGCGTTGCCTGCGCCCCGTCTTCACTTCTGGCACTGCCATTGCAAACAAACACAGTGCGATCGGGTAATAGCACTGCGCTATGGTGCATTCGCGCATAATTTAAAGGTGCTGCTGCTGTATAAGTCGGAGTCGCAGCCTTGAGATCGACTATATTGACACTATTAATGCCAATGCCACTGCCACCACCACCAATAATCAGCACCTTCTGGTCTTGGGCAGGCGGTAGCAACACACTAGCAGCTTGATTGCGAGAATCTGGAGAAACTAACCCAGGCACTGGTGTTTCGACGATTTTTTCGGTAAAGCTTGTCGGCAGAGTTAGCAAGCGTGGCGAGACACCATAGTTGCTACTCATCTGAGCACCGGAATAGAAGATTTTCCCGCTACTTAATAGAAAGAGGTGGGCGTACATTGGTATGCGACTAGTTGGTTGAGTGAAGAAATTCCAGCCAGTTGACTCAGAATAAATTTCTGGGTAGGTGTCGATTTGACCGTTTTCGTCTCTACCGGACACAGCGAGAATGCGACCGTCGCCTAGTGTTAATACGGTAGGATACCAGCGACCGCTATTCATGGATGCTACCCGTGTCCACGTCTCCGCGATCGGGTCAAAGGTTAGAGCAGCTGCCAAGCCTTGAAATGGATCGTACTGCTCAGTGCCACCTGCGACCATTAAGCGACCATCAGGCAGGAATGAATGACCCGGGCAAAATAAGTCAATTGGTAAGCCCGCATCATCATTTGGAATCACGGGACGCGAGAACGTACCCGTGTTCAAGTCCAAGACAGCGCTACCACTACTACTATTATTTACGTTGGCTGGATTGTTGCCTGAGCCAGCTATGAACAATACTTTACCAGTGCGTAATAAAGCAGCATCAATAGGCAATACGGGCGAGGTATATGGCAATAGTTGCCAACTACCGACTGAAGTATTTTGGGCTATGAGTGTTTCGGTTTCTTGATTGACTAATGTAGTCTTGGTACTATGATCAAGCATTTTTGTGTACTTTCTTGATTTAAATTTAGTAACTTTTAAAGATTATTTAAATGACTTTTAGTAATTTTAGATACTTAGCAAACAAACTTTTCTGCTTAACAGTTTTGGCTGCCCACAATGCATAGTTTTAGGCTGTTGATTACAAATACGCAGTTGAATTTGCGTTTCACGGAAATATAGCTTTTTTGTAATCATTCTTAGCAGAATAAAAGTTGCAAGTAAGCTCTCTTAAAGCAAGAATCTCAATATTTTTACCTTAATTCTTGGTGAAGTATTTGATTTTTTTGAGTATTTTTACTTAAAAATTTAGATTTGATTTTAAACTTTTTCAGTAATATTACTGTCATTCTGACAGCTTGTTCCAATTTTTCAGTATTTTTACATACTTTATCTATCGCTTTAGAGTAATATAAAGTAAATTTATCAGTATTTTCACGATTGTCCTGATGAGCCTTAATGCTCATTCAGTATTTTCACGTAAGTATTCTGAGATGTACTCTAACCAACGAGGTAGTTATCCAAAAGCAAGTGCTATAAAGATAGAGCAAATTATCTAACTAAACGGCTTATTCTCCTGAACTATGATTACTTCTTCTATGCAAAGTGAACAAAAAGAAATTACAGCATCTTTGCAAGTAGCTTGAGAAGAAATGAAAGGAATTAAAGAGTAATTAGAATAAAAATAGAGTTAGGTGAATGAATTATTCTTTTTTCCTCAATAATGCTCAAATAATTGCAATACTGCTCTAAAAAAGTAACCTAGAATGTCTAATTAGCAGGTTAAGTTGAGCAAATAAGTTGTAAAACGGCAGATAGCACACCAAGACTGCTAAATAAAGTACAAAAACGTAGATTAGTTTTAAAGATTAGATAGAATAGAGGTTTCAAGCTTTTAGCACCCGATTATGCCCCTACCTATTGTTGCTATTATTGGTCGCCCTAACGTGGGCAAATCAACACTGGCTAATCGCCTAGCTGGGGTGCAAGATGCAATTGTATACGATACCCCAGGCGTGACACGCGATCGCACTTACTTGGCTGCTTACTGGCGCGATCGCGAGTTTTTAGTAGTCGATACTGGCGGCTTAGTATTTGACGACGACACGCAATTTTTACCACTAATTCGCGAACAAGCAGCTTTGGCACTTTCGGAAGCAAGTGCAGCTATTTTTGTAGTGGATGGTCAAACTGGACCAACACCAGCCGATACAGAAATCGCCCAATGGTTACGTCAACAAACCGTACCTGTACTGCTAGCAGTAAATAAATGCGAATCTCCAGAACAAGGCTTAGTACAAGCAACTCAGTTTTGGGAATTGGGGTTAGGCGAACCTTTCGCTGTCTCCGGCATTCATGGTAACGGCACTGGCGAGTTACTAGATGTGCTGATTAATCACTTACCAGTAGTAGCGGAAATTCCCGAAACCGAGGAAATTAAAGTAGCAATTATCGGACGACCAAATGTCGGCAAATCTAGCTTGTTAAACGCCTTTGTAGGTGAAAATCGCGCGATTGTTAGCCCCATCTCTGGCACTACCCGCGATACTATTGATACTTTGATAGAACGGCAGGGAAAAACCTACCGCTTAATTGACACAGCCGGAATTCGTAAGAAGAAGAACGTTGAATACGGACCAGAATTTTTTGGAATCAACCGTGCTTTTAAAGCAATTCGCCGCACCGATGTAGTTTTACTTGTTATCGATGCCGTAGACGGCGTTACTGAGCAAGATCAAAAATTGGTGGGGCTAATTGTAGACGCAGGACGCGCCTGTATTATTGTCGTCAATAAGTGGGATGCCGTAGAAAAAGACTCGTATACAATCTACGAATACGAAAAACACCTCAAAGAAAAATTACATTTTATTGATTGGGCAGAAACAATTTTTGTCAGCGCTAAAACTGGTCAAAGAGTAGAAAAAATTTTAGAGCTAGTTGATACAGCAGCCCAGGCACATAAACGTCGCGTCAGTACAGCTGTAATTAATGAAGTGCTAGAGGAAGCTGTTAAATGGCATTCTCCGCCTACTACCCGTCAAGGACGACAAGGCAAAATTTACTACGGTACTCAAGTTAGTACCCAACCACCAGCGATCGCTCTATTTGTCAACGATGCCAAACGCTTAAACGAAAACTACCGTCGCTATATTGAGCGGCAATTCCGGCAACAGCTAGGCTTCATCGGCACACCAATTAAGTTATTTTGGCGCAGTAAAAAAGCTCGTGATGTTGTAGAAAGTGGTAGTAGTGCTAATCGAGCCACCCGCGTTTAATAATAGTCACTTTAGTCCTCTGCTAATGACCAATGACTAATGACTAATAACTAAAAATGGATTTACTGCGATCGCTACCTCTAGGACTCTACCTCGAAAAACCATTTACTTGGCTACATAAACTCGATCCCAGAGTAAAACTAGCTTGGTTAATGAGTTTCTTATTCGCTCCAATTCTGGCAAATCCTCTGATCCGGATTTTGCTAGTAGCACTATTAATTCTGATTACCTTCACAACTGGTATTCCTTGGCGGGTATGGCGACAGCAAATAGGTTGGCTATTAACGCTCTCATTTCTGGTGCTAATTTTAGGAGCTATTAGTCCTGATACCCTCGGCGTAGATCATCAACCCCGCTTACCACCCGCCGAAATTGAGTTAAATTCAGAATCCCCAACTCAATCAATTAAGCAAAACTATCCAGCTTCTGACTATCAATATATTCTGTTCCAACAAGGTCCAGTAACAGTTACTCGCCGTTCCTTAGACCTAGCTGTGCGCTTAAGTACAATTTTGTTTACTCTGCTCCACAGCACCAATTTATATCTACTGACAACTGCACCAGAGGAAATTACCGCCTCAATTGAAAGCTTAATGCGACCGTTACGACGGTTTTCCTTGCCTGTTACGGAAATAACTCTAACTTTAACTTTATCTTTGCGATTTATTCCTTTAGTTTTAGAAGAAGTCCAAAATTTAATTCGCTCGGTAAGAACACGGGCAATTAACTGGAAAAAGTTAGGCTTAAAAGGCTCAGTGCGAGTGTGGCTGATGGTAGCAGAACGGCTACTGGAAAATCTTTTGTTACGAGCCGAGCAAATGGCTAATGCGATGATGGTAAGGGGTTTTACTAGTCCAAACAGACATCGAGTTCAGTGGCATCAATTGCGTTTAAAAAGAAGTGACTGGATTACTTTAGTAAGTTTGTTCTTGTTTTGGGGAGTGCGGCTACTTTGGGGAAATGAGGCGTGAGTAGTCAGGATGTCAAAACAGATGCAATGGCATTGGCGATCGCTTCCCCTGAAAAATCTTACTGGCTCTCAAGTATTTGCGGCGCTATTCCGCCACAATCAATTCATAGCTACGCTTTTAGAAAGTGCCTACCCTACACCCTCTGACCAAAAAAAGTTAAACCAATATTCTATCTGTGCAGGCGCTCCGCGTATAGTTAATGGTTGTCCTCAATTGTGGACACCCCCCTTGGGAAAAGTTCTACCTTTTTTAAAGCAACTGCTCCAATGCACCACTCAGCAAGCACTCAGCACTCAGCACTCAGCACTGCCATTTACTGGCGGCTGGTTAGGCTGGCTAGGCTACGATCTCGCCTGGGAAATTGAGGATTTACCACGTTTAAAAAAAGACCCGCTACCATTTCCAGTCGCTTTTTGGTACGAACCAGAGTGTTTTGCCGTTTTAGACCACCAGGAGCAAATTCTCTGGCTAGCCGCAAGTGCAGAAGCCCAACTAGATAAATTACAAAGCTACTTAGAAACAGATCCCCCAGCCCCCCCAACTTCCCCAGTCTCCCCAG
>ERZ501023.48-NODE-48-length-40487-cov-6.954491_pt1 | contig 40487 bp, 35 predicted proteins | sample MGYA00248839_ERZ501023 | MGnify/ENA primary metagenome ERZ501023 (study PRJEB25958, sample SAMN03398596) | human skin metagenome | study: EMG produced TPA metagenomics assembly of the Human Skin Microbiome Metagenome (human skin metagenome) data set.
TCACTATTAAGCATTTAAAGTGAAGACAGCCAAAGGAGTAATTCTTTTGGATAACTTTCTACAAATAAAAGTAAATAAAATTTTAAAACTCTTTAACTTGTTATGCCTAGCAATACCTTTCAAAGCAATAAATGTGAAGCAATAAGGAAAAATCAATACGAAGACCTTTCTATTTTAGTAGTCAAACTCAAGAACCGTATTTGGAACTTAGGTATTCCATCTTGGCTATTTGGTATCACTGACAGAAGTGTTGCTTCATTTGCTGATGGTTATTTATCAGCAATAGAACTTTTCCAAATAATTACAGCTTCTTTTCTATTTTTGAGTTGGCTATATTTGAAGCCAGAAGAAAGCTTGAATACTAGTAATGTAGATGAGATTCAAAGTTACTGGTCTGAGTCAAATCTTCACCAAGATGAAGTATATTTATCTACAGTTAAGGGCAGAATGTTTGAGTTGCAAGAGCAACATATGATTAGTCAAGAATATATTTTGCCTTTTCCTTATATCTGCCAAATATATCATTTGTTAAACTTAAAACATTTGGAATCAATTCATAACTTTAGCCTCAATAATTTAAAGGTTATTACAGTTAGCCATTTTCAGCCTACTGTGAGGGGAGGAATGATTAAATTTCAAACAATTTTAGATTCTCCCGTCAATGCTTTGAGAATTTGGAGGCAACCAATAGTTGAAGTAGGATTAATCTTGCATACTCCCTATACTGTAGAACTGAGAATTCCGGTTTATAATAATAAAACTATAACTGTGATTTTTAATGCTTTACCTCTAAGCAATACAGAGCATAAGTTATTTATAGATATTTATAGCAATTTAGATTGGCCCAAACCATTATTACAACTCCTCCTACATTTTGCTTCTTGTTTAACTCTTTTTGAAGATTTGCCATATTTACATAAACTAACTGAAAGAAATATGGCTCATTCACTCAACTTAAGTAAGTCAAATCACGAAACAATGTGGCTTTTTAAAAGATTCGTTGATTTATATGGTTCACAAATAAAACCTGCTCAATCAACTAAGCTTATTGCAGCAGGGATGGATGATACAGATGATCAGGCGATCGCCACAGAAACCTAAAAAAGCAGACACTTTGGCAGCAGGTTAATAGGGGAAAAGAGTAAGAAATATTAGCCTTTTACCCCTGAAAACCTATTTTTACCAGAAGTCTAGTTACGAGCAATACCTTCTTGACGCGCTGCTTGTTGTACAGCACCAGCAACAGCAGGTGCAACTCGCGGATCAAACACGGAAGGAATAATATGTTCGCGGTTAAGATCAGAGGACTTAACTAAGGAAGCGATCGCCTGAGCGGCTTCTAAATACATAGTTGTCGTAATTGTGCTGGCGCGACAGTCTAAAGCACCGCGAAACACGCCTGGGAAGGCTAAAACATTATTAATTTGATTTGGGTAATCACTACGTCCAGTAGCCATAACAGCTACATCATTTTTTACTAATTCTGGTTGAATTTCTGGAATTGGATTTGCCATTGCAAACACTATTGCATCTTTCGCCATCGAGCGCACCATCTCTGGCGTAAGCACACCAGGAGCGCTGACACCAATAAAAACATCTGCGCCGCCAAGCGCTCCGGCTAAGGAACCCATTTGACTAACAGCAAATTCTAGTTTTTCGGCGGTTAAATCAGAGCGTCCGGTTGAGAGAATCCCTTTAGAATCGCACATCCAGATTTTTTCTGCTCCTGCTTTACGTAGTAACCGCGCGATCGCTACGCCAGCAGCGCCAGCACCGTTAATTACAATTCGGGCTTGCGGTAGCGATTTATTTACAAGTTTAAGAGCATTTAGTAACGCTGCTAAAGTGACAATTGCTGTCCCGTGTTGATCATCGTGAAAAACCGGAATATCTAACTGTTCGCGCAGCAATTTTTCAATTTCAAAGCAACGCGGAGCAGCAATATCTTCTAAATTCACACCGCCAAAAACGGGGGCAATTTGTTTAACAGTTTCCACAATTGTCTGTGTGTCTTGAGTAGCAAGACAGATGGGAAAGGCATCAAGGGCAGCAAATTCTTTGAACAACATTGCTTTACCCTCCATTACAGGCATTGCCGCCGCCGCGCCGAGATTTCCTAATCCCAAAACGGCACTGCCATCGGTAACAATCGCAACAGTATTTTGCTTAATAGTTAAGTTATATACTTGCTCTGGGTCTTGAGCGATCGCCGTACAAATGCGACCGACTCCTGGCGTATAAGCCATTGCTAGATCGGACACACTTTTGAGTCCAATTTTGCTAACAATGCTGATTTTGCCGCCACGATGTAAATTAAATGTGCGATCGTAGACATTAATTACTTTAATATCTGGCAAAGCTTTTACCGCTTGGGCGATCGTTTCCGCGTGTTCTGTACTAGCGGCATCTACAGTGATGTCACGGATGGAAATTTTGCGGTTCTGCTCGATTAAATCAATTTGACCGAGATTGCCACCACTATTTGCGATCGCGTGTGTGACGCTTGCTAACATACCGACACGATTGGGAATTTCCAAGCGCAGCGTCAAACTAAAGCTAGAGTTAGGAGTCAGTTCTACCATACCAAGTAACGCGATTCTCTTCTAAGGAGTCAGAGCTTATACCAATAAACATTAAATTGACACAAATCGCCAAATTAAACGGTATGTTGTAATTCATCTAGGCTACGTTTATTTCGGAATTTGCCGCAAAATTGAATTATGTTCTACTTCTAAACCGTGCTTACAACTCGTACAAAAAGTAACAATGACATATTCTACTAGCCAAAAATCCTCAGACAGTGGCATAAATTTAATTTTCTTCAATATTCCCCAAGATGTCCTGTTACAGCTCTCAACTGTAGCAGTGCTAACGGCTCTAGTGGGAGGTAAAGCATTTTCCGAGACTTTACAAGCTATTAGTCAAGCAAGTGAAGAAATTTTTCGGGGCGATCGCCTCCCCGTTTTGCCGTTTCCTGACGAAACAAATTTTGTGGAATAGCAACACATTGTTGCTTGTGCAACCACTTAAAGTTGAGTTAAACCCTAAAATTATCCATTATTCCTGCCTACCCCAACAGACACTATGAGTTCGCTCCTCCACTCGTCCACTGAGGCATTAACTGTTAAGTCCCCGTTGGATCTATTCTTGCGCCAACGCCTCCAAATAGTGGAGGACTTGTGGGAGTCTGTGATCCAGCAAGAATGTGGTCAAAATCTGGTAAATCTCTTAGGGCAGTTACGCGACTTGTGTTCCCCAGAAGGGCAAGCCACAAACGAAAAAGCATCGGAAGTTATTAGGTTAATTTCTCAACTTGATCTCAACGAAGCAATTCGAGCAGCTCGCGCCTTTGCTTTGTATTTTCAGCTAATTAACTTAGTCGAGCAGCACTACGAACAGCGCGAACAACTGACTCGTAGTTTAGAACACACGCCACTAGAAGAGCTTACCAACCTCCCTTTTAGTCACCATCCTGACTTAGAGCAGGAAGTTCCTCTTAACGGCACACCAGGAGCAGAGTTATTAGAAAAAAACTGGCAAGCTATAAACACCGAGCGCCAAAACAGAGGTACGTTCCCTGCCTTGTTTCCGCATCTGCACAAAATGAATGTGCCACCGCAGCAAATCCAGAGATTAATTGATCAACTCGATGTCCGGCTAGTGTTTACAGCTCACCCAACAGAAATTGTCCGTCCTACTATCCGCGACAAGCAGCGCCGGATGGCTAAACTTCTACAACAACTAGATCAACTAGAGGAAGGAAAAACTAACAACGGTACAACATCCTGGGAGGCGGCAGGATTACGCGAACAATTGCTAGAAGAAATTCGTCTGTGGTGGCGCACAGATGAACTACATCAGTTCAAGCCCGCAGTTTTAGATGAAGTAGAATATGCCCTCCACTATTTTCAGGAAGTTTTATTTGAGGGAATTCCCCAACTTTATCAGAGGTTAAAGCACTCCCTCGCTACTAGCTTTCCGCGACTAAATCCGCCGAAAAATAACTTCTGTAAGTTTGGCTCTTGGGTAGGAGCAGATCGCGATGGTAATCCCTCGGTAACATCGCAAGTGACATGGCAAACAGCCTGCTATCAGCGTCAAATAGTTCTAGAAAAGTATATCCAGTCAGTGAAGCGGTTGATTGACCTTTTGAGTTTATCGCTGCATTGGAGTGATATTTTCCCAGATTTACTAGAATCTCTAGAGCAGGATCAGTCGCAATTAAGCGAAGTTTATGAAGCATTAGCACTGCGTTATCGCCAAGAACCGTATCGACTGAAGCTGTCTTATATCTTAAAGCGGTTGGAAAATACCCGCGATCGCAACACTTATCTTTACAACAGCGTCGAGAAACTAGAAATACCAGAAAGTAACACTAAAGCAATTTATCGATCAGGCGCAGAATTTTTGGCAGAACTACGACTGATTCAGCATAATCTCACAGAAACAGGTTTAAGTTGCCGCGAACTAGAAAATTTAATCTGCCAAGTAGAGATTTATGACTTTCACCTAGCTCACCTCGATATTCGCCAAGAGTCTTCACGCCACGCTGATGCTTGGAATGAAATTCTGGAATATCTGCAAATTTTGCCCAAAGCGTATCATGAGCTATCGGAAGCAGAGCGCGTCGACTGGTTAACAACGGAACTGAAAACTCGCCGTCCGTTAATTCCAGCAGAGTTACCATTTTCCGAACAAACAAATGAATTGATCAAAACTTTCCGCGTGGTGCGATCGCTGCAACAAGAGTTTAGCCCCAGCATCTGCCAAACTTACATTATCAGCATGAGCCGCGAACTCAGCGACCTTTTAGAAGTGTTGCTGTTCGCCAAGGAAGCAGGACTTTACGATCCCGCTACCCAAAGTGGCACTCTCCAAGTCGTTCCTTTATTTGAAACTGTGGAAGACTTGCTACACGCTCCCTCAGTGATGCAAAAGCTGTTTTCCCTCCCGCTCTATCGCTCTTTACTTGCGGCGCACACTTCACCTTTCAACCCTGACTTGCAAGAAGTGATGTTGGGCTACTCGGATAGTAATAAAGACTCTGGGTTTTTAAGCAGTAACTGGGAAATTCATAAAGCTCAAAAAGCACTCCAAGAAATAGCTGAGAAATTTGGTGTCAATTTGCGAATTTTTCACGGACGCGGTGGCTCGGTAGGTCGTGGTGGTGGCCCAGCTTATGAAGCGATTTTGGCACAACCTGGTCATAGTATCAATGGGCGGATCAAAATTACCGAACAAGGAGAAGTGTTAGCCTCCAAATACTCGTTGCCTCAGTTAGCGATTTACAACCTAGAAACCATCACGACAGCAGTTATTGAAGCTAGCCTTTTAGGAACTGGCTTTGATAATATTCAATCTTGGAACGAGATTATGGAAGAATTATCAGCGCGATCGCGGCGACATTATCGCGCTTTGATTTACGAGCAGCCAGATTTCATTGACTTCTTCCATCAAGTTACGCCCATCGATGAAATTAGCCAATTACAAATTAGCTCTCGTCCGGCTCGTCGTCAGGGAGGAAAAAAAGATTTAAGCTCTCTTAGGGCAATTCCTTGGGTGTTTAGCTGGACACAAACGCGCTTTCTGCTGCCTTCTTGGTACGGTGTTGGCACAGCTTTACAGGAATTTGTCAACGAGGAACCAGAGGAACACCTAAAGTTGCTGCGCTACTTCTATCTAAAATGGCCATTCTTTAAAATGGTGATTTCCAAAGCAGAAATGACTTTGGCAAAAGTAGATATCCAGATGGCAGAACACTACGTGCAGGAATTGTCAAAACCCGAAGATATAACTCGCTGTGAGCGTGTTTTTGAGCAAATCGCTAACGAATATTATCTTACCCGTAACTTGGTGTTAACGATAACTGGTCATAAACGACTTCTAGATGGCGATCCCGTACTTCAGCAATCTGTACAGTTACGCAATGGCACAATTGTCCCGCTAGGGTTCTTACAAGTTTCCCTGTTAAAACGGTTACGCCAGTGCGGTGTTAATGCAACCTCTGGTGTGATTCATTCTCGTTACAGCAAGGGTGAGTTGCTACGCGGAGCTTTATTAACGATTAATGGTATTGCGGCGGGAATGCGAAATACGGGGTGAGGTGTTAGCAGATCAGCTCTTTTGTTTGACTTCTCTATGCATTAAAAAAAGTAGCAGAGACTATGATTGTGGATAGCTCTGAAATTAAAAGCTGAAGGCTGAAGGCTGAGGGCTGATAGCTAAAATATGAGCAAGCGGCGGCGACGAAAACGAATTCTGATTTGTACTTTTGCGGCACTCACATCAGGAATTTTGAGTTCTTACATTGGTGGGCAAATTAGCTTGAAAGTCCATAGCCAAAAATGCCAAACTCAACCTTGGGGGTTGCAGACTATATGCAATGCCTGGGTTGCGCCAGGAGCAATTTGGCAAGGTAGTACAACCGGGCTATGGCTAGGAATACTCTTAGGGGCGCTTGTAAGTGGTTTGGCGACACGCGATCGCCTGATCGCCTCTACTAGTGACTTGGCTGGACAAAAGCTAACAGAGGCTATCTCACTTTGTGCTGATGAATTGGAGTTAACACCTGAACAAAGAGAAGTATTGCGCTCTTTTTTAGTCTTGCTAGTCTTGAAATTAAGTAGTTCAAATCATACCCCTGATGCGGAAGCGGATACACTTTCTTTAGAGCAGTTGCAACGTCTAGTAGCAATAGCAAAGCAACAGTCATTGAACAAACCCGACTTAATAGCAGAAATACATCAGGTGTTATTGAAATAAAGCTGCTGATTTAGTTGAAAGCTTTCAGCCAGGATTAGCAGTTAGCTTGAAGAAATTTAATCAGATCACGCTTGTTGATTACTTTTTGCGGGTTTAATTTCTTATTCACGCTTTTAAATGCTTTATCTGGGAGTGTCCTGATGCCTGGTAGAATGCACCCGTAGAGTTTTTCCAGATAGAACTAATGCCCTCTGATAACCCAGGTACTCAAACAACAGGCGCTGATGCTATAGATCAAGCGATCGCTGCTGGTGTTGACTTCGATGGTTCCCCAATTCCAAACGCCAAGCTAGAACTGTACCGTAAAGTAATGGCAATAGAAGCAGGCAGACAACGTAGCGGCGTATCAAATACAATGCGATCGCGTATTGTGCGGATTGGCGCTAAACATATTTCCCAGTCGGAACTTAACCAGATGTTGCTTGATGCTGATTTTGCGCCGCTTAAAGATAAAGAAATTGCCTTTTACTACAGTGGTAAGTAGTCGTTAGAGAGTGCTTTTAGTTCAAATAGCAACTAATGACTCTTTAAAGAGCGGAAATGCGATCGCACCTTTCTTACACAAAATGTAACCCAATAACTACAGGACTCAATTCAGTCATGGCATAATTACCCTGATGCCAGCAGCCTTTATATCTAAACTACCTATGTCTGAAGCTAAACCAGCTTTGTTTGTCCTTGCAGATGGAACAGCTTATCGTGGTTGGTCTTTTGGCGCTACTGGAACCACGATTGGAGAAGTTGTTTTTAACACTGGGATGACAGGCTATCAAGAAGTGTTGACAGATCCAAGTTATTGTGGGCAGATAGTTCTTTTTACCTATCCAGAACTAGGTAACACTGGTGTTAACCCAGAAGATGAAGAATCTAGCCATCCGCAAGTAAAAGGTGCGATCGCCCGTAACATTGCACCTCGTCCTAGCAACTGGCGCTCAACCGCTAGCTTGCCCGACTACCTCAAACAGCACAATATCCCAGGAATCTACGGCATCGATACCCGCGCTCTCACACGCAAAATCCGTGTTTCTGGAGCCATGAATGGTGGGATTTCTACAGAAATTCTTGACGAAACTGAGTTACTAGAACTCATTTCAGCAGCTCCTAGTATGAAAGGGTTAAATCTCGTTAAAGAAGTCACAACTAAGAGCGTATACGAGTGGTCAGACCCTACTACACCAGTTTGGGAATTTAAGCCAGATACCTCAGTTACTACTTCTCAATCGCTTACCGTTGTTGCCATTGATTTTGGTGTCAAACGCAATATTCTGCGCCGATTAGCAAGTTACGGTTGCCGCGTTGTTGTCGTTCCTGCTAACACTCCACCGGCAGAAATTCTTAAGTACAAACCTGATGGGATTTTTCTTTCCAATGGTCCTGGCGATCCAGCTGCTGTCACTGAAGGCATTGAAACAACAAAAGCGTTGCTGAGTAGCCAGAAACCAGTATTTGGTATCTGTATGGGACATCAAATTTTAGGAAGAGCATTAGGTGCGGAAACGTTCAAGCTCAAATTTGGTCATCGCGGCTTGAATCAGCCAGCTGGTTTAGAGCAACGAGTGGAAATTACTAGCCAAAACCATAGTTTTGCAATTGACCCAAATTCCTTACTGAATGCTGAAGTTGAAATTACCCATCTCAACTTAAATGACCATACTGTCGCTGGTTTACGGCACAAATCTCTACCTTTATTTTCAGTACAGTATCACCCAGAGGCGAGTCCTGGTCCTCACGATGCCGACTACCTATTTGAGCAGTTTGTCCAAGCGATGCAAGAGTCAAAAGAGGAGTTAAAAGCTATAAGGGAAAACCTAACAACTTAATAAAACCAGAGGCTAGATCATAAGGATTCAAGTCTTTGTTATTCCCCTAGCTTTTTTATCTCCCTAATAGCTGTAGACAAGGTCTCGAAAAAAAATTTATACTTGAGCCTCGACTTTAATAACAACGCAGCGAGGAGGGTATTATTGCTGAACCACTGAACTTAACTGTTAGCCTTAGAGGCACTCGTGAAGTCCGGGATAACTATCAGCTATTCCGTCTTACTGGTTTGTTGGATGCCTTTTCCGAACCAACATTTCGCAAGGTAATCAGCAAGTTGATTGATGAGGGACCAAAGCATATTATTCTGGATCTCTCACAGATAGACTTTGTTGATAGCTCTGGTTTAGGCGCTCTAGTGCAGTTGGCTAAACAGGCTCAAAACGCCGAGGGTACTTCGCAAATTGTTACCAATGCCCGCGTCACCCAAACGGTCAAGCTGGTTCGCTTAGAAAAGTTTCTGTCCCTGCGAACTTCGGTAGAAGAGGCTCTAGAAAACGTCAAGCAATCTTCTTGAGTGTTTCTTCGACAAAATTAACTAGCTATCCGGTTTTTTAATCTGGATAGCTAAATTCTTTAACATTAACTGTAGCTAACCTTTGCTAAAACTCGGAGCAAGCATAATAAAAAACAGGTCAACTAATTTCAAAATTTAAGTTGAATTCGTTTACAAGCAAGAACTAAAATTTTTGATTCTTGATTGGCTGCCTTTATCAGAGGCGAGTTATGAGTTACAAAATTTAAAACCTGGGCTTTGACAAATTTAAAGATAGTTCACTGAAGTAATCAAGCAGTAGCATTATTAAACTAGCTAAGATCAAAATAATTAAGGGTACTTAAGCGGTGACAAAGGAGGAACTATTAAATTGTCGGTCTGCTAGTAGCTGCTTACTAAATTTAGCTGAAGGAATGCAGACAATGCCGCTATCAGGGGCGCAGCTGCAACAAATTTCCCCGACAGCTTTAGCGTATTTAGGAGATGCAGTGTATGAACTTTATGTTAGAAACCATTACCTTTTACCACCAAAGCGATCGCAAACTTATCATCGTTTGGTAGTATCTCAGGTAAGAGCGGAAGCTCAAGCTCTTCACCTGCTTGAGCTATCTCCTGAATTAAACAATCATGAGTTAGAAATTGTGCGACGCGGACGCAACGCCACTAGCAATCGCCCCAAGCGAGTTGATCCAGAAATTTATCAACAGGCAACTAGCTTAGAAACTTTAATCGGCTATCTCTACCTTAGCGATTTCCAACGCTTGACCCAACTATTACAAAAGCTGAATCTGCCCTCTTTAGAGCAGTAGTTTAAATAAGGAGGTACGTTCTAATACTAAATTACCTTCAAAAAATAGCTGAAATCAATCTCAAGATACTGAAATTAATTTAAGAGTCAGTTAAATTCTACTAATAGCGTTGCTCAGACGCGATTAAAAACTACATGGCTGATAAACCTCGAAAAATTAGAGCTTCCAGTGAACCGAATCGGGGTAAACCAATCAAGATTAAGGGTAAGCCTGCGATCGCCAAACCTGCGCCCAAAAAACCAAGGGAGGAATATGCTACTAATCCTAAGAAGTACGTTGCTTCTCCCGATGTTCACACTTCACCCAAACCCTCAGCAGCCTCTGAACGTCGTACCTTTGGCGACAAGCGCCCACCAAAATTTCTACCAGCATCGCCTCGTTTAGAAGAAGACAGCGATTTAATTTATGGTCGTCATCCAGTATTAACAGCTCTTGAGAACCAGCGTCGCCTGAACCGAATTTGGATTACTTCTCGTCTGCGTTATGACTCACGCTTCCACTCTTTAATTTCTCAGGCAAAGGAAAATGGCACAGTTATTGATGAAGTCGAACTTAAGCGATTAGATCAACTGACGAATCAAGCTAATCACCAAGGGATAGCTGCTCAAGTTGCTCCTTATGACTACAGTCAACTGAGTGATTTAATTGAGCGAGCCAAATCCCAATCTGAGCAGCCAGTGATTGTTGTTGCTGACGGTATTACTGATCCACACAATTTGGGTGCGATTATCCGCACAGCAGAAGCAATTGGTAGCCAAGGCTTAGTGATCCCCCAAAGAAGAGCAGCAGGGATCACCTCAACTGTGCTTAAAGTAGCCGCAGGTGCTTTAGAGAAATTTTCTGTTGCTAGAGTAGTTAATCTCAGTCGCGCCTTGGAAGAATTGAAAGCAGCTGGATTTTGGATTTATGGTACAGCAACAACAGCTAGTCAACCTTTGCACACAGTTCAATTTAATGGTCCCATTGTTTTAGTAGTAGGAGCTGAAGGCGAAGGTTTAAGTTTGTTGACACAACGCGGCTGTGATGTATTAGTATCAATTCCGCTACTTGGTAACACACCCAGTTTGAATGCCTCTGTAGCAACAGGAATGGCGCTGTATGAAATTTTCCGCCAACGCTGGTTAACTACATTGCACTTAGATAAGTTACAAAAAAAACTTTGAAAAAAGAAGCGTAACAGAGTATAACAAAGTGTGAAGTATAGCAGCAGATGTGTAAAACCCTGTAATACATGGATAAACCTGAAAAAACTATGGAAACACTTTTGGATAACTTCAAAGAACTCTTAACAAACTTCTTTCATAGCTTCGGTTGGGCTTGGTGGGTAGAAATCGTGACGCAAAATCCCCACTGTACTTACTACTTTGGTCCTTTTCTTAGCGAAAAAGAAGCCAAAGCGGCAATGACAGGATATGTAGAAGATTTGCAACAGGAAAAAGCGCAGGGAATTGCTGTTAACGTGAAGCGCTGTAAGCCAGATAATTTAACGATATCCGACGACTTGGGGGAGATGATTGACCGCAAAACACCACTATTTAGCGGTCAGATGTAGAAAAGGGGTCAGAGATCAGGAGTCAGAGGTCAGAGGTCAGAGGTCAGAGGTCAGGAAAAATTCACCTCATTACTTGCTCACTCCTAGCCCTTTTTGCTCAATCCACTGATCAATATCCTTCAGCAATTGCTCAGGAATTTCCCAAGGAAATAAATGAGCTGTATTGGGGTAACATTGCCACTGACAATCCTTGAGGTATTGGGCAGTTTCTAGGCTTGACTGGGGCGTAATGTGTCGGTCAGCTCCTCCAGCCAGCACTAAACTAGGACACTCAATCTGGTGTAAATCTGCTAATCGATTGTAGCCAGCTTTTAAAGCAGTGTCTAGAGCGCGTTGGGCAGCATTAGAAGTTTGCAAATAAGCTGACATCGCGACCTCCGCGAGATAACTGTAAGCAGTGGGCGTGTGTTGTTGGATCAGGTAGCGGTAGAGCGATCGCTTGCCAAACGTTTCAATATTCCATTGCCAACTCGGTTGCAGCTTATTCAAAATCGAAGCCACACCTGTATATAAATTATCCTGCCAACTAATCGGCGGATGATTACTGCGGGGTCGTGCTGCTGTAGCAATTAAAATTAGCCCCCTAACTCGCTCTGGTAGCTTCAGCGCCAGTTCCATAGCTAAAATACCGCCTAGCGACCAACCGAGTATCAGGCAACGCTCAATTTTTAGACGGTCTAGCAGAGTTTCTAAGTCAGTTAAATGGTCTTTCATCTCAAAACTGCCATTAACACGACTACTACCGTATCCTCGGAGATCAGGGGCAATTGTTTGAAAACGTTTGGACAGGTGTTGAGTAAAGACAGACATACTACTGCCCGATCCCGGATGACCATGTAAGCAGAGAATAGGAAAACCCTTTCCTTGGATGTGAACATTGAGGTGGAAAGCTTGGGAAGACAAAGGACGCATGAACACTCTTGCTCTGTACTAACCATTGAACTATCTCCAGCTTAGTAGCTATTTTCGAGCTACTAGAAAATATGTGCTAAACCCACTTATTTAATTAGTTTCCCTAGTCCGTATCCCCTTCTGTTTATACTAAAGTCTGGATCGTGAGTCTTTAAAGGAAGCAAGGAATGGCATCCATCCGCGAGTTGCACCAGCAGCTAGTTAGTAAAGAACGCTCTGCTGTTGAAATTACTCAAGAAGCTTTAAACCGAATTGAAGCGTTAGAACCGAAATTACACTCTTTCTTGTGTGTAACAGCAGATCGAGCATTGGAACAGGCAAAAACAGTGGATGCCAAAATTGCAGCTGGCGCAGAAATAAGTATGCTGGCTGGAATTCCGATTGGTATCAAAGACAATATGTGTACGCAAGGCATTCCCACAACTTGTGCTTCACGGATTCTAGAGAATTTTGTGCCACCTTATGAATCAACTGTGACCCAAAAACTAGCTGAATCTGGGGCGGTGATGGTAGGCAAAACAAATCTAGATGAATTTGCAATGGGTAGTTCCACCGAGAATTCCGCTTATCAAGTTACGGCTAATCCTTGGGATATAACGCGGGTTCCGGGAGGGTCTTCAGGTGGCTCGGCGGCGGCTGTAGCAGCCGGAGAATGCACAGTTGCGATTGGTTCTGATACTGGCGGTTCGATTCGTCAACCTGCTTCATTTTGTGGCGTAGTGGGATTAAAACCAACTTATGGGCTGGTTTCGCGATTTGGTTTAGTTGCCTTTGCTTCCTCTTTGGATCAAATTGGTCCATTTGGGCGCACAGTAGAAGATGCAGCGATCTTGCTTCAGGCGATCGCCGGGTACGATCCCAAAGATTCAACTAGCCTGAAAGTTGAGATTCCTGACTACACTCAATTTCTTAAACCCGATCTTAATAAACTGAGAATCGGAGTTATTAAAGAAACTTTTGGTGCAGGCTTAGATACTGCTGTTGAACAAGCTGTAAATAAAGCAATTGCACAATTAAAGCAATTAGGGGCTTCAGTTCAGGAAATTTCTTGTCCTCGCTTCCGTTACGGATTGCCGACATATTACATCATCGCTCCTAGTGAAGCATCAGCAAATTTAGCGCGTTACGACGGCGTTAAATATGGCTCCCGCTTTCCTAATCCGGAAAATCTCTTAGATATGTATATGCGGACGCGGGCTGAGGGATTTGGTGCAGAAGTCAAACGCCGCATTATGGTGGGGACTTATACGCTATCTGCTGGATACTACGATGCTTATTACCTTAAAGCCCAAAAAGTTCGGACTTTGATTAAGCAAGACTTTGAAAACGCTTTTGAGCAAGTTGATGTATTAGTGTGTCCGACAGTTCCCACTACAGCGTTTAAAGCCGGGGAAAAAACAGCCGATCCCCTGAGTATGTATTTAACTGACTTGATGACGATTACAGTTAATCTTGCTGGTTTACCAGGGTTGAGTTTACCTTGTGGCTTTGATGACAAAAATTTACCAATTGGGTTGCAGTTAATTGGTAATGTACTGCGAGAAGATCAGCTATTTCAAGTTGCTTACGCTTATGAGCAAGCGACGAATTGGCAGACGACATTACCTCAGTTAAATTAATGCTGAATTTTTATGTGGCGATCGCTATCAAGTATAGGTTTAGTAGGGCTAGCGTTCTATCTATCTGCTTGCCTATTTCTTTTTTTTCAGCAAACTAATTTCATCTTTTTTCCATCACCTATTATTGAAACTACGCCAGATTTTTTTAACATCGACTATCAAGAAATTTGGTTACCTGTCACAGCTAGCAACGGTAAAGTAGAACGAATACATGGTTGGTGGATACCAGCGACTAAACCTCATGCCAAAGTGTTGCTGTATTTACACGGCAATGGTATTAATATCGGAGCTAATGTTGGTCGTGCTTATAGATTTCATCAACTAGGTTTTTCTGTGCTGTTGATTGACTATCGTGGTTATGGTCGTAGTGAAGGTATACCAACGGAATCGCGGGTTTATGAAGATGCGGCGGCTGCTTGGGATTATCTGGTAAAACAGCGACAAGTTCAGCCTAGTGAGATTTTTATCTATGGACATTCTCTAGGGGGTGCGATCGCGATTGATTTAGCACTTCAACATCCAGATGCAGCCGGATTAATAGTAGAAAGCTCATTTACTTCTATTGAAGACATAGCTAACCTTCAAGGTAGGTTTTGGATGTTCCCGATAGATTTAATTTTGAATCAGCGCTTTGACTCAATTAGCAAAGTGCGCTCATTACAAATGCCAGTTCTATTCATTCACGGTGGAGCTGATTTCCAAGTTCCAGCTATTATGAGTCAGCAATTATACGCTATTGCACCTCAACCCAAATATCTATTTATTGTTCCCGAAGCAGGGCATAATAACGTAGCAGAAGTCGCAGGTTCTCAATATCTCCAAGCAGTACAAAAATTTGTAGAGCAGGTGCGAATAAAATAGACAGACTTCTTACCCTAGAATGTTTAGAAATGCGGCGTATTTTCCAGTATTGCAAATATGTTTTAGTGATAAACCGCGCCAAAAACAAGGGCAGCAATTATCGGGATAATGATCGGAATCGCAACTACAAGTCCCCATTTGCCAACTTTAATCTCTTCACCTTCAGATTTTAAGAAAGCAATCCAACCAATAGCTCCTATCAGTATCCAAATAAAGCCAAAAATAATGAATATAACGAATACTGAGTCTGCCATTTTATCAAATAGATATTTTTACAAAATGTAACTTGTCTAGTTATTATCGCTATTACTACAAATGATAAAAAAGTTAAGCAAGTGTAATTATTATAGCAATTTTGTTTAATTGGTGAGGAGTAGTTTTTAGTTAACGAACCGCCAAGACGCTAAGAGCGCCAAGGAAGAAAAAGAGGTCACGGAATTAGGAGGGCTATACTGCTTATTCCAAAGAAGTAAATGAATAGAGATGAAATGTTGTGTAATTATATTTTACTTGATATAAATTCAAAAATACGAGAAAAAAGGGATAAAATTCGTTATTGTAGTATTAGTTATTGCAACTGTTTAACACGCTTATGTCCTTCGTTGGTTTACATATTCATAGTGATTACAGCCTACTTGATGGTGCTAGTCAATTACCAGCCTTAGTAGAGCGAGCTATTGAGTTGGACATGAAAGCGATCGCGCTTACAGATCATGGTGTAATGTACGGTGCGATTGAGCTAATTAAACTCTGTCGTAGTAAAAACATTAAGCCGATTATCGGCAATGAAATGTATGTAATGAACGGCGACATTGAGAATAAAGAGCGCCGCAGAGTACCAAAATACCATCAAGTTGTTTTAGCTAAAAATACAAAAGGTTACAAAAACTTAGTTAAGTTAACAACTATTTCTCACCTCAAAGGTGTTCAAGGTAAAGGCATTTTTTCTCGTCCTTGTATCAATAAAGAATTACTTGCCAAATACCATGAAGGTTTAATTATTACAAGTGCCTGTTTAGGAGGAGAAGTACCACAAGCAATTCTTCAAGGTAGGCTGGATATAGCGCGGCGGGTAGCAAAAGAATACAAAGAAATATTTGGTGATGACTACTATTTAGAAATTCAAGATCACGGCTCTCAAGAAGACCGAATCGTTAATGTTGAAATAATTAAAATTGCTCGAGAATTAAATATTAAATTTATTGCTACAAACGATTCACATTTTATCTCTTGCTACGATGTTGAAGCTCACGATGCTTTGCTATGCATTCAAACAGGGAAGCTGATTACTGAAGATAAACGGATGCGTTATAGCGGTACAGAGTATCTTAAATCCGCTAAGGAGATGAGTCAGCTATTTCGAGATCATTTACCAGATGACGTAATTGCAGAAGCGCTCGCAACTACTTTAGAAGTCGCAGAAAAAGTTGAGCCTTACCACATTATGGGTGAGTCTCGCATTCCCAATTATGGAGTTCCGGCTGGTCATACTGCTGATACGTATCTAGAGCAAGTTACTTGGGAAGGACTATTACAACGCTTCAATCGCAAATCCCGTGCAGAAATTGATCCAACCTACAAAGAACGGCTGGACTATGAATTGAAAATGATGCAGCAGATGGGATTTTCCACTTACTTTTTAGTAGTGTGGGACTACATCAAGTATGCTAGAGATCATGGTATTCCTGTGGGACCAGGTAGAGGTTCTGCTGCTGGATCTTTAGTTGCTTATGCTTTAAGAATTACTAACATTGATCCCGTACATCATGGGTTATTATTCGAGCGATTTTTGAACCCAGAACGAAAATCAATGCCAGATATTGATACTGATTTCTGCATTGAAAGACGCGATGATGTAATTAACTACGTTACTGAAAAATACGGTGAAGATAAAGTTGCTCAAATTATTACTTTTAACCGTTTAACATCAAAAGCAGTTTTAAAAGATGTTGCCAGAGTGTTAAATATTCCCTATGGGGAAGCTGACCGGATGGCAAAGTTAATTCCCGTTGTCAGAGGTAAACCAACTAAACTGGCGGTAATGGTTTCAAACGCTACACCAGCACCAGAATTTAAAGAAAAATACGAAACTGATCCTAATGTGCGTCACTGGGTTGATATGGCACTGCGGATTGAAGGAACGAACAAAACTTTTGGTGTACACGCAGCTGGAGTTGTGATTTCATCTGAACCACTAGATGAAATTGTGCCGTTGCAAAAGAATAACGATGGTTCTGTAATTACTCAGTATTTCATGGAAGACCTAGAAGCACTGGGACTATTAAAAATGGACTTTTTGGGTCTAAGAAACCTAACATTAATTCAGAAAACAATTGATTTAATTAAGCAGTATCAAGGATTTGATCTCGACCCAGATCAGTTACCACTTGATGAAAGAAAAGCTCAGAAAATATTAGCAAAGGGAGAAGTAAATACAGTACCAAAAGATGTTAAAAGAACTTATGCAATTTTAGAAGCAGGTGAATTAGAAGGTATTTTTCAGCTGGAATCTTCGGGAATGCGGCAAATAGTAAGAGACTTGAAGCCGTCTTGCTTAGAAGATATTTCTTCAATTCTAGCGCTGTATCGCCCAGGTCCATTGGATGCTGGTTTGATTCCTCATTTTATTGATCGCAAACATGGCAGAGAGAAAATAGAATATGAACATCCGCTATTAGAGCCAATTTTACAAGAAACTTACGGAACTCTGTGTTTTCAAGAGCAAATTATGAGAATGGCTCAAGATTTAGCTGGCTATTCCTTAGGACAAGCTGATTTACTGCGCCGCGCTATGGGGAAAAAGAAGGCTTCGGAAATGCAGAAGCAGCGAGAAATATTTATTAATGGTGCAACTAAAAATGGGATTAAATCAAAAATTGCGGAACAATTATTCGAGCAAATGGTGAATTTTGCGGAATACTGTTTTAATCAATCGCATTCAATGGCTTATGGCTATGTAACTTATCAAACAGCATATTTAAAGGCAAATTATCCAGTTGAATACATGGCGGCGCTGTTAACGGCTAACAGTGGTGATACAGATAAAGTACAGAAGTATATTTCTACTTGTCTGAATATGAATATTCAGATAGAACCGCCGGATATTAATCGCTCTGGAGTTGATTTTACGCCCTCAGAAGGCAAGATTTTATTTGGATTCTCGGCAGTACGAAATGTCGGACAAGGAGCGATCGCCTGTATTCTAGAAGCTCGGAATACAGGAAAATTTAAGTCCCTGGCTGATTTGTGCGATCGCGTTGATCTACGTGCTGTCAACCGCCGCGCCTTAGAAGCTTTAATTTACTGCGGTGCTTTTGATAATATTCAGCCTAACCGCCATCAGTTAATCAGCGATTTGGAATTAGTATTTGAGTGGGCGCAATCTAGAGCTAGAGATCGCGCTAGTGGTCAAGTTAATTTATTTGACTGGGGTGGGATGACAACTAGTAAAAATCCAAATGCTAGCTTTGAATCTGCTCCCAAAGCTGCGGATGTAGCTGATTTTCCCCAATCAGAAAAGTTGAAAAAAGAAAAAGAACTATTGGGTTTTTATGTTTCCGATCATCCACTAAAAGCAATCAGACAATCAACCCAAATTTTAGCTCCTATTAGCCTTTCCCAGTTGAGCGAACAGAAGGAAGATACGCTTGTTTGTGCAGTTGTGATGTTGAGCAGTGTTAAACCAGTAATTACTAAAAAAGGCGATCGCATGGCGATTTTGCAAATAGAAGATTTAACAGGTCAAACCGAAGCCGTTGTCTTTCCTAAAGGGTATGTAAATATTGGTTCATTGCTAGTTGAAGATGCGCGGCTGATTGTTTGGGGTAAAGTAGACCGCAGAGACGATCAAATTCAACTAATTGTTGAAGATGCGGAACCAATTGAAACAGTGCAGCTAGTAATGGTGGAATTAACTCCGCAACAAGCAGGCACAATTGAAGAACAGCATCGGTTGAGAACAATTTTGCAAGAGCAAGTAGGTGATAAAGAAAAAGCCAAGGTTCCAGTAGTTGCGATCGTTACTTCCCCAACTCGGTATTCAGGGAGCGATCTTAGTAACAGTCCCCGCCAACTTGTCCGCTTCGGTCGTCAATTCTGGGTACAGGATGGTAAGACAGCTGTAGAGGTGCTTAAAACTGCAAGATTTCCTGCTCATGTCCAGCCTTTAGTTGGTCAAGTTTAATTGAGGCTACTCTTACTCATTAAGTAAATATAATTAGGGCAGGCAAGATGCCCGCCCCAGTGGATAATCAATTTAGCTTTTGGATGAGATTGTCTTACTCTATTTAACTAATTGAGTTTTGTCCTGTAAGGGAAGTAAGGGCTGCCAAAGAATTCAACAATGGATTAGATATTACGTTGGACACTTTACTGTCTTGAGCGATCGCCTCTCCACTGTAGAATGTTTGCTTCAACAGCTGTGAACCATCGAGTTTTGTAAGAATTGTACCTTTACTTGCTTGATTGTCTAGGGGAGTGTTCAGTGTATTGTTGCTACTTTGTACGTTAGTTGTAGTCAGGTTGAGAGTGTTGCTAATAGAAGACAACGGCTCAGATACAATTGGCGCGGCGGTAGCATTTCTGTTCAACTGAGTGCTACTAGTTGTTGGGGTATTTGTAGAGGTTGTATTGAATGTTAGATCGGGTGAACTAGCGGCTAAACTGCTTACCGAGGTGGTTGTAGCTCGTTCTGGTCTAACGTTCTTGAATATATAGACATCGTCTTGGAAGTCACCATTTCTGCCTTTATTAGTGCCAATATCGGTAGAAGCTATCCAAGTGTTAGGCACAACAACGCCATTCGCACCCTTGAGAGGATATATGCGCCAAGCACGAGTTTTGGCTGCACCATTCTGATTATCGTCCGTTGAACCGTCACCACGCTTGAGAGCAAAGGGACTATTAGGGTTAAAGTCTACATCACTGCTTGTAGGCATCTTATTGACACCATTGATGAATATTTTGGGCAGTAGCTTTTGATTCTCCCCGCCACTCTGGTCGTTACTGCCTGCAATATTATCATCGTTGTCACTACCAGCTAGTCCATAGAGAAAGTTATCTTTAGTGCCATTTTTATAGCGGAATGATACACCATCGTGGGGCGTGGTTGTCCGACTACTGTATACTGCGATCGGCATCAATTCTACAGGTTTGCTAGCATCGGCACGTACCCAGTAAGGCGAGTAAACTTCATCACCGAATGTAGTATTGGTGACACCTAATTTATTATCTTCCGAACCGATATTAGTGGTAAACCCAAAGGAACGGACTACCTCTGCTAGTGCAACTTCGTTGTCGCCTTCATAGGTAGTAGAATTCAGTCCTGCCAAATTTACCCTAGCAGCTCCGTCAGCGTCATTGCTGTTAATAGTCAGCGAGGCATAGTTCTCACCGTTTAATGTATGTGTTGGCGAGTCAGCCACAGTCAAGCTGGCTTTTCGCAGGGGTCTAAACTGAACTGCCAAGTTGAGCGATTGATTTGCCGCTATATTAATAGGCTGGGTAATAGCTCGCCCTGTGCGGGGATCTATTACTTTGAAGTCAGCAGCTCTTTGATGATCGACAAGCCGTCCGGCAACTGCGTTATTCTTTTCCAGCGAATCGCCGAGGCTTAAGCTCGAAATTGTTAAAGTTTCACTACCTGTATTGCGGAGGGTGAGAGTTTTAGATGGACGCGCCTCTCCTCTAACTGTGCTGAAAACTATCCGGTTCTGCACGATGTTGGAATTAGGGGTAATAATTTCCAGGTTTGGTCCTGCTGCGGCAGTTTGAGCAAAGCTACTACTAGCCGTTCGATTGAGTTCGCTGGAGTTAAAACCATACGGATCGGTGGTAACGGGCGTAAAACTTGAGCCTTGGACATTTGTATCCAAAGCATTGCTGGCGGTTCTAGAAACTGGATCTAAAGCCATGACAAATACTCCATTGTTGATTTAGCAAAAAAGAAAGATTTGTATTTCAATAAATACTGAAATACTTGTGCTACTTGACCTGATTTAGTGCAAATAACTTAGGAATAACTTTGGTAGCCGTAAAGACGAGAAAATCTACCTTATGCTTAAGTAATATTCGCTGATTTTACGTAAATTTTAGCACAGTTTATACGTAAAAGGTAGTATTATTTTTACATGTTTTTTGGAAAATAATAGTGTTATTACTTAAATACTTAACTAGCTGAAATTGACCAAACAACAATTTATCCAGAGATAATTCTTAAATGAAGTGAATATAAAAAATTTTAGAAGGTTTAAGTAGTGCGATCGCCTCTAACTCTATCTGTTGAGCTACAGCTACACTACTAAGTGACACCCCAAAATTAATCACTTGCTGCAAAAGATAAGTTTAATCTCAAAGTAATTTCATTGCTAATTTATCTAAAGTCGCTATATAAAATTGCTTAAAAAAGCCTTCCTGTAATTATTTTTGCAATACAACCAAAGATAAGTTGCAGTGTATTTAAAGAATTTCAACTAATTACTAACTACGATTTACGCCTGTCGGCAATGTTTGTCCTGTTGCCTTTACTGGACGGTCTGCTGAGATGAACAAAATACGCGGGTCACGGGCAAGTGCTGATAAGCGTCCTTCAGGAATACGAGCAGCATAACCCTTGAGAGCGTTTTTATAAACAAAGCCTACACTAAGGGCGTGAATATTAGCGTGTTGTTGAGCAACAGTCAGTGGGTCATTACCATCACGTAGGACAACGATATATTTATCCGGTGTTCCAGCAGGAGGTTGTGCAGCTACAGAAAGTAAGCTTGCATGACTAAGGGCAACGGTGCTGAAAATACCAATACTTAGTTTAATAATAGGTTGAGAATGTAACATTTATTATTTATTTACTCTTAATTCCAATCCTTTGGACTTTGGACAAATTTGCCCAAAGTCCAAGCAGATACATACACTGCACCTGTAAATAATGCAGTTATCTAAGCCCTTAATAGCGAAATCTGACCGGAAAAGGTTCTCTCAGACAACTCAGCTACATAGAGGTTGCCAATGTTCTTTTTGGTGTCCTCAATTAAATCTAGAGGATCTGAAAGACCAGAGACAACCTGCGTTACCTTACCTCTGGGAATGTTACCATCAAGGTCTGGTTCAAGAGCTATGATATCGTTGCCGTTACTATACTCTGCGACTAGCAGCTTGCCTTTGAGCGCGCCACCGAAGGTATTACTCTTATATTCAATAGCTCCGTTAGGCGAACGGTGGATACCAAAGTCATAAGCAAAGCCCTGATAATTCGGGTCAGGATTGAATCTTACATTATTAGTAGGATTGGCGTATCCGTTATACAACACTGCACCTGTTTTGGGGTCTTTTACATCTACTACCTCGGCGGGGTCAATTCCACTAGTAGGATTACCACCATTCAGTATGTACTCTTGACGCAGGGGATTTGCGTGACCATAGTAACCACCCTTCTTGACGTTAAACAGGTAATCGTTCTGACCACCGACTTTGAACAGTGCCTCGTTTACTGTTGTTTGAGGATCGTCAGGAGTATTGCCGCCAGCAGCACTACCATTTGTGGGGGCATAGAGATTACCGTTACTATGCCAGACTAGATCGTAGGCATTACGGATACCTGTTGCATAAATCTTGACAGGGGCATCAGCAGCAAAGGGATTGTAATTACCAGTTTTACCGCCATAGTTCTCTGTTTGCACATTGAAGCCTCCTACGGGCGCTGTGCGATTGGGATCGATCTGCAATATAGCTGCGGATAGCAGCCGCTCATCGCGGTTACCCCAAATATCATCACGCGCACCCATCGCGCTGTTGCTGGCTTGGCTTATGTAGAGGTTACCGTCGGGACCAAATGCAAGGCTATTGCTCAAATGGTCTTTAGTAGAGCGGGGTAAGCCAACAACATAATCTTGAATATTGCCATCAAAAGCTGAAGTAAGCGGATTCAAGGTTATCTTTGAGACTTTGCTGGTGAAATCTGTTGCAGGCTGTACTAGCGGGTCATTATTAGAGATCCACAGCTCATTGGGATTGTTAGGATTAAAGACGATACCGATAATGGCGTGACCCTCGTCAACTGTAAAAGTGTCTAGGTTCGTCAACTTGCCTGTACCCGCTTCAATATCCCAGCGAAGTATTCTACCGTCTAAAGTAGGGGCATAAAGGTTGTCACCGTCAGGACTAATCAGCAAGCTAGAAAGTGGAGCGCCAGTGCCATTTGCGCCATAAACCGTACTTTTGGTGAAGTTTACTCCAGCAGAAATCGCACTCTTGTTAACTCCAGTATTGAAAGTGGTGGTATAAGGGATGAAGCTATTACCCAAACTGTCTCTAACACCAGTTGTGACTTTGAAAGTGTAATTGGTGTTTGGGTCTAAATCTGCAAAAGGTGCATAGTTAACAGTACCACCAGCCGCATCAGTACCAATATTTCCAGGTATAAGGACATTATCCTTAGTGCGATACAGCTGAATGTTTGTGCTGTTAAGCGTCGTCGAATTTAAACCACCCGCACCTGGTACGAAAGAAAGGTTGAGATTGATATTAGCATCGAGGAATACGTTGCCTGTTGTGTCTTTGGCAATGTCATTACCAGTAATGGTTGGATGCTTGCCAGGGACAATGTTGACGATATCAACGTAGTTGATTTTAGTATTGCTGCCTAGATTAGTACCTGTGCCTGGATCAATAGTTAGTCTGCCATCAATAACATTTACCCTCACGGTTGCTAGTTGATACTCTTGCCTAGCAGTACCCTGAAAGCGGTTAATTGCCGTGACACCTTCTACCCTAATAGTGTGCTTGCTGTCGTATATGCCTTTACTGTTAGGCGCATCGCCAACGCTAACAGTGACGCTGTATGTGCCATTTGGTACTGAATACTCCCAAGCAGCAGTAGGAGTATTCGGGAACTGCATATGCATGATAGTATCAAGCCGTTGATCTACACCAGTACGGTTGCGATCGCGCGCATAGGCGGCAACAGTTAAAGGCGTGTGCCTCGTGCTAGTTAAACTAGATTGCGTTACCCAGCCATAACCACGAGTAGCGTTATATGCTTCACCACTGTCTTTGAGATAGCCAGCAGCTAAAGGAGAGCCACTCGGCTGAAAATTAATTTTTACGTCTTGAGCAATCCCGAAACTATCAAAGGTTACAGGCACATCTGCGGCATTACTGGTAGAAGCAAGGATACCTGCACGGGCGCTAGTTTCATTGGTGAAGAAAGAAGTAGTAGGCTTAAAAGAATTACTAAATGTTAGCCTTGCTCCACTGTTGGAGTTAACTCGGTAGGCAGCTGTAATATTTTTTGTAACTGGATCGCCTGTGAGGAAAAGGTCAAGGGTATTAATGCTTCCCCAGTCTAAACCTGTAACTACGTCTACAGCAGAACCTTTACCGTTCTCTTCCTTATAGAGCTGTAATTTTAGTCCACTATTACCAGTGCCAGTATTGATAATTACTAGCTTCACATAGTTATCTTGGTTAGAACCAAAGAACAAACCACCCTGCTGAAACGAAGTAGTTAAATTCGTCGGTGCTTTTAACCGTGTACTAACTGTAAAAGTTTGAGTAGCATCAACTCCAACTTGGAGCGCATTTTTAAGCGTGTTAGTAAGTCCAGTATTGCTTCCCTGTGTACCAGTTAAAGCAAGAGTACCAGCTGTTGTATCAAGATTAATGCGGCTGCGATCGTACTGATCGCCATTTTTATTATTCTGTACAGAGGTAAACCCTGTGCCTTCAAGATCGTTATCTTCAACTGTATCGGGGATGGCTGAAGAAAAATCTAGGTTTAACATTAAATATCCTCAACTTCTATAAGTAAAAATTGCTAATAAAGAGCGCAGTAAATTGGCGTAAGCCAGCGCTACACGAGAATACAGCTATGTTTTTCGTGGTTTAAAAAATGATTTAGTAGTTTTATCGCCTGAGATTTTATTTTCAATCATCCTGATAGTAAACACCAGGCGTTAGTCTTCTCTTTACACAATCTTTAAATTAAATCCAGTAGTTTCACTTAATTTATCTAGCGTATAACTTAAAAATGCCCAAACCAGGGCAATCTTTTATTTGTAATTAATAATACAAGAAATATACGATATAGATTCTGGTGTTGTCTCAAATAATATGCCTTTTGATTACCGGAAGGCTAGATATAATTCTCAGAAAGCCTGCTAACTGTTGCTATCTGGAAATCTTATTTAACCTTAGTCTTTTAAAATTATAGCATCATCCTCAGTACATTCCGCGTTTCTTATATTAATTGTAACTAATAAAAGATATTTAGCCAGTGTTACTACGTAAACAGCATTGTAGCAAAAAGCTGATAACAGTTAGAATAGCTCCCAGCCTTAGATGCCTGACATAATCTTTGATCTGATTATTTTAGAAATGTTCCTAGTAAAGTTACGGAAAACTTGGTGATGATGAAAAAACCTCGCTTATTGCTGCGACAGCCGTTGGACAACTTTACCACTCAACAATTGGTGAGCTTGTTGAAGTAAGGTAGGAATTTTGTGAGCATGAGGACTGTGGGCAAGACATTGTTGTAAGCTTAATTTGTTAACTTGGTCGGCTTTTGCGCCTGGAAACCAATGACTGCCATTACCTAAAAGGTTGTAGCGCATTTTGGCATAGTCGGTCATATCATAGGCGATCGCTAGATTACGTAACCACAAAATAACCGGAATATTCACATTTCCAGGCGTTTCGTGATATTTGGGTAAGCCGATATGCCAGGTTTCTGCCCAATCTTCCCCAAGTTGGGTGTATGCTTCTTGTTGCAGTCGCGCCAAAATTGGGGGCAAAATTTCATCTGCACGATCCAATAGTTCTAAAGTCTGCAAGTGTTGCTCAAAATCCTGTGGTCTTGCTGCGCCAATACTTAAAGTATGCACCTGAGAATGACTGAGACAAAACAAATTATTAAATACTATTGGAGTTAGGGGATAACACAGGTCTATTAACTTCTGCGGTGGATTATAAAGCATTCCACCTTTATCTGAGGGGCTAATAATAAATACTCCCATATCGTGGCGATTGGCAGCTGCAATTGCCTCCCAGTTTAATTGATTGATGTAGTACCAATGCAAATTAACGAAATCGAACTGATCGGTGGCGATCGCACTCACAATAATATCTGTTGCTGCATGAGTGGAAAAGCCGATAAACCTAACTTTGCCTGCGGCGCGTAGCTTGGTTGCAACTTCCAAACAGCCCCCTGGTGAGATACTATTGTGCAGGATGTCTGCATTGTTGATGCCATGCAGTGCTAGTAAATCAACGTACTCTAGCTGCAAGTTAGCCAGTGATGTATCAAAATTACGCTCAAACTCTAGAGGATCTGCGGTAGGGGAAATTTTCGTTTGGACAATTAGGCGATCGCGCTCTAGTTTAGGCAGAATTTGTCCTAGCTGGATTTCCGAAGTACCATAGCCACGAGCAGTTTCAATATGGTTAATCCCAACTTCTAAAGCTCGGTTAATTGTTGCTTCTAGGTTGAGTTGGTTATGGCTGGGAATTTGCCCAACTGGAACATCTTGCCATTTAAACTGGTATCTCATACCGCCGCAGGAAAACAACGGCATCTGTAGTTGAGTGCGCCCAAATAATCTATATCGCATTATTATTAGCTATTAGCCAAGAACTATCAGGTTTTAAAATTAGCTGTTTCTCAAATATAAACACAACTAATTAATTTTTACCTAGCCTGACTAATAACTGTTAATGTTTACATTTCTCTTACTATTGATTGACCGTTTTGGACTTCACCAACTAAAACTAAATCTGTGACTCCGACAAATATGCCATTTTCTAAGACACCAGGAATATTATTCAGCGTCTTTTCTAAATTAGCAGGATCGTTAATGATGTCAAATTTCACATCAATAACCATATTGCCTTGATCTGTAATTACTGGTCCGGCTTTTTTTACTCCCATGCGGAGTTCTGGTTTACCACCAAGTTTCTCGATTGCACGCATAACCGGTGTAATTGCCATCGGGATTACTTCTACAGGAACTGGAAAACTAGAACCCAGCCGCTCTACTATCTTGGAACTATCGACAACGACAATAAATTGCTCTGCTAGGTAATCAACAATTTTCTCTCTTGTATGAGCAGCACCGCCGCCTTTAATTAAATTCTTTTGCGGATCGACTTCATCTGCTCCGTCAATCGCAATATCGATATGATCGACAGCATCCAAAGTAGTTAAAGGAATGCCGTACTGCTTCGCCAATACTTCTGCTTGAAATGAAGTCGGAATACCCACAATATCTTTTAGTTCACCAGACCTTAAGCGATCGCCCAAAAACTGAATTGTATACGCCGTTGTCGATCCCGTACCTAACCCGACAATTGAATTAGATTGTACGCGGTCTGCGGCGGCTTTGCCGACTTCCTGCTTCATCAACTTAACGGGATCTGCTGCTGTCATGATCTAAAACTACCTCTATGCCCTGTCTAGTATATATTTGTGTGGGAATTTATAGTTAATTTCTTGTAGTATTCTCAAGGTTGCTTGGCAAAAGAGTATTACTGAATTCCCCTAGCCTCTTGCTCCCTAGTTCTTAATTCCTGTTATGACATCAGAAAATAAAGACCAACAGCATCCTTTGTGGCAGAGCGATCGCGCAATTATTGATAGCCTGTTAGCAGGTGAAGCAACTGACTATAACTTGGCAGAACTAGCGCGATTGCGAATTCGTTATCGTGGTTTTCCTGGTGCGAGAGATATTCAGGCAGATTTAGCAAAAGTAACGCAAAAATGGGGTTTTACAGAAGCAACTTTGTTTGAGAAGACACGCCAAATTCATAGCAATGAACCAATCTATAAAGGTCGTAGTAGAAAAGGCGAGGACGAAGACTGGAATTAAAAAGGCGATCGCAACTAGTTTACGATACTCGCTCCCATGTAGCCACTTGACTGCGCTACTTGTGTTTTGCAGTGCTGTGATCGCCTACACCATTGCAGTTTGATTAAGAGCGATCGCACTGAGAATTAAGCTTGAAACAGAAAGGTGCTTCTGTCCTTTCAGTGGTATTAAATTAAGATAAGATGTTATTTGATTTGAAATAAACTAAATGTCTCAGTTGTCAATAATTACCGAACATATTGAAGTAACTCCTGATGTTTGTGACGGTAAACCTCGGATTGCTGGACATAGAATTAAAGTACAAGATATTGTCATTTGGCACGAAAGGATAGGAATGTCGCCAGATGAAATTGTGTTTCAATATTCTAGTATTACTTTATCTGATGTCTATGCTGCCTTAGCTTATTATCACGATCATCTTGAGGAAATCAGAAAACAGATACAAGAAGACGAAGCGTTTGCTAGAGAGTTACAAGCTAAAACTCCCTCTTTAGTGAAGCATCGACTCAAAGATATAGATGGCAGAAGCAATTAGATTTCACTTAGATGAAAATGTCAGTAATGCTATAGCTGAGGGATTACGTAGAAGAGGAATTGATGTAACTACTACACCAGAACTATCTCTAATTGGTATCTCTGATAAAGCACAACTAGAATTCGCTTTGTCTCAAAAAAGGATTACTTTTACTCAAGACACAGATTTTCTGAGAATGCATCAGACTGGGATTACTCATGCTGGCATTGTTTACTGTTCGCAAGGAAATAAGTCTATTGGAGAAATAATCAGAGGTTTAGTTTTAATTTGGGAATTATTAGAACCATTAGATATGTTTGGCAGAGTTGAGTTTCTTTGAGAGGCGATCGCTTTGTCTTGAAATTAAATAGCGATGGTCGCTTTGCGAACCGCCGAAGGCATCGTATTAAATACACTCATCCCATAAGTAGTGCTGCGATCTGCTTGCAGCAGCGCTTCGCTATCGCCTCTACTATTCCATCTATATAAGGAGCGCGCAATTATTGATAGTCTCTTAGCTGGTGAAGCAACTGACTATAACCTGGCAGAACTAGCGCGATTACGAATTCGTTATCGTGGCTTTCCTCGTGCGAGAGATATTCAAGCAGATTTATCAAAAGTGATGCAAAAGTGGGATTTTACAGAAGCAGCTTTGTTTGAGAAGACGCGCCAAATTCATACAAATTCTTTCTACAAAAGTCGCGGTAGCAAAGGCGAGGACGAAGACTGGAATTAAAAAGGTGCTTAGGTTAGAGGGAATAAATTTATTTCTGCTGCTTCCCTATTAAGTATTCGTCTCAAGATGATCTCAAAATTTTATTCCTGCTTTTGCTCAGTCAAATTAGCTTTTGGTGCAGTAGAGCTTTCAAGTAAGGGAACTTGCGGTACAGTTTCAACTGAATTAGCTGGTAGCTTTAAAGAACTTTTAATTCTGTTTAACGCGGCAGCAGCATCTGGACTGATATAAATAGATGACTGCTCTTTTAGCGAACTTGGTATTTTAGCCTTTGGCTCTACAACATCTTTTACTGAGTTCAGTGTTTGAGCTACCTGAACTTGCTGCTCTAGTTGATCTGTTGAAGATACTAAGCTATTTAGACCATTAATTAGTTCGCGGACATTTTGCCGAAAATTAGGATCTCCTGTTAATTCATCCAAGTCAGATGTAATTTTCTGGGTATTTTGAAATGTCACCCTTGCAGAATCGAGGGTTTGTTGTAGTACCAGCAAATTCGTTGGACTATTCAAGGCATTAGTAATATCGCGCAAATTAGCGGAAGCTAAAGCTGCGTTTGCAGACAGGGTTTCTAAGTTCTGGATTAATTCTCCTTGATTAAATCGACTGAGTGTAGGTGAAAGTCCACCCACTGTGGAACGCAGTTGCTCACTTGTCTGATTGATATTCTCTAAAGCGGTAACAAGAGATGAGCGGTTTGTTGTCACTAAATCGTCAAGATTGACGACTAAACGATTAGCTTGAGCCGCAGTTAAACGGATTTGCTCGGCAGTTGTACCAAATTGATTTGCTGTGTTAGTAGTTGATGCACTAATTTGATTTGCTGCTCGTTGTACAGAATTGGCAGTGGTTGAAATATTACCCAGTTGTTGTTGTGTCGCTCTTGTCAGAGTGGAGAGATCGCGGGTAAGCCGTGCTGCGCTTACTGCTGCACTTGAGGCGTTTTTGGCGGCGGCGTTGATGTTTTCATATAAGGCTGGGTTACTGTAGACTGTGGCAAAATTAGTTGAGGAGCGGATTAATTCGTCGGTACTGATCCCAATTTGTCCTTGGAGGCGAGAACCATCACAAACAATTAGGGTGCGATCGCAATTTTCAGCCAGTGGTTTAGCAACAACTAGCCCAGCAGGTAACTGCTTTAAGGGAGTAATATCAATACTGACTTCGCTAATTATCCCTGATTGGTTAGCTTCAACTCGTGCGTCACGCGGAATAATCACATCAGCTGGCGTAATTTCAATCTCCACTTCAACTTTATTTGCTCCAGGTCGAACAGTTAAAATATTACCCACTTCAACGCCACGATACCTAACTGCTGCTCCTTCTTGGACACCATTAACGTTAGCAAATTCAACTACAGCTGTGTAGCTGCGCCTACCAATAGTTAAGCCGCGCAACCACAAAACTAAACCTACAAAAATACCTAGTCCTAGCAGGATTAATAAACCAACTGAACCTTCTCGAACTGTGCGCGATCGCATTTTCTCCTCCTGGCATTTAGCTTTCAGCGTTCAGCTTTAAAAGCAGAAAGTCTTCTCCTCACTCTAGTATCAAAAAATACTATTTACTCTCTTGCTGATAGCTGGTAGCTATCTTATCCAACCACATGAATCGGTCCTTGCACACTGCCAGAAAAGAATTGTCTAATTAACTTATTATCTGTGGTGTCAGTTTCACTTACATCTCCCTGCCACTGTAACTTGCCTTGGTAAAGAAATATAACTCGATCGGCGGTGCGGCGAATCGTACTTTCTTGGTGAGTGACGATCGCATATGTACTACAAATTTCTTCTTTACATTGCAGTTCCCGAATTAAATCTTCAACTACAGTAGAAGCAATTGGATCGAGTCCAGCAGTCGGTTCATCGTACAATAAAACTTCTGGTGTGTCTTTGGGATTATCAGGGTTAGACATAATTGCCCTAGCAAAACTAACTCGTTTCCGCATTCCTCCAGATAATTCCGCCGGATAGCGATCGCCGACTCCAGCTAACCCTACCATTTCTAATCTGTGGTTGACTATCTCGCGAATGCGCGATCGCGATAATTTGGAATATTGATACAGTAAGAAGCCGACGTTTTCTTCGACTGTGAGCGAGTCAAATAAAGCCGCTTGCTGAAACACCATGCCAATTGCGATCGGATCAGGTGCATCTTCAATCAAACCCTGTCGCAGCTGTCCTTGCACGTAAACTTCCCCAGCATCAGGTGCTAGTAACCCGGCAATAATCCGTAAAATTGTAGATTTACCAGTCCCCGAAGGACCAATAATCGCCAGCGCTTCGCCTTGGTAGAGCGTTAGATCCACTGCATCTAAGATTGTGTTACTACCAAACGCCTTGCTAATACCTTTAAGTTCAATGATCGGTTCAGCCATGAGAAAGGAATAACTTCACATTATTTTAGGGTAAGCGATCGCGTATATAAATTAGAGTAAGCGATCTCCTTTAATATCTGACCAATGGCGGATGACTTCGGCAACAGACCAAGCTTGAGCGATCGCCCCCTGTGCTGCATGAGGCGGATCGCCATCAAAAATCTCGGAGATTGAGCCAATGCAGGCTTCTGAAAGGAAGTGAGTTAGTAAAGGCTGCCAATCAAAGGGAAGCGGTTCTGATGGATAAAATCGTTGCCAAGCACGAATAAATGCACCAATTAGCCAACTCCAAACAGTGCCTTGGTGGTAAGCGCGATCGCGATGCTGAGGATCTCCGGCATAGTTGCCGATATATTCTGGCTCATCTGGAGCCAAACTACGCAATCCGTAAGGTGTAAGCAAGCTATCTACCGCTTTTTGGAGTACCAAACGGGCTTGGTTGCTCGGAAACCCACAATGATGCAGAGAAAGAGCGATAACTGCGTTCGGGCGAATTTGATTATTGAGGCGATCGTCCGGCTCTATTGTGTCGTAGAAATAGCCCTGATTGGGATTCCAAAACTTTTGCAACGAGGCTTTTACTTGTTGTGCTTGTTGAGCATATCGTCGCGCCTGATTGCTCAAGCGTACTTCTTCACTTGTATTTTTGCTTAAGCGTACCGCCCAATCACTAGCCCAACATAATGCCGAGTACCATAAAGCATTAATTTCCACTGGCTTACCGCGACGCGGCGTAACAGGCTCACCGTCAATCACCACATCCATCCAAGTTAGTGCCACATGAGGAGCATTCCAACCGATTAGCCCATCGACGGCATCAACGTGAATATTATATTCAGTCCCAGTTGTAAAGGCTTTATAGATTTGCTGCACTACTGGGTATTGCTCTACTAGGAAATTCCAATCCTGGGTAGCTTCTAGGTAAAGTCCTAAAGTTTCAATCCACCAAAGTGCTGCATCAATGCTGTTATAGAAAGGTTCCGCGCTAGCATCAGGAAATGTATTAGGAATCAATCCGTAGCGACAATATCTACCAAAGCTTTGCAGTAACCCTTTTGCTAAATCAAAGCGCTGCGTTGTTAACGCTAATCCAGGCAAGGCAATTAAAGTATCGCGCCCCCAATCGTTAAACCAATGATAACCAGCGATCGCCGTCGGTTTGGCAATTGACGCTCGATAAACAATAAATTGATCTCCCGCGCGTAGGAGTTCCTGCCAAAGAGGACAAGGAGACAAGGAGATGGGGGGACAAGGGGGGCTTTCTCCTGTTTGCAGCTTAGTATGAGATAAGTGGATATGATCGGCAAGGCGTTTTTGTTCTGCCTGCACAGCTTGGGCGAATTCTAAAGAATTAAGGGGATGTTGCAAGTCTGGTTGAGTAGTAGCTTCTACGGTTACAGTCGCCCCTGGTTGTAAAGTTACCGTCAGACAGCCAGGACTATATAAATCTTCGCGATCGCCTAATCCCCTTTTAGTTTCCTCTGGTAAGGCATAATCCCAATACCACAGTGGCACTGCTTGATATTCGCCTTGAGTCCAGCGCAATTGCCAAGGTGTCCCCGCTTGCGCCGCGCGAAACGCTTGGATACAAATTTGTTGTTGCCCGACTATTTGAGAAAACTGTAAATCTGGTGCTTTTTGCTGGTGATGAAAGTCGCGATCGCCAATCATCGGTCGCAGCCTCAAAATCCCCGCTTCACTGCCCTGATAGCGGTACTGAATCAAAATCCGATTACAAAACTGAGTTTTATTTCTAACCCCTGTTCCCTGTTCCCTATTCCCTGATCCCTCCATGCCATACGGCATCACCAATTGCCGACTTAACTGCCAGTTATCTTCACCCCAAACCCAAGTGGGAACTGGCTCAATTGCAAAACTTTGGAGTAATTTATAGCCAGTTGGTTCTACTGTGCCACTAGCCCAAAAATTTGTGGAAAGTGCCACGACCCTAGATGCTATTTCTAAACTTGCTTCTAGGTGCGAAAGTAAAAGCGTTCGCTGACTTGGGGGGTCAAGAGCCGCAATCAGCCAGCCATGATAAGTGCGGGTACGGGCATCTGCAACTGTACCAGAGGCGAAACTCCCTAAGCCATTAGTCAGCAGCCATTCTCTTGTATCTAAATCATCCATCATAATTCGCGCATTCTCCTCCGGTTATACCCGCAGTAGGTTAACGGTGAGGGGAATGCGCGTCCTCCAGGTAAATTGACAATTGTAATGGTTTCCGCCAAAATAGTAGATATCTAGCGGAATAAGTAAATGCTGCTGACTCAAACAGTTAGATTGAAACTGAATAACTCTGAAAAAGAAAAGTTGATTAGCTTGTGTCGGTTGTCCAAAAACTTGTTTAATGTTGGACTCTACACAGTTCGTCAATACTTTTTTCAGCAACAGAAATATCTCAGTTACGAATCGAACTATCATCTATGCAAGGATAATGAAAATTATCAACTCTTGGCGACAGATTGCGGTCAGCAAACATTGAAATATGTAGATAGATGCTTCAAGGCATTCTTTAGGCTGCTCTCGATGAGGAAGCAAGGGACGTACCAAGAAAGAGTTAATTTGCCTCGGTATTTGCCCAAGGACGGCTATTTCCCTTTGATTATTCCAATCAGAGAACGACATAATTTTGCTAAAGATGACTGGAGATTTAAAATCCCTACATCTCGCAAATATGCTAGAGAATTTGGCACTATCTACGTTGTAGTGCCTCCCAACTTGAGAGGGTATCGGATCAAGGAAATCCGGATACTGCCAAAGCAAAAAGGCAGATTTTTGGATGCTGCATTTATTTATGAGTCTCAAGATGAACGGGTAAATATTCTTCACAATGAGGCGATATCGATTGACTTGGGCTTAAACAATCTGGCTACAGTAGTTAGCTCGACTAACGAGTCTTTTATTATTGATGGTCGCTGGTTGAAATCTATTAACCAATGGTTCAATAAGCGACGAGCCAAGCTTGTTTCTCACAAAGATCGACAAAGAATCGAGCATCTGACAAAGCTTGAAGCCTGTCTGTCTTATCGACGGAAAAACCAAATCAACGATTACCTTAATAAAGCCGCTAGATACATCATCAACTTCTGCATTGCTAGAAAAATTGGAACGATTGTCGTGGGTTACAACCCAACTCTCAAACAAGAAACTAACTTGGGCAAACGCAACAATCAGAACTTCGTTCAAATTCCAATTTTTACCCTGCGAGCCAAGCTGGAAAGCCTCTGCTCTCGAATTGGGTTGAACTATGTCGAACAAGAAGAATCCTACACATCAATTGCGTCCAGTCTTGACCGCGATCAAATTCCTGTTTACAACGCCGATAATCCTCTTCAACCAAAATTCTCTGGCAGACGGATTAAACGCGGGTTGTATAAAACTAAGGCAGGTCATCTGATTAATGCTGATGCTAATGGGAGTTTAGGAATTGGTCTTAAAAGTAGTTACAAAGAGGTTTTCCTCCGAGTAAGTAGGGTCTGCTTGACGCAGCCAGTAAGGGTTAACGTCCTTCAAGAATCCCCCGTTATAGCGACGGACGGAGCTTAACGGTGCGAGTACGTCAATTGCTACTCAAAATCGTTATGAGTATGATATATTCGTAACAGTTCTAAATAATTAAGCTAAGTCTCAGCTAATTTTTCTCTTGTAGAGTAGCAGTAGCAGCAATAAAGGAGAATCAATTTAATGCCTTTAACTTACGCAGCAGAAGGATGTCTGAGAGTTGGTCAAGCGGCTCCAGATTTTACGGCAACAGCTGTAGTCGACCAGGAATTTCAGACAATTAAATTGTCCGACTATAAGGGCAAGTATGTCATCGTGTTCTTCTATCCTCTAGACTTTACCTTTGTTTGCCCAACTGAGATTACAGCATTTAGCGATCGCTTTGACGAATTCAAGCAAATTAATACCGAAGTTCTTGGTGTTTCTGTTGACAGTGAGTTTTCTCACTTAGCATGGATACAGAGCGATCGTAAAGCTGGCGGTGTTGGCGACCTTAACTACCCGCTTGTCTCCGATATCAAAAAAGAAATTAGCGCCGCCTACAACGTTCTCGATCCAGAAGCAGGCGTAGCTTTGCGGGGTCTATTTATCATCGATAAAGAAGGCGTGATCCAACACGCGACTATCAACAACTTGTCCTTTGGTCGCAGCGTTGATGAAACATTAAGAACACTGCAAGCAATTCAGTATGTTCAGTCTCATCCAGATGAAGTTTGTCCAGCTGGTTGGCAACCAGGCGACCAAACAATGACACCAGACCCTGTTAAGTCAAAAGTCTTTTTTGCCTCCGTCTAGATTTTGGTAGTTAGTAATAACTGCTAATAAACATAGAAAGCCCTAACACTACTGATATTTTAAATCAGATAAAGTGTTGGGGTTTAATTTTATTTTTGATTTGGATTGAGGAGAAACTCTATGTTAACTTCCAGCGACTTTAGCGGCTTATTAAACGAGCGCTTCTTCCGTAACTTTTTCCCTATTCCAGCTACTAATAATTTGGTACTAGGAAAAACAACGCCAGAATTTACACTGCCAGATATTACTAATAGTAAGCTAGTTAAATTATCAACCTTTAAAGGTAATCAACCAGTCATACTTGCCTTTACCCGAATTTTTACAGAAAAGCAATATTGCCCTTTATGCTTTCCCCACATTAAAGCTTTAAATGAAAACTACCAGCAATTTAAAAATCGGGGTGTAGAAGTTTTAATGATTACAAGTACCGACGAACGCCAGACTCAAAAAGTCGTCGCTGATTTAAGTTTAAAAATACCTTTGTTAAGCGATCCTAGCTGTGGTGTGTTTCGTGCATACAACGTCGGTCAAGCATTAGGAGCGCCTTTACCAGCACAGTTTGTGTTAGATAAAGCAGGAAAACTTCGCTACAAACATTTATTTTCTTTCCTTGACAACAACGCCAGTGTTGAAACATTACTAGAGCAATTAAATTAGCTGTTAGCTCCTAATTGTGAGGTTTCGTTATGATCAAGCTGTATCACGCACCAATTTCCCCAAACTCTCGCCGTGTCTGGGTTACTTTGCTGGAGAAAAAACTGGAATTTGAATTGGTGGAGGTGAAACTGAATGGCGAACAGTTTAAACCAGAGTTTTTGGAAATTAGCCCCTTTCACCACATTCCAGCTTTGGTAGATGAAAATTTTAATATGGTGGAATCCTTGGCAATTCTTGACTATCTAGAGGCAAAGTACCCCACGCCGACTATGTTGCCTAAAGATGCAAAGGATCTAGCAACTGTGCGGATGGTGGAGTTAGTAACTATTAATGAATTGTTACCTGCAACAAACCCACTACTACCACTCTGGTTAGGTTTGCCTGGAGGAGATCCAGAAAAAATAGAGACGGCAAAGCAGAAAATATTAACGGTACTGGGGTTGTTTGAGAATCTTTTAGATGATCGCCCTTACTTCGGTAGCCAAAACATTACGCTTGCTGAACCTGTGGCGGGAACTGTTGTACCGTTGTTGCCAGAAGTAGGCATATCTTTGAACGAGTATCCCAAATTAAATGCTTGGACTGAACGCTTGAACAATCGTCCCGCATGGCAAACTAGTCAACCAACCCCAGAAGATATTGCTAGTTTTAAGGCGATATTGCAGGCGCGATCTTCATAAAACCGTAGATTTCCTTTGCTGCTGTAGAGACGCGAAATTTTACGTCTCTACAAATCAAAATTACTAAAGTTTTACCTGCTGTAAATGACTACGGGGGTTGAAGGTGCGAATAGCGCGGATTTTTTCGTAGTATTCCCGCTCTTGTTGGCTGATTTCCTTGGGTGAAGCGATCGCAATTCTCACTAGTTGATCGCCACGTCCACCCTTGGGTTGAGGCCAGCCTTTACCGCGTAGACGTAGAGTTTGCCCAGAACGAATCCCAGCCGGGATATTCATCTTCACCGTTCCATCTGGTGTCGGTACTTCGATTGAGCTTCCTAAGACGGCTTCATCGGGCGCTATTGGCACTTCGCAGACTAAATTATCGCCCTCAAATTGGAAAAATGAGTGGGGGCGAATTTCTACCTTTAAGAATAAATCGCCGCGTTGCTGGTTGTAGGGGTTAGGTGTACCCTTACCCCGAACGCGGATACGGCTACCTGGTTTAGCGCCAGGGGGAATGCGAACTTCTATTGTTTCGTTGCCTAAACTAAAGCGCTTCTGCACACCTTGAAATGCTTCCGCAAACGAGAGGGCGATCGCTGCTTCTCGATCCTGGTTAACTGCTGTAGGATCTTGAGAAGAGCTAAAATCATTAAACCCATCAAACCCACTAAATCCGCTTGGACTACCAGTAGGGGTGCGATAAGTATAAGTTTGTCGTCCACCCCCTGGATTAGCACTGGTACTACCAAAGCGACCTAGTAATTCGTTAATAAAGTCGTCAAAACTGCCGTATTGACTGAAGTCAAAGCCGCCAAAATCTACGCCAGTGCCAGCACCAGTACCAGCACCACCATACACTTGCCCAGCCTGCTTCCAATATTGACCAAATTGGTCGTATTTTTGGCGTTTTTCGGCATCTGATAATACTTCGTAAGCTTCGTTAACTTCCTTGAAACGCGCTTCTGCCTCTTTATTGCCTGGGTTGACATCAGGGTGATATTTACGCGCAAGTTTACGAAAAGCTTGTTTAATTTCATCAACACTGGCAGTCTTACTAACTCCCAAAATCGAGTAGTAATCTTTGAAGTCGGTTGCAGCCATCTACCAGCCTCCTCTAAAAATTTGAGTTAATATTTTTTCTCTAAGAAATTGCGCCGCCGGGTAGCTAGACAAAGCTAAAAGTCAGTACCTGTTTGGCACAATTAGCGATATATATTCTGACCGCGCTCATGCGGTCAATGCTCTTCGACCATGCTCCGCAAACGCAGGCACCGGATTTCAAATCCGGTGTACCGATGACCTTAACTTATCAAAGGTTAACATTTGGTCAAGTTCGGTTGTTGCTGAAGGCGCGATCGCAATCACCGTATGTATTTACTTTAGCTGGTGCATAGTGAATCAGGCAGTCTAGCCTTTCTAAAAGATTTGGGGGAGCATCCCGAAGTTGGCGATGCATCCGCAAAATGACTTGATCTGGAACTGAGCGGAGGCGCTTTTTATTGCGTGATAAACACAGCCAAACTGGGATATCTAACCATAGCCCAGTAATATGCCTAAAACCACTAGTACGAGCAAGGGCAATAACTTCTCGCCGATGTCGGCGCTGGGCATTCGTGGCATCGTAAATTACTTCACTTACTTCCCCATGCGAAATTTGGATAACTGCTTGCTGAAATTGCCGCTTTACCTCCCGCCAAACTAGAAACCAAGCTCCCTGAATTGCTTCATCTCCAAACATTTGAGCGCGGATCGCATCAGTAGAAATGATCTGCCGCCGTGAATCTTCTACTAGCAGCTGTTGTGCTAAAGAAGATTTGCCACTACCAGGAAGCCCAATCAAGATGATTAGGTTAGTCATGTTTGGGGAAGCAGTGAGTAGTTTTGAGTTTTGAGTTCAAGAACGTTGAAGTAATTACTTCTTTTAACTCAACACTCAACATTAAAAATTCATAACTATTTCTGCCCCTGACCCCTAAATTATCGTTCCATCAGCAATAACTGCATTTTTCAGCACTACAACAATGCCACTACGGATATAAAACCCCTGATCTTCACGATTTGCTTCTTCTACTCTGTCTTTATTGATAATTCTGACATCACAGCCGATGTGAGCATTTTTATCGACAATCGCCCGTCGAATTGTTGTGTTAGAACCAATACCCAAGGGAACGTTGCCATTATCGCAGTTAGATTGTTGTTCCGCAAAGGGTTGGTAGAAATCTGCTCCCATAATTAGAGAATCTTCAATAGAGCAGCCTGCTTCAATACGCGATCGCACTCCCAACACTGAATGCTGAATTTGGCAACTTTTCAAAATACAGCCTTCACCAATAATCGATTCTGTTACTTTGCAGTCTAAGAGCTTGCTAGGAGGCAAATAACGCGATCGCGTGTAAATTGGGGCAGCTTCATCATAAAAGCTAAATGGTGGCTGTGGTTGCCGCGTTAGAGCCAAGTTAGCATCATAAAATGCTTCAATCGTCCCAATGTCTTCCCAGTAACCATCAAACAAGAAAGCTTGAACGTTGTAGTCTTGTGCTGAAGCGGGAATAATCTCTTTGCCAAAATCAGTTTGCTCTAAAGATTCTTTTAAAAGCTTGATCAGGACTTCTTTTTTGAAAACATAAATCCCCATCGAGGCGATGTAAGGCTGTTTTTTTGCCTGTTCTGATGTCAAACCCAGCAAAGTAGTGTCAACCTGCATTTTGACTAAATCTTGCCCTTTGGGTTTTTCGCTAAAGTCAACTACCCTACCTGAGTTATCAATTTTCATCAAGCCAAAATCAGAAGCACGGCGTTCATCCATTGGCACAACTGAGAGGGTAATATCAGCGCCAGTATCACGGTGACGTTGGACAAATTGGCGATAATCCATGCGATAGAGATGATCTCCGGATAAAATCAGGTACTCATCGACGTTCCACTCCTCTAGTAGCCAGATATACTGGCGGACAGCATCAGCAGTGCCTTGGAACCAATTAGGATTTTCCGGTGTTTGCTGCGCCGCTAGCACTTCCACAAAGCCATCGTTGAAGCCGGAAAAGTTGTAGGTACGGGCAATATGGCGATTAAGCGAAGCTGAGTTAAATTGCGTCAGAACGTAAATTTTATATATTTCTGAGTTAATGCAGTTACTGACGGGAATATCAATTAGGCGGTATTTACCTGCCAGTGGTACAGCTGGCTTGGCGCGTAGCTTGGTTAATGGGTAAAGGCGAGTGCCTGCACCGCCCCCTAAAATAATCGCTAATACTTTTTTCATAAAAATTCCTCCCAACTGCCTGTCAACATCCCAAGTCCAGTGTCTGATTGTGTGGGGCAGATGGCAAGGGGGGAAGGAAGTAAAGTAGTGAAATTAGCGCCATGCGATCGCAATCAAAGCTTGCCAATATTATGAGCATCTACTCTAAATTTTGTTGTCCAAAATAGATGATCGAGGATGCGGCTATCTGAATTGCCTGCTAATTGAATGATGGCTTGGCGATCGTCCCAAACAGCATTTATAGCGGTCGCCAAGTCTGATAGGACATAGACTGAAGGAAGCCTAATTCAAGCT